>Ga0326726_10000978_pt1 | contig 26532 bp, 21 predicted proteins | sample MHFenrmetagenome_2_FD_207603 | JGI IMG/M metagenome (GOLD analysis project Ga0326726, IMG submission 207603) | Lab enriched peat soil microbial communities from Michigan Hollow, Ithaca, NY, United States - MHF15MN | ecosystem: Environmental > Terrestrial > Soil > Wetlands > Peat | place: USA... | reverse complement strand
AACAATGATCAAATCTATTATATGTTCAATTGGGGCGATGGGACTTCGAGTGAATGGCTTGGACCGTACACCTCTGGGTTAACGATCTCTGCGATGCATGCCTGGACAACAATTGGAGATTATTCGGTTAAAGTAAAAGCCAAGGATATCAATGGTGCCACAAGCGATTGGTCTGCTCCTCTAACAGTATCGATTGTGTTGAATGATCGTCCGAATACACCAACGATCACCGGCCCTGGATCAGGGTCACCAGGAACCGTGTATATGTTCGTCGTCCAAGCTACCGATGTAAACGGTGATGATCTGTATTATCTTGTTGACTGGGGAGACAATACAACCAGTGGATGGCTTGGGCCATATGCATCTGGTGCTGAAGTCACCGCAACCCATAGCTGGAGTCAACAAGGCACGTATACTGTTAAAGTGAAAGCAAAAGACATTCCTGGTGATGAAAGTGACTGGGGGACGTTAGAGATCGTCATGCCGTTTGATTATCAGATCAATCATTACTCCTTCAATCAGTTTTTCCTTCCTTTAACCGAACGGTTGAATACCTAGGTTCTCTCGGACGCTCCGATAGTGGCTCGAATTGAAACGAGCCTTATTTTTCTTTTTTCAATCTTTTTGTCATAATTTATATGAAGTCTTAAATACTACTACCAACTTCTATATCATTTGTTTATCAGGGTTTGAGGTAGAAATATATGATGAAGAAAATAATCGGAATTTTTGTGTGTATGCTAATGATCAGCGGTGCATTCGTAAGTGCCAATAACTTACTAGACGACAAAAAAGGTTCCAATGCTGGTTCTGATACTATAACTGTCACCATACCAATAGGAACTTATGAAATTAAAGAAGAAAAACAAGGATATAAGGTTTCCATCGAAAATTTCGGTCGTTTGCTCATACCAGGAGAACCTAACCTACCTTCGAAGATATTCTCGATTGCTATTCCGCCAGGCGCAGATGTTCAAGATGTCACATTTAACACGGGTAACAACATCGTTCTTCCTGGAGAATATAAAATTGCACCAAACTTACAATCACGCGTGATTGGCCCGCAAGATTCCGCTTTGAATGCACGTGATCAACAACAATATGAGCAGAACTATAAATCGGTGTACGGACAAGACAGCCCATACCCGCAATCGATCGGGGAGGTTATCGGAACTGGTGGATATCGTAAATATAACCTTGTCGATGTGAGAATCACCCCATTTATTTACTATCCAATCTCTGGAAAATTACTATATCATCCCGACATTACGGTGACCGTCCAATACGCGTTTCCACAGGGATTTTCCTCTCAGAACATCATGATTGATAACCTGCCCAGCACTGAACAGACTGCAAAAGAAATAATCCTGAACTATGATCAAGCAAAGAATTGGTATTCGAATGCTCCTGGTGGAAGAGAGCAGTATGATTATGTAATTATTACCCTTGACTCATTAACATCTGCGGTTACTCCCCTTGCAGATTGGGAAAGTGCAAAAGGACGAAACGTAAACATTGTTACCACCTCATGGATTGATAGTAATTATGATGGGTGGGACCTTTCCGCGAAAATGAGAGCGTTTTTACTTGAAAAATATCCCTCGAGCGAGTGGGGCATCACGGATGTATGTCTCATTGGTGATGTCAATGACGTACCAATGCGAACCACTGCGCAAGAACCCGAAACCGATTACTACTATGCTGAGCTTTCTCTGCCTGATTCTCAATCCTGGGATCATAATGGGAATCATCAATATGGAGAAAATTCTGATCCTATCGATTTTGAAGCGGAAGTAAATGTAGGTCGTATCCCATGGAGTGACCCAGATACGGTTCAGAGCATCTGTGAAAAAACTGTCGCCTTCGAACAGAATACTGATGATTCCTTCAAGAAAAACATCCTCCTTCTCGGCACGTTCTTCTGGGATGATACCGACAATGCGGTCCTGATGGAGGCGAAAGTCAACCAGCCGTGGATGTCGGATTGGACGATGACCAGGATGTATGAGGTACCTCAATCAACATACCCCTGTGATTATAATTGTAATTACGCCAACGTCCAGTCGATCTGGTCAACTGGCTCGTATGCGTTCGTCGATTGGGCGGGCCATGGATCACCAGAGGCTGCCTATGAACTCTATCCACAGCAGCCGTTCGTCGATGAAACCACATGCACGTCCTTGAATGACCAGTATCCATCCATCGTCTTTGCCGACTCCTGCAGCAACTCGGATACCGATTTTCTGAACATCGGTCAGGCGATGCTGAAACAAGGTGCAATCGGATTTCTTGGCTCCAATAAAATCGCTTACGGACAACCTGGCTGGAATGATCCAATGGATGGATCAAGTCAGTCGCTTGATTACTTCTTCACCACGTGTTGTACCTCTGGGAATTACACCCAAGGACAAGCTCATCAATGGTCATTACGACAGATGTATGTCAACAACCTGTGGACGGCTGGTACCTATTATGAAATGTTCGAATGGGGATCACTGTTCGGCAATCCTGATCTTACCATGGGTCCTGTTTCCACAAGCAATCCACCAGTCATACCATCAAAACCAATTGGACCTTCACGTGGAACAATAAATAAACAGTACACATTTTCAAGTCTAAGTACCGACCCTGACAACGATCAAATCTACTATCTGTTCAATTGGGGTGATGGGACTTCAAGTGCATGGCTTGGACCATTTACCTCAGGGTTAACGATTTCTGCTGTTCATTCCTGGTCTATTATTGGAGATTATACTGTAAAAGTAAAAGCGAAAGATACTAACGGTGCGACAAGTGGTTGGTCGGAACCACTCATGATAACAATTGTGTTAAATAACGCGCCAGACACTCCAACAATCAAAGGCCCAGCGACGGGGGTACCAGGGAAAGCGTACCTGTTCAAGATACAAACAACAGATGCAGACGGAGATAACGTGTATTACTACGTTGATTGGGGAGATAACACCACAAGCGGGTGGATAGGACCCTTTAATTCCGGGGCGGAAGCAACGACCACACATAGTTGGAGTAAGCAAGGAGCATACCCGATTAAAGTCAAAGCAAAAGATGTACCAGGTGATGAAAGCGACTGGGGTACAATGGATGTCGTTATGCCGTTTGACTATCATTTCTCATTCCAAACGTTCCTTCAGCACCTCTTCGAGATGTTCCCACATATGTTTCCAATCCTACGACTGCTTTCGGGTTATTAGACCCCTCCCTTTTTCTTTATTTTTTTTATTATCTATCATAAATCTGAAATGCCATAATTTCAATGGTTGATTCAAAATGCAAAAGAAAACAAATCTGGTGATATATGGATTCATACTTTTCCTTGCAGCCATGGCTCTCAGTGGTTGTACACAAGTGAGTGAAAATAATCTTCGTTATATAAACCAAAAATATGGATTTGAAATCATTCCACCAGCAGGTTGGATCACCAATGAAAACACACAAGACCCTGTCAAATTTTTTTGTCCAGATCAAAATGATTACCAAATCAATCTAGCGATAAAAGAACCAATCACAACAAATGAGACTTTACTCAATGTTAGTGAGCAGTTAATAGAGCATTATTCTCAGACGTATTTTAAAAATTTTTTATTGATTTCAAGTAATCAAAGAACAATCAATGGTCTCAATACATATGAACTTGTGTATTCCGAGGGTCAAGAACCGAATATGCTTCAGCATAAACAAGTCCTTTTTGAAAAAAACAAGAAAATATATTCTTTGGCATATACATCATTGGTTGATACCTATGATACGTATATCTCGGTTGTTGATCAAAGTATCAACTCATTTACGATTATTTAAAATTCCTCCTACGGCAGGTACAAATCGATAGTTCTTCTTTAAAACGCGATAAATTATATATATAAATGGATATTCATTCATAAATCTTTTTCTACGCGTGATGAACGTAAATTCATATCGATTTGAGAGGTGTTTATTCTAAAAGAATTACTAGCATTATGCCAGAAACTAGATTTTTTCTTTCTTCGTTATATTATTATATGAGAAGTTGTTATGAGAATAACTTTTGGAGGTTTTAGATAAATGAAAAAAATAGTATCAATGATTGGAGTAATAATTCTTCTTTGTACAATTGCTCTTAGTGGATGCAATGAGCAAAAAAAACCTATTATCTTATCATTCGAGGTAATACCAAATGAAATCGAATTAGGAAAAACAGCATATATAAGTTGGAATGTTTCAGAGGCTACTTCGGTGACTATCGATAATGGAATAGGGGTTGTTAGTCTTATTGGAAATCGAGCTATTACACCGGCGAATACAACAACGTATACCCTTACGGCAAAATCCTCATCAACGACAATTACCGCAAAGACATCAATAATTGTTAATCAATCAACCGAAAAACCCAATATCACCATGGATCAATCTGAATTCTATATCGAAATTACTGATACAGAAAATAGTCGTGTCAACCAATTACAGGTATCCGTAATCGCTATTAACAAGAACAATTCAGAAAATCAAACATCAGCTCTTGGACCAGTCATCAACGACGGTGACGGTAATCCGACCATTTTAGGAGTTGGAGATATTATTACGTTTCGTAACTTATCCGATTTTCGAGTTAGACAACTATGGGATATACGGATAATCTATAAAGGTGAAACCATTGGTCAATGCATCTTTAAAAATCCAGGACCTCCATACGACACTCCATTGGTACGGATGATGCAATCTGAATCATCCATAACAATTATTGGAATTATCAACGGGCCATTGGAGCAAGCATTGTGTTCCATAACTGCAATAAATTCGACAAGTGAAGCAAATCAAACATCTGTAATTGGAGCTATGCTTACTACTAATAATGATAGTAATCCAAATTTACTTGGAATTGGTGATCATATTATATTTAGCAATTTAAAAACATTCCACACAGGAGACAAATGGATGATTCAGCTAAGATATGCTGGGAATATCATTGGACAATGTACATTTACTAACCCCGTTCACATCATACAAATCCCAACATAAATACAACTACAATCTTTGAAATATCGGTCAACTATAAACTCCTACGTAAAATAATTCTGTCGAAAATTATTACTTTACAAATTACGAATGAGGACACAAGAAAAATAAGATTCTCATAATGAATAATTTTTGATATCGGGTGGGAAAGTGATTGAGGAAGACGTTTCATACCAATATACGAGAATCATATCGTTTATTTTACCATGAATGTGAATTTTTCGGGAGTCTTTTGAATTTATAAATTTTTTTTATATCCGACAGTATGACTGTGTCTAGCAAATCTAAAAGAAATAGCGTTAATGAAAAAAATAATTGAAGAAGAAACAGTAATTATTTGTAAAAGACAAAAAAAATAATTAGCCTTACTTCATCTTATTTCTTCTTCTTTTTGGCGGTTTTTTTCTTTGTTTTTTTTGCCGGCATTGCCATCTCTCCTCCTTTTCATATTTTAAGAATTCATATCACATAGAAGATTAAAAAGGTTTTGTTCTTTTTTAAAAAAAAAATCACGTTTTTTCCGATTATTTTTTTTATATGTCGATGCGCACAGGCAAAATAACGACCGGTAACCCTTTCCATTGTAATCGGCGCTGTACTGAAAACGCAGTTTCGTTGTGAAGAATCTTATGGAAGATCGTCTCGTGCCTGAACACAAGCTTGGCAGTAAAAAACATGACTTTCGGGAACTCTTCAGCGATAGATTCACAGAGATGGCTTGCGGTCTCAACTACATCAGTGCCAATGTCCATACGATAATCAGCGGAAAATCCGAGTCTCTGAGCAAGGATGACATACTTGAGCAACGAGTTTTGTACTGATGTTTTGAGTGCTTCGACTTCCTCAGCACCTTTGAATGATCCTGAGTCGATCTCAGCAATTGAAACAAAAATAATATTTTTATATAACCCTGGAAAACTCCGGATTAATGATAAAAATGTATTGACGCCATAGCCACTATATCCTGTGACGAGAATGACGGCGGTCATGTGTTTTGGATTGACCGGTTTTGTATTTGGATGCCCAACAAGATGGATGCTTGATAAGAGTAAAACCTCATCGAATTTCTTCATTGCTTTTGTGATTCTTCTATAATGATTATGAATTAAATAACAAATAATAATCACAGCTAACGTAATAATTAAAGTCAGCCAGCCCCCCTGCCCTAGTTTTTCGTAGATGGTAACCATTAAAATGGTAAAACAGAGAAGAAAACCGATAACGAAGATAAACAGATATCGGATCCAATGCTCTTTCTTTTTTCTATTTTTTACAGTAAATTTTGCCATCCCAATTTGTGAAAGCGAAAATGTCAAAAATACATTAATGGCGTACATTATCACCAGAAAAGATATTGAACCATTGCTTCCAATCATCAATAATAAAGCAGCTAACCCCATGACAAGCACACCGTTTCGCATCGTCAGTCGTTCAGATAACGCAGAGAATTTTTTTGGAAACCATAAGTCCACTGCCATGTTTGCCATGACCCGCGGTCCGTCAATAAAACCGGTCTGTGCAGCCACAAATAAGAGTAAACCTTCAGAGAAGATAATAACGGCTGCAATTACGATACCTGCAGGCCAACCACTAAAAAGGTTGGTTGCAAGGACAGCATTTAATGTTTGACCCTGAACAGGTTGAATATCGATAAGATAATAACAGAAAAAAAGAGCGCCTGCAACTAGAGAAAGTGACACTGCCATAAACATCATGGTTCGCTTACCAGTTTTTACTCTCGGTTCTCGCATCACAGGGAGACCATTGGAGACTGCTTCGATTCCAGTATAGGTTCCACCTCCTAGCGAGAATGCACGGAGGAATATCGCAAGGATGCCGACAATCCCTATCGCTTGTAAATCACCGTTTAACCCCGTTGAAAATTGATTGACATGCGAAGCAATTGCCGGTCCTTGACTAATAATTCCATATCCAAGAAGCAAGACATGAGTAACGATAAACAGCAGAAAGATTGGAGCAAGAACGGTAACTGATTCTTTAATCCCTCGAAGATTCAAAATAATCAAAACGAAAATTAAAGAGATTTTGAATAAAAGGCTGTATTGATGGTATTCTAGAGGTAAAAAACTAAAGATGGCGTCTCCACAGGCTGCAATAGAGACAGTAATAGTAAGTATATAGTCAACAAGCAATGCAGACCCCGAAACAACTCCAGCGCTCTTTCCAAGAGTATGTGTGGCAACGATGTATCCTCCTCCGCCATGCGGAAACTGTTCGATAATTTTTGAGTAGGTATACGATATAACAAAAACAGTGACCGCGGTTGCAACCGCTAAAAAAATAGCTAGATAGATGTGCCCTGCGATTGCTTTAAATGCTTCTTCAGGACCGTACGATGAGGAAGATAGACCATCTGCTCCAAGTCCAATCCATGAAAGCAATGCTATTAAGGATAATTTATGAAAAATGGAAGGGTCGTTGATATTGCGAGGACGGCCTATAATTTTGGTTGAAATTCTCCGCAATAGGCTTTGTTGAGGAGTGTCGTTCTCCATGATTTTAGCTTCTTTAATTATCGTTATATTAGGAGGAAAAACCTTTATTTCTTTAAGTGATGGTAGGACCCCCTAAGTTACTATGGATTTACTATCCGCTATTAATAATTATTTACGTAAATTAGTTAAGGAGAAAAAAAAACTAATCTGATATCTCCTTTCTTTTATTGTCAAGGAATAATGAAAAAATTAGAAAAAAAAGGAAAGAGGTTTATTTATTCAACCTGCTTTGATAGGTGCGTTATTTTTAATGAGATTGCAACCAAGACAGCCCACAGAAGAACAATAGCGAGCGTCATGGTTCCACCGACAGTAACTATCTCTTGGACCATAGTTGGTATAGCAGCAGGGTTCTGCATTGCGGTCAGGAATGGTGGATACAACACGACTTCTCCGTGTGCGATATGTTCGATGGTAAGCATTGCGACTCCACCCCACAGCATGATATTCAACCAGCTTATTTTAAGAGCTGCAGGTATCTTTTTCCTAAATACAGTTGTGATAATCCCTGTTGCCATTGGTGCAATAAAACACGCCATTTTTTTTACCTCCTTTCAATATTTTGTTTTGGTTTTTTAATGATTATAATCGTTATCCAAATAATGAACACAGGTATCAACATCACGATTCCCAGGATGATGCTATTGTTCAGAAGACCTTCTGTTTCCATTTCAAAAAATGATCCATTCTTATAACCTAAAATGTGATCAACAAGTATCATACATGATGCTCCCCAGAGCAGTAAGCTAAGCACGTCTAACTTATATATCTCAGGTGCAACATACCAAAGAATTGTCGCGCCAACCGCTGCGATGAGTGTTATGATAAGCCACATATTCTTTTTCTCTTCGGTATTTTTAGGTTTATTTCCCAAATACTGTAAATGATATATAACTATTATGGTAACAAAAATGAAAAAATCGTGCTACTCTCTTCCGGTAAAATTACTAAAGTTTCAGTAAAATAATAGTGAGAGCCTGCTTTAAATAGACATATGGCAACGACTATTCGCAGCAGCTTTCTTATAATAGTATTATGATTTTATATTGGACATGCTTCTATGCCGGTTGAAAGAGTGGGAGTATCATTTGAGCCAAAACTCCTAGACAAATTCGATACATTAATAAAAAAAAGAGGTTACACAAATCGTTCGGAAGCTATCAGAGACCTCATAAGAAAAGAAATCATCGAATCAGGAATTAAAGAAGAAGAAGGTGAGGTCATAGGAACACTCACAATTATTTATGATCACGATATAGGAAATATTACCAATAAATTACTACACCTCCAACATCATCACCATGAAGAAATTACCTTTACGACACACATCCATGTTGACGATCGTACCTGTCTTGAGATCGTTGTAATACGAGGTCAATTGTGTCGTGTAAAAAAATTTTCACAAAATATAAAAGCACTTAAAGGAGTAAAACAAGGACAACTAGCAATAACAAAAATACAACTCTAAAACGATAGAATCTCAAAAAAATAATGATTGAAAAATTTCTTTACACACATTAATTTTCGCTTATATTAGCAAAATACGTTTGTCCATAACAGATACCGCCATCTCCCGCAGGCAGTTCTCTATTGGCAAGAACACCATGCTTAAGCATATACTCAGAAATCATCCTGTTATACGCTACACCTCCTGAAAAGGCTATAGGGACATTTTTCGTACTTACTGTTTTTTCTGCTATCCTAAGTAACCCTCTGGCGATGTACATCTGAGCAGTTGCTGCTAGTTTTCCTTTCTCAGCTCTTGTCCCCTGCAGAAAGTCAAACAAAGGGGTGGTCATCAGAATTGTTTTTCCATCTTCTTTGGAAAAAATTGGTTCAAATTCTAAAGGAGTTGTCGCCATACTTTCTAGAATCATCGCTGGTCTCCCATCGTAGGTTCTGATTTCACAGAAACCCAATAACGCCGATACTGCATCAAGAATTCTTCCTGTACTAGTGGTGTATTGAATGTTGTAATTATTTTGTAGAATTTTAAGATAAATTCTACTCTCAGCTTCATCAAATAAACCTAATTTTAGAAGTTCTTTTTCAGTTAATACCTTGGAAAGAATACCAAACAGCATTTTCTTTGGATAGATGGTTGCAGAATCACCTCCCAATTGAGGTTGCTCTTCGAGATGTCCTACTCGTGTAAATTTATTGCCTTTTCGTACGGAAAATATTTCTCCACCCCATAACTTCCCATCATCACCGTACCCAAGACCATCCATCGCAATACCCACATAATCGGTAATATTATGCTCGGCAGCGACACTGGCGAGATGTGCTTTATGATGCTGTATCTGAATCAATTTTGCATTATACTTTTTCTTTAACTCTTTAGCAAATATCGTTGAATTATAGCTTGGATGCAGATCACAGGCGATAATTTGTGGTTTTAACCGAGTTAGATGGATAAATTTCATCGTTGTTTCTTTTAAAAAATTGTATGTTTCATATTTTGATGTATCTCCGATATATTGAGAAAGGTAACATTTATTTTTCTTAGCTGAGCAGATAACATTATTTAGCTCAGCACCCACCGCAATGGTATCCTTACACGTAATTGGAAGCGTGATGGGAAGTGGCGTGTAGCCCCGCGAACGTCTGAGGAAAAATGATGTATTATAAATGACTTTTACAACAGAATCGTCACATCTATTGACAATTCTTCGTTCATGGGTCAAGAAATATGTTCCTAGCTTTTCCGTTGTTGATATAGGCTCTCCAGGTATATTGCTCGATGTCATTACAAGCGGTTCTTTGATATAATCAAACAGAAGATAATGTAATGCTGTGTATGGTAACATCACACCGATGGTATCTAACTCTGATGCAATGTTAAAGGCGTTCTTTTTTTTCTTTTTAAGGACTACTATAGGACGTTGCGGACTTTCCAACAATTCTTTTTCTTTAAAAGAAATATGTGTAATCTTCTTAGCCATCTGTACATCTTTCACCAGAATAGCATATGGTTTATGGGGACGGTGAAACATCGTCCTTACTTTAAAGACATTTTCATCATTACATAATGATGTTGTATGAAATCCTCCAACTCCTTTGATTGATACAATCTGACCGGCTTTTATCAGATTCATAGCCGTTTCTATTGTTTCAATATCAGATGTACCACTGATATCTTTTGTATCACAGAGGAGATGTAATTTTGGACCACAATTTTTACATGCGATTGTTTGGGCATGATACCGTCTATTAAGAGGATCGATGTATTCTCTTTTACATTCAGGACACATCTTGAACTGATGCATTGATGTAAAAGGTCGATCATAGGGATAATCTTCGATCATGGTAAATCGCGGTCCACAATTCGTACAGGTAATGAAATAGTAGTCATGTCGTCTGTTGTTTCCATCTCTGAGTTCTCTGAGGCAATCTGAGCATAGGAAAATATCCGCCGGAAGCGTTGTTTCTCCTCGAGATGTTGTGCTTTTAAGAATAGAAAAATCAGAAAAAGGTTTCCTGGATTCGTACTTCGTAACTGTGTATTTTAAAATTTTTGCAAGTGGTGGTAGATCTGTGAGTCTCTGAATGAAATCTCTGTCGTTAATGATGATTTCGACACCATTGCCAATGTTCTTTACCGATCCGACAAGGTTATGTTCTTTTGCTTTCCGGTAGATATATGGCCGAAATCCAACACCTTGAACAATTCCTTGAACGAATAATCTATACATCATCTGCAATCTTCATTGTTATGCAATATATAAATGAATACTTTGCGCGTGTTATCATTATATGAATTTGATGATAAATATAAAATTATTTTCTTCTCATGGAGAAAGATAGAATTATCTCTTCTAAAATCAAAGAGTCATCAACAACTTATGTTACTTTTTATTAGAACTGGTACTAGATTTTTTATTACGAAACACCATTTCAATTCTTTTTTTAAGATCTACGATATTAAATGGTTTTTCGATGTAGTCATCGCCTAGGAAATTCCCAGCGTTTTTTGCGATTCTATCAGTTCTTGCGGTAAGAAAGATAATGGGGATGCTGCTTAACGAAGGGTCTTTTTTTATACGGTCAAAAACCTCCCATCCGCTCATAAGTGGCATCATAATGTCAAGAAGGATTATGTCAGGCATGGTATTATTGTTCAATAGTTCCAGGCATTTCTGACCATTCTCTGCACCAAGAATACGATACTCTCGAGTTGTATCCTCTAAACCTATTTTTAAAGAGTTTATCACATCAGGATTATCATCCACCACCAGTATCGTTTTCATATCTATCCCTCAACAAAACGTATATCTTGATACTTCATTAGTGTTTGCATCCACCTGAATCTAATCCAGTTTTTCCATAGGAGTTTTTAACGTGAAAAAAAACGTTGAACCTTTTCCTTCCCCAAGACTTTCAACCCAAATATGACCACCATGCTTTTCTATAATTCTTTTGCAGATAGAAAGACCAAGTCCTGTTGATTTAAGATCATGCCTAGAATAATCAGCTTTATAAAATTCATCAAAAACATGTTGAATTTGTTGAGGTTCCAGACCAATTCCTGTATCTTTTACAGAGACAACAATAAAATCATCTAGTTTTTTTGCATCTAAGGTTATTTTCACATTATTTTCTTGTGAATATTTCACGGCATTGGAAATTAGATTATCAAACAATTCTTTAATTTGTATTAAATCAGCTAACACGATTGTTTCATCAGGTATATTATTCTCGATAATGACATTTTTTCCCTCAAAAAGTGGTCTGTTCATATCAAGAATATTACGAATTTGTTCGGAGAGATCGATATCTTGGAGTAATAATTGCGTATTTGGAGAATTCAACTGAGCGAGAGTTAAAGTTTTTATAACAAGATTTTTCATGTAATAAAGATTATTAGAAATTACTTCAAGAAGCTCTTTTAATTGAGGATCTTTTTCTCGCTCCTTGATAATAGGCAGTAAAATAATAAGGGGAGTTAATGGTGTTTTAAGATCATGACCAAGCTGATCGATGAATTCATCTTTCTGCTGTAGGATTTTTTCGATATCATCGGTTCGTTCTTTAATCTTTTTTTCAAGATCTCTATTAAGGATGGTTAGTTCTTCTCGCGCATATGATAATTCACTATTTATTTTTTCAAGTGCCTGATTTTTTTCACGGATTTGGGTTTCTGCTACTGTCAGTGCACTTATCGTGTTGTATAAATCTTCCATAATATTAAGGGTAGCGAGCTCGTTCCTCTGCAATTTATCAAGTTTATCATGTAATTCATGTTCCATTCTCTTGCGTTCCGATATATCCTGAACACTTACAATGACACCACGGTATGAACCATCTTTATCAAAAAGTGGTGACATATGTATGCTTGTATAGATTCTCATCTTATTTTTTTTAAGAAATTCAAACTCGTATTCTTTATCAATATGATCAAGTACATGCTTTAGTTTTTCTTCGGCAATTTTTTTCCATATTTCATCCATGAAGTCATACAAGCATTTCCCGATCATCTCATCTGTCGTATAACCAATCAATTGAGCCATGAATGAATTGAGGTAGGTTGTAAAGGCATTATTATCAAGAACCCAAATACCCTGATTTAAATTTTCAAAAAGCTGACGATATTTTTTCTCGCTCTTATATAATGCTTCCTCGGTTTGTTTCTGCTCAGTGATATCCTTTGAGATAAATAACAATTCATCATTTATAATATCGACAGTACTCTGAAGAAAGTGAAAATGTCCTGATTTGTCTCGAAAACGAAAGTCTAACTTCTGTGCATTTTCCAGAGTCTCTGGTGAACTAGTACCATTTATTTTCGCGTCAATGTAGGTAAATAATACATCTGTTATACGCTCTCTGTCGTTTTCATGAATGAAATCCAAACCAGGTTTTCCCAATAAATCTTTCTCATCATATCCGAGTATCTTATTATGTGAAGGACTAACAAATTTGAAAATTGGATTTACATCAAATGTCGTCACAACAATCAAATCACTTGTATGAGTTACAATCAAACGATATTTCTCAGATAATTCCTCTGACAGTTCATCGTTATTTCTCTGATTTCTGTTTTGAATACTTACCAATGACTTAGTACTATTTTCAATTTTATAGAAAGATTTTCTTAATGCGGTCTCAGTTGGTTTTTGAACAATACGTTCAATTTGATCGTTATTTTGAATAGTATTAAAAATTTCTACAGGTCTTTTTTCTTTTATCATTTTATTTCCGATGTGAAGTTCGTTACCTATTCATGCTTTCACCAAAATAAACTGATAATTAAAAAAAATAATAAGATGACATATCCATACGTTTAACGCATTTCCCATTTATATCTCTCCAAAGTGACAATATTCTAAATAAATTATTGCTATAAAATAGTGATGGATGAATTTGATTTTGTTTAATCACTGGAAAAAAATTTCACAAAATCTTTTTCAAGGTAATAAAAATATGGAATATATCATATTTTTTATGGAGTAAGTCTCGATCGATCACGGGGGAATAAAATACATTCCCGGATATTATTCAAATCTAAAAGCTCCATTAAAAACCGTTCGATACCAAAACCAAATCCACCATGTGGCGGCATCCCATAGCGGAACGCTTTCAAATACGCTTCGAAATCCTTCGGGTCAAGACCACATGCTTTCAACCGTTCTATTAACAACGCAACATCATGAATTCGTTGGCTCCCTGAAGAGACCTCAACACCTTTACATTCCAAATCAAACCCACGAGAATATTTTTCCTTATCAGGCATGGTATAAAACGGTTTTGATTCCAGTGGATATTTGGTAATGAAGTAGAAATCCACTCCCTCTGCTTTCATAATGTCTCCAAGAAGTCGCTCATCTTCGGTACTGAGATCCATCCCCCACTGAATCGGTGAATGCTGCTGTTGAATTTTAATGACTACATCATCGTACGGGATCCTGGTAAAGGGCAATGTTGGGACCGTAACTGTTTTTTTAAGGATATCAAGCTCTTCGCTACAATCACTCGCACGTTTCCACATGTGATAGACCAGATGCTCAAGGATCTGCATCACATCCTCTTCGTCTTGAATAAACGCTATCTCGATATCAACTGCTGTGGATTCATTCAGATGACGTCTTGTATTATGTTCCTCCGCACGGAAATACCATGCGATTTCATAGACCCGATCAAGTCCCGTTGCCATCAAACTCTGCTTGTATAACTGAGGGGACTGCGCAAGAAAGGCCTCTTTTTCAAAATAGCGAAGTTTGAACATATCAGTGCCACCCTCTGAAGAACTCGCGATAATTTTTGGGGTATGCACTTCCAGAAAATGTTGAGATTGAAGATACTTATGAGCTGCAGCAAGAACTGCATTACGAATCTTAAAAATAGCCTGTACCTCTGGTTTTCGCAGATCGATAATCCTATTATCCAGTCGTGTATCAAAATCAGCTTCAACTTTGTCAACGACTCCGAGCGGCAAAGGTGTTTCAGCAATGGAAAGAATATCAACAGAATCTGGTAGAATCTCATACCCATTCCGCACCTTCAAATTTTCCTTGCAGAAACCCTTAACAGAGATGACAGACTCCCGTGATAACGAAATGAGGCTTTCAAAAAGCTCCGGGGTCTTCTTTTTTAGAATCGTCAACTGCAACGTACCCTTTTTATCACGTAAAATCAAAAATGCTATCGACCCAAGATTTCTGATATCTTCTACCCAACCGGCAACAGTCACAGTGGAATTATACTCTGTTTTTGAGATTTCTTTTGAGTAATGACTTCGATACATATGACACCCCGTATTAAGACAAGGAATTTAGTCTTTTTGAAAGGAAACCCATGACTTTTTCAAGATTTTTTGAATTATCCCATGTTGTGATAAGTTTTTCAAGATGAGATGGTCTTTTCTCCTTTAACTGATAAACCCAGTGCTCAATTTGAGGAACAGCTCTGGTCACGTTATCGACAATGGTGATAGTCGCGGTCTGCGCTGTTCGTGACAAGGGGTTCAAATCGATAGCAATAACGGTTTTTCCCATCCTTTGAAGCGCCTGACAACGATCACCATCCTCCAGAGGAATAAGTACAACATCAGCAGTAAAAATTCCAATTTTTTCACACAATGCACGATCAGAATCCATATTAGGGATTCGTGCATCTGGATGAATACCATAGAGTGTTTTTACACCTTTTTTTCGAAGCAAGGCAGCTATTTTTTTGACTCGCTCTGGTGTACGATGAAAAAGGTTCACTTCAAGTTTCGCTGGAATGCTTTTCGCAAGGGAAATACATTCATCTGCGGCTAATGCTGTGACATTTCCATTGATGGAGATCACAGGGTTTTTTGCACATAATAATGCAGCAGCCGCTATTTTTTCGGCCACATCAGCCTCAAGGATGGTAGTTTCACCGATAAGATAATCAAATGCTTCCCCACGACCATGCGCAATCAACCCCGTCTCATGAACAATGCCCTGTTTCATCGCTTCCGAAATCAGTTCTCGTGTCATTAAGGAATGATACCGCGGATGACTCTTTGGAATCTTGGACATAGCAACACCTTGAATAACCCAAGGACCTTTTTAAAACTTAGGGAGAAAAAACAGAAAAAAAGAGTGAAGAGAAAAATCGTTTTAACCGTACATTTCTGGTTGCGGAATCTGACTAGCGCCAGAGACAATCGGTTTTGCTTGTTTGTGGAACCTCTGGAGTTGCTTTTCAATCCGTTCTGCTTCATCATACAATGGACCGACATTTATGTCAATACCAATGATGAGGGCGATAACATTAATCGCTGAAGCAGCGGCACGAGCATCAGGGTAATTCGGATGTGCTTCAGCAAGAATCGAGATCACATCAAACTTCTCATGCTTCCCTTTATTTAACAACACTCCAGAGACACCAGCGATGATCCCATTCTTAAACTGTGGAATGTTTTTCGCTGAAAGAGTCGCACGAGCATTCTCTGTTGACCCAATCGCATACGCATCCACAATCAGCTCATCCTCAGCCGATTTCCCTTCAACGACCATTCCCTCAGGGGAAATCATCAGTCTACAACCTTTTTTCTTTGACCAAATCATAATCGCGTTTGATAACGAGTTAATCAAATTCGGTTTTGGTTTAAATTCAGAAACAAAGACAGCCAGTTTCTGCCCATTTGCTAATGTACCACCATAGATTCGTACCGGGGAGAGTGGCTCACCAGTATGTACAACAGAAAGAGTTGGAAAATGCGGTGATTCCATCGCTCCAATCTGTTTTAACCCTAGTGCATCGATCATGTAATTGGCAACAATCGTGCTCACCAGACCTATCGATGGAAATCCAGCAATAACAGCTCCGTTTGTTAAATTCATATCCTCAAAATCAACAATTTCAATGTCTTCCAACTGCATCACCACGTATTTTGCACTGTAATATCTCCCAAGCATTTAAAACTAATTGGTTGAAAGACACAAGGAATTAACCTTTGACTACTCCCAAAGGTAATAGCTTTGCAACCTTTAAAGAAATCCCAGCACCATGGGTGACGTTGACAACTTCACTGACATCCTTGTACGCATCTGGTGCTTCCTCGGCCATCACTTTCCAACTCGCAGGATGAGCGTAGATACCTTTCTTTTTCAATTCACTCATAATTTGTTCTCCACGATAACGATGCACTGCTTCGGTTCTCGACATGACTCTCCCAGCACCATGGCATGTTGAACCAAATGTCTCTTCAGAGTTTTTAGTTCCATGGAGCAAGTAGCTTTCCGTCCCCATATCCCCCGGGATTAAAACAGGTTGACCGATATCGCGATATTTTAAAGGGACTTCTGGTTTTCCTGGTCCGAACGAACGTGTCGCACCCTTCCTGTGAACATATACTTTTCGTTTCTTTCCATCGATTTCGTGTTCCTCGAGTTTAGCGATGTTATGACAGACATCATAGACAATTCCCATGTCCAGATCTTCAGCACGTTGATGAAGAACTTTTTCAAATGATTCTCGGACCCAATGGACGATCATCTGTCTATTGCACCAGGCGAAGTTCGCTGCACATGCCATTGCTTTCAAATAGTCTTGGCCTTCTTTCGAGGTCACCGGAGCACAGGCGAGCTGTCGGTCTGGAAGCCAAATATTATATTTCTTTACGGCTTGTTCCAATACCCGGAGATGATCAGTACAGACTTGATGACCAAACCCTCTTGAACCAGTATGAATCATTACCATAATTTGACCGATATTCTGTATCCCAAATGCTTTTGCAGCAGTTGGGTCATAAATCTCTGCGACCTTTTGTATCTCTAGAAAATGATTCCCTGCGCCAAGGGAACCAAGCTGAGGCGCTCCACGTTGTTTTGCTTCATTGGAGGTTTTTGAGATATCCGCATATTCTAAACAACCGTGTTCCTCTAGATATTCTGCATCTTCGTTCCACCCATATCCATTCTCGATAGCCCATTTCGCGCCAAGTTTTAACACATCATCAAGCTGCTTTCGACTGAGATGGACCTTGGCCTTTGAACCAAGTCCTGAGGGGACATTGATAAACATCTCATCTATAAGAGCCTGTATCTTTTGTGGATCTAAATCTTTGAATTGGAGGTTTGTTCTGACCAATCGGACACCACAGTTGATATCATATCCAACGCCTCCTGGTGAAATCACTCCGGATTCTTCGTCCATCGCAGCCACACCACCGATGGGAAATCCATATCCCCAGTGAATATCAGGCATCGCCAGTGATTTCCCGACGATTCCGGGAAGCATGGTCACATTGGCGACCTGCTCTAGCGCGTTATCCTTGCGAATGCATTCAATCATCCCGTTGTTCGCATAAATAACCCCAGATGTTTTCATATGAAGATTGTTCTGTGTACCCTGATAATTTGAAGGAATTTCAAAACGAAAATCATTTATTTTCCGTAACGGCCCGTTCCAATTCATAGAGATTCTCTACTTGCGAATAGACAGAAGGATTTATAAAAGCTATGAGACGGAAGTTATCTTCTTTTTATTAGGTACGGGACTCCAGTTTTTTTATTGAGAGCGATACGATACCCTTCTGGAAGTGGGGACGGATGTCCTTTGTCGGGTTTACTCTTAGTAAAGTAATGAATTGTTGATTTCTTTCCATCAGGTTTCCTTGTTTCTCGTTTATAAAGCGTGTAATCCTTATAATTACATACATGAGCGGATGATAATTTTTGTGTTTTCTCCTTTGCAGGGGCTGATTCCCATTCTGATGAATCCTCAAGTTTTTTCTTCTCTTTTTTCTTGGGTATTTTCTGTTTTACCGGAATAAACTCAGAGGTATCGGTTTCCGGGATTTGCTCTTCTATTTCTTTTATTATTTGTTTTGCGAGCTTTCGTTTGATCCCATGGATTTGAACTAGATCATCAATGGTTGCATCTTTTATGTTTTCGATGGAGAAATACCCATTTTTATAGAGAAGTTCAGCTGTTCTTTCATCAATGCTTTTGATGCCTTTAAAATTGTTATAATTCACTTTTATCTGAGGTGTTTCTGTTATTTCTATGGATTGTGCTTCCGCGATTGGTTCTTCCAGGGGTTGAGAAAAAGACTGTTGTTCCTGCTCAATCCGTTTTTGTTCTTCTTGTTTTTCTTTTTTTGATTGTTTAAGTTCGATTTTTTTAAGTTTTTTGGCTTCTCTATCTTTTTTTTTCTGTGCCTTTTTCGCCGCGCGTTCTTGCTTCTTCGAAAGTTTTTGAAACGATGCTTCTGAAGGTTCTGCTGGGATAAAATCAACCGGAGGTTTGATCTGTTCTTCTTTTGTAAGGTGGGTGTCCCATTCGGTTGGTTTTTTTTCAGGTGTGAGGGTGATGTTGAGTGGCTCAAATTCAGGTACGTCCTCGACAGCAGGTGTTTCATGAATCTCCAATAATTCGCCTGTTTGTTCTTCTCCGACCGGCTGCCATTCAGGAAGGCTCGATTCATTTAGAGACGTTTCTTCCTTGTGCATGGTTAGATCGTTTCCCTGCGTTTCTTGCATTGTTTCTATGGGAGTCACTTCTAAAAATTCAGGTATACTACGATCAATTTTTTCGACCTCGAAGAGTTCCTCATCAGCAAAGATAATATCTGGTGAAGGTATAGAAGGTGTTGGCGTGGTTGGTGATACAAGCTTAAATTCAGGAAGTGGCATTGACGGTTCCGGCTGAGAGGGGAGTGTCACCAAATAGGGGTTTACTATAGTCTTCGCATGGATGGTAACCCTTGGTTCCAAAGTGCCTGATGAGCGAAAAATGTGGTTAGTTTTTGGTTGAGTTTCGAATAAATCTCTGCTCAATCTTCTGCGAACGGACTCAAGGGCGTATTCATCTTTTGAAATGAGATATTTTAGAGAAAGGTCTGACGAGTTATCCAAAATCCTCCGTAGTTTCGTTATATCATCTACTGGAGACTTTTTCTCTCGTGACATAATATCCAAAAGACTATAAGATTCCACATATATTAATAAATTTCCTTCTGGAACCCTCTTTTTTATTGAATTAACGTTATAAATTAATTAAAAAGGTTATTAAGCATCCACTTCATTCGTTTCTTTTTGATACCAATGAACTTTAAACACCGAGACATTATTTCAATTAAGGATTTTTCAAAAGAGGAAATCGAGTACATTCTTGAGTACGCGAAGCGGATGGTCCCGTACGCAAACGCAGAAAAACATACAACACTTTTAAAAGAACAGATACTTGCCACCCTCTTTTTTGAACCAAGTACCAGAACACGACTGAGTTTTGAAAGCGCAATGCACCGGCTTGGTGGTAGCGTCATCGGGTTTGCAGACCCAAGTGGTACCTCGCAGAAAAAAGGAGAAAGTCTCGCTGACACCATCCGTATGGCTGATTCGTATAGCGATGCGATCGTGATACGCCACCCTCAAGAAGGAGCTGCACGGCTCGCGGCAGAATTTGCCGAAGTACCTATCTTAAACGCAGGAGATGGAGCAGGACAACACCCAACCCAATGTCTTCTTGATTTATTCACTATTCTTACAGAGAAGAAGAAAATCAAAGGGAATAACGTCGTCCTCCTTGGCGACCTGAAATACGGACGCACTGTTCATTCGCTTGCATATGCGTTATCACTCTTCCATGCAAACCTAACGTTTGTTTCTCCCGAATCATTAAAGATGCCGAAAGAAGTAATCCATGAGTGTAAAGAATTCGGCGTCGAGCCAGTCAGTACATCCAATCTAGAAAAAGCGATAAAGGAAGCGGATGTTCTTTATGCCACACGAATCCAGAGAGAACGATTCCCTGATGCGGAGGAATATAATCGTGTTGTTGGAAGTTACAAGGTTGACAATGCTTTGCTACAACAAGCAAAACAAGACCTCATCGTGATGCATCCTCTCCCCAGAGTTGTTGAAATCGAACCTGAGGTCGATAAAACCAAACATGCGGTCTACTTTACACAAGCATTCAATGGTGTGCCTGTAAGAATGGCACTTCTTTCACTTATATTAGGGGGTAAAAAATTATGAAGGAATTGAAGGTAACTCCAATTAAGGATGGAACGGTCATTGATCACATCACCCCTGGACGCGCTCTAAAGGTGTTACATGTATTGAAAATCCCAGAATCGACCGTTTCTGTTGTGAGTATCCTTATGAATGTGAATGGGAAAAGTGGAAAAAAGGACATTGTGAAAATAGAGAATAGAGAATTAGACCCAAAAGAAGTGAATAAAATCGCGCTAATAGCGCCAAAGGCTACCATTAACATTATCCGGGATTATGAGGTCGTTAAAAAACATAAGGTTGAGCTTCCTGAAGAAGTTATTGGTCTGACCAAATGCTCAAACCCTACCTGTATTTCCAACGCACGTGAACCAGTGGAAAGCAGGTTTCATGTGATCTGCAAAGACCCAGTACGTATCAGATGTTATTTCTGTGAACGAGAACCTGAGGATATTGCTGCAGGAATTGTTTAGCTTTTTTTCCTTATTTTTTCTAACAACTCTTTTGCATAATCAAGTTTTACTTTTCCGTCGTGGACAAGAATGTCTGAGAGTTTTTCGATCTCATCTCCTTGTGCACCCGCCATCACTGCAATGTTTTTTGCATGTAACGACATATGCCCCTTCTGGATGCCAACGGTTGAAAGAGCAAACAGGGCAGCAAAATTCTGAGCCAGACCAAGACTAGCGACGACCTCAGCGAGTTCTCGTGCTGTCTTAATCCCAAGTATTTTTCTACAGAGTTTTGCTTTCGGATGCATATTTGCAGCACCACCGACCACACCAACCGCCATCGGCAGTTCGATTTCACCAACAAGGTCTCCATCTTTGTTCTTATGATACTGCGTAAGAGAGGTATATTGACCGTTCCTTGCTGCGTACGCATGAGCACCAGCCTCGATGGCACGAAAATCGTTCCCTGTCGCAATAATCAATGCATCAATACCATTCATGATGCCTTTGTTATGCGTTGCTGCTCGGTATGGATCAATAGACGCAAGGACATACGACTCAAGAAAGGCATCAACCACGTGATCGCCCCCCATTTTCTCTTTATCGAAAATCGCTGTCGCTTTGACAAGTCTTTTATCCGCGAGATTTGAAAGTATTTTAAGTCGCACTTTCCCACCAGTAATCTCTTCTAACACAGGAGCGAGCGCTTCGCACATGGTGTTCACCGCGTTTGCACCCATTGCATCACGGACATCAACAATAAGATGAGTTACAATCATATGACCCAGAGGGCTCTTAAGGATTCTTACTTCGATGTCCTTTGCGCCTCCACCAAAATCAACAAGGATTTTATCCTGAGCGTTTGCTACTGCAAGAAGCTGCTTTTTATGTTGAATGATTTTCTGAGCTGCGGTGGCGACATCCTTGATGTGCAATAATTGTAATTGACCGATCATCAAAGGCTCAGAACACGTAGTGGAAAAACCACCTTTCACACGAGCGATTTTTGCTGCGTTACTCGCCGCGGCAACAACACTCGATTCCTCTGTTGCCATCGGGATAATATACTCTTTGTTATTAATCAGAAAATTTACCGCTAACCCAAGCGGTACTTCAAAGGTTCCGAGAACATTTTCGATCATGCGATCCGCTGTTGTAAGATCAAGACACGAAGAAAAAATCTTCACATCGTCTTCATTTAAGTTCGCGAACTGAGCGACAAACGCTCTTCGTTCCTCAATCGGAAGCTTATAGAAACCTGAAACAACCGACGTCTTTTTAGATAAGGACATACGTTTTCTGCCTCCTTAGTAACCATTTAGGAAAACGATTCATATTTTTATAATTGTTTATGCTTTGAACCGATGTTCCATCGATTGAACATGACCTCATCCCCATAGAGGACTTTTATGATTCGATGATAGGGTATCGTAGCAGTTGTTGTTTCAAGAAACGACCTTCGAATGCTCGTAATTTCATCACCAGATATCATCTTCGTGTTATGCAATGCACCTCGATGGATATACCATATAGTCACCTTTTTCAAATCCTTCGTCCATTTAATTTTATTAAGAATATCTCGAACATAGAACATTTAGATCAACGACCGAATATTAGAGAACGCTGCTACCACGTGATCCTTCCCACAGGATTCAACTATGGGGCCATGACCAGGATAAAGGTTTTTAATGTTCAATGTCGACAGACGTTCTATAGAATGCAACAGCAAACGAAAATCCCCACCAGGAAAATCGTACCGACCGAAACCTCCATTGGCAAATAGCGTATCCCCTGAGAAAAGAACCTCATTTTTTTTACTATAAAAACACAAACTCCCGATGCTATGGCCTGGTGTAAAAAGAACCTGAAAAGATTCATCTCCAACAGTTATTTGTGTAGTATCTGCCAATGGAACATCGACCTCGATTTTTGGCATCACACCGCCAAGCATCTCAGCAAACGTACTTTTTCCCTCTTTGAGTTTTGAAACGATATCTTTGTGAGCGAAGATCCGTGCAGACCCATTTGTCGCTCGAACAATATCTTGGACGCCCCCGACATGATCATAATGCTCATGGGTGAGAAGAATTTGTCGGATTTTATTTAATTTGATTATTTTTTGAATAGTTTCCATAATCATCCGAGAATAAAAACCAGTACCCGTATCAATAATAGTCGGGATCTCCCCAACAATAACATAGACGTTAGAGTCATAGTCTTTACCAGAGATAGTAAAAATATCCATAGACATAGAGATATCTCGTGGAAAGAAATAAGTTTATCGAAATTTTAAAGAAATAGAATTTTATAAAAAACCAGGATAATAGTAACAATTAAATGTAACAAATCGATTACCCAACCATCTTACGGGGAGTTGGTATATGAATCATGCAAATATCGTTCATGTTATAGGCACAGGCACAATAGGAGAGCCATTGATTGGATTATTGTGCGATGCTAAAGATGACCTTGGAATAGATGAAGTCACGTTCTACAAACACAGCCCCACCCTTGAAGATCGACCAAAGATAAAAGGAATGATAAATAGAGGCGCAAACCTCTGTGTTTCTAATGATAAAGTCAAAGAATTCCAAGAGTTGGGACTTGAACCAATGTACGAAGCTGAAGAAGCAATCAAACGATCCTCTGTTATAATCGATTGTACACCAAAAGGTACTGGGTTGATGAATAAAGAAAAATTCTACAATAAATATAAAAGTAAAATCAAAGGGTTTATCGCGCAAGGATCAGAGTTTGGTTTTGGTAAAATGTATGCTCTTGGAATAAACGATGATACGATAACCAAAAAAGATCAATTTATTCACGTTGTCAGCTGCAATACACACAATATGGCGGTCCTCATTCATACCCTTGCAATTGAGAAGAAAAAAAACCACTTGAAAGAAGGACGGTTCCTCTGCATCAGACGAGCTAATGATATTAGTCAGGTGAAAAGCTTTGTTCCGTCACCAGAAGTTGGAATTCATAAAGATGAAAAAATGGGAACGCACCATGCAGTTGATGTATACCATCTGTACAAAACCCTTGGAATCGACCTGAATGTATTTTCAAGTGCTATGAAATTAAACACACAGTATATGCATTGTATCTGGTATGATCTCAAACTTGATACGAAAATTACAAAGGATGGAGCCATCAAGAAGTTTATGGATAATCCGCGGGTCGCTGTGACGTATAAGAAATCAGCAAACCTTGTTTTTTCATTTGGACGAGATCACGGCCATTATGGAAGAATCTTAGATCAAACAGTCGTCGTAATCCCAACGATTCATGTGATTAACGATAACGAAGTTATTGGTTTCTGTTTCACACCTCAAGACGGGAACGCACTTCTGAGTAGCATCGCGGCAACTGAACGATTTTTATATCCTGATTCATATGAAGAGAAATTAAAATGCCTAGGCGCATTTCTCATGCAAGAAGTGTAAAATAGATACTGCATCACAAATCAATTTCTTACTTATTTTTTATTTACTTTTTCATCAAAAAAGAGAAAAAAAAAGAAAAAAAGATGATTCCTCGATTAGGAGGAATATCCACCGAACTGTAGACTCGAGTCACCTAACAATGCCCAGTTGGTGATACAAAACGAATGGACTTGGTCACCGCTTATATCGTTTTCGTTAATATACTTCGTTATGGCTAGACTATGAGCCTGTGCAAGGTGTTCTACCCCGTTGCCTATTTGATAAAAGAAGTTTACCTCAAGCGCCCCGCTGAGAGTGACAGGGTCTCCTTCGAATCCCATTCCATAACCAGTACAACCTGTTGAAGCAATCGCACCACCATGGGCTTTCAGGACAAGACCTGCGCTAAAACAGACAGGGATTGGATAGCCATATAAAAAATGAGGGTGGTTTGTTTTATTCTCTAACAGGCCAGCAATCATTGAAACGTTATACAGAGCATTGTGGCACCCACCGACAATAACAACAGGTAATTTATTACCATTGACGAGTAACGGAAACGCAAAGACGTTGAATCCACCAGTCCAATTTTTAGGATAGACACCATCAAACCAGATGGTATTCCATGAGTACGGATTTCCATGACCCTCGAAATCAACAAATCCAGCTCCCTCATTGAATGATTTCAGTATATCTTTCGGTACTGGGGTTCGTCCGCCCGTATCCCTGTTTGTGGTATAACAGGTTGTGAGTTTTAAATCAGGGATCGCATTCTTTGTATAATTGTAGGAGAGGTCACAGAGGTACTGCCCATCAGGTTTACCTTCGAAATATTCAAAGGTTTTCCCGCCAACACCAACAAAGTTTGTGTACCAGGATTTCTGAGCTGGACCGGTACCTTCATAGGTCGTAATCTTTTTCACAACTGCTTTCACTTCGCCAACAGTCACACAGGGAATTCGTGAAACATAGACCTCAGGGTAGAGATCAAACGTATCTTTCTGAGCACCAGGTTTTTCCCAAGCTGCATACACGCCATCACCGTTTGAATCCCAACTGTCAAAACCACCAGTTGCATTGTATAGACAACCGTAGTAAAGATCACATAGACACCCGGGATCTTCATCTTGTGGCATATTGACGTATCGGACTGGGACCCACCATGCTTTCCATCCAGCAGAAGTGGTGTCCTTATCCTTTGCGAAAAGATGTGACTTCAGACCGCCGACCAGTAACACATAGGTGATGTTGGAGTTATCGTACTCATGTTTAATGAAATATTTTATCTGCTCAGGAGCATCATACCCGGTGTATTCACTAAGAATCGATTCGACAGATTTGAACTTGGTGGTGACACCCTTGCTGTTCTTAAAATCAATGAGTGACTGGAGACTCGAGCTGAACTTCTCAGGGGCGATAATAACCATTTTATAATCCTCAGATGAAGACTTCAGAGGAGCCTGTGGTGCATTATAAGTAACCTTGATATCAAAGCCGCCAACCAATGAGAGCTCATTGTTCAAAGGTGAGTACCGAACAGGATAACAGATCACCTTCACATAGGTCACCTGCACATCATTCTCATTCCGGCCAGCACCAAGATCATAGCTATATACGGAACTCGGATAGAACTCGAAACTCCCGTACACCGCGGGATCCTTCACATACGCAGTCTGCTCATTTAACTCTGAGACCG
>Ga0326726_10000976_pt1 | contig 26543 bp, 30 predicted proteins | sample MHFenrmetagenome_2_FD_207603 | JGI IMG/M metagenome (GOLD analysis project Ga0326726, IMG submission 207603) | Lab enriched peat soil microbial communities from Michigan Hollow, Ithaca, NY, United States - MHF15MN | ecosystem: Environmental > Terrestrial > Soil > Wetlands > Peat | place: USA... | reverse complement strand
CAGGAACGTGGCCGCGCCTGCAACTGATCCGAGCAGGGCTCGCGCCGCGACCGTCCCGATGATCATGATCGCGCACCCTATCGCCTGCTTTGAATCCTGTTTCTTTTTGAGCGCGACGAGACCTGGCTTTCCGCACTGCGGGCATGCCGCCGCTTCCGACGAAATGTCATGGCCGCATTCTGCGCACTGAACGAGTGCCATTTCCCCTCCCGCGAGATCAATGACCAGATAACCAGATGATCAAGTGACCACATTCACCGTTTGACGGGACTCCCGTAGACATCGATTCGGCCGACGTTGACGAACCCGCCCCAGCCATGACCGCTGCCGGGCATCAGATCGGCGAATCCAATCTCGTCGACCCTGCTCAGATCAGGCTTCTCCACCCAGCGCCCGATCTCAGGCCTCGCCGATCGATCGGCGTGAACCGTCGTGACCGTGTTGATGTCGAGCTTGAGCCACCGGACGGACGACACCGAGAACTCCGTTTCGATGAAGTTCTCCGTCGTGCCGTCGCCGTCGGCGTGATCGCCGACGAGCCACGTGCCGTCGGCGAGCTTGATCACGGGGCGCACGACATGAAATCCCGCCGACCGCGTCAGCCAGCGGATCTTCGCGCGGCCGGTCAGGTCGACGTAGTTGTTCCTGTCGCGCAGCGTCGCGGCCACCGGCCCGTTGCAGACGCCCGTCCACAGGTTCGGCGGGTCCTGCCGGTTGTTCGGGATCGTCGGCGCGATTTGGATTTCCTTCGACGTGGAGCCGTACAGCTTCAGCTCGAGATTCGGGTTGGCGAGGACGTCGTTGTCGACGTTTCGCTCGAGGCCTGTCTGCTTCCACGTCTCGGAGAAGAAGAGCGGAGGCAACGTCGCCAGGCTCGGCGTCTGAGGCCTCGGGGCGGGTTGCTGCGCGCCGACGGCTGCCGTCAGCGCGCAAGCAGACGCAAAGAACACAAGAACGTTACGACGCATATTTCTTGAGCCAGGCGACCGTCATCGGCCACGCCTGCTCGGTTGCCTTCATGTTCGCGCCGTCGTTGCCCGTCTGCGCGCGGAGGAAGCCGTGCGCGGCGCCGTCGAAGATGTGCGGCTCGTACGTCTTGCCGAGCGCCTTCATCTTGGCTTCCGTGGGCGCAACGGTGTTGCCGATGCGCGCGTCCTGCGCGAGGCCCCCATAGAAGCCGATGATCGGCGCCTTCACGTTGGCGACGCGCTCGGACACCTCGTACGGCGTCGGCGCCGCGCCGCGAGCCGCGGGCGGCGCGTCGGTCGGCGCCTGGCCGTAGTACACGACCGCCGCGTTCAGACCCGGTTCGTTGACCGCAAACGCGAAACTCTGCGCCCCGCCGAAGCAGAAGCCAACGCTCGCGCTCTTGCCGTTGCTCCGCGAGTCCTTCAATCCAAACTCGCGCGCCGCTTTCAGCTTCGTGGTGATTTCCGCCGCGGGCACCTTCAGCACCGCCTGCGTGATCTCCGGCGCCGTCGAGAGCGACGACGTGTCGCCGCCGTCCTTGCCGTAGCCCGAGACGATGTCTGGCGCGACGGCGATGAAGCCTTCGGCCGCGAGCTGGTCGGCCACGCCGCGGATCCAGTCGCTGAGGCCGAAGATCTCCATGATGACGACAACCACGGGAGCCTTGCCGTTGCCGGCGGGATGCACGACCCACGTGCGCATCGGCTTGCCGTCGACCATGACATTCACGTACTCGCCCTTGCGCGGCGAACTCGCCAGCCGCGCGACGACGCCCATGTCGTCGGCGGGCAGCTTGGCGTTGACCGGCGCGGCCTGTGCGGTGCCGCGCGCGAACTCGTCGAGCGCGTGCCCGGCGTGGATGTCGCCGGCGGCCGACATAGCTTTAATGTGCTCGAGGTGTTCCGCCGCCGTCATCGCATGACTCGGGCGCTGGAAGGCGCCCGAGAAATACGCCGCGACCGCCACAACCACGGCGACGAACAATGCGATCTTGATTGCTCTGACCATAAGTCCCTCCGCGTTCGTCAACGATTTCACTTCTTCGAACCGGCCTTCTTCTTCGCACGGCGCGGCGCCGCCTTCTTCTTTGCGGCCTTCGCCCTCTTCTTCTTCGGAGCGGCGGCCTTCTTCTTGGGCGCCGACTTCTTTTTCGCGGCCTTCTTCTTCGTGGCGGACGTCGGTTTCGCAGCGGCCGCGACGGAATGGACGGCAAACATGGCGCCTTGAGGGTCGATCCCCATCGAGATCCATCCGCCGCCGGGCACCTGCATCGGCCCGTTCAGAATCTTCGCGCCGTTCTTCTTCGCCGTCGCCGTCGCGGGCCGCGCGTCCGCCACCTTGATGTACGGCAGCCAGTTCGGTCCGCCCGGCGAGCCCGCGGCCTTCGTATACATCCCGCCGAACGCCTCTTTCGCGCCGGCCGGGCCGAACATCCGGTAGACGCCTTGCGGCCCCATGTCCATCGAGCTGGTCGTATGCCAGCCGAACAGCTGCTGATAGAACGAGAACGCCGCCGCGTGATCGCTGGTCGCCAGCTCATGCCATGAGCTGTGGCCGAGCGGAATGTCGCTGGACGGCGCCGTTCCACTTTGCGCTGGCGGGAAGGCATAGATCGCGAAGACCGCGCCTTGTGGATCCTGCAGGATCGCAAACCGCCCGCCGTCGGGGACCGGCGCGGGTGCCTTCACGACCTTGCCGCCGAGCGACTCGGCCTTCCGCGTGGTTTCGTCGACGTCAGCGGTGCCGATGTACGAGAGCCAGTTCGGCGACGCATCGCCCGCGACGACCATCAGTCCGCCCATCGGTCGTCCGCCCGCCACAAACATCGTGTACGTCTTCTCAAAGGGCGCCGGCTGCGTCTTCAACCGGGCCACCTTGGAATAGAAACCGACGGCCGCCTTCGCGTCCGTGGTCATCAGCTCGTGCCAGACGAACTGCCCCTTCATGCCATCGCTCATGTCGTCTTCTCCTACGCGTGATCTGCTGCAGCCGCACAGTGTAGCGCGGGCGGCGGCGTTCCGTGCGCTATCATCCGTACATCGTGCGGATCGGATTTGTGACCACGCTGTTACTCGGAATGGCCGTTATGGCCGCCGGGCAGGACCCTGTCAGCGTGGCGCCGGCTTTATACAACGTTGAGGTCGACAACGCCTGGGTGCGGGTGCTGCGGACAACACGCGGGCCGCATGGGAAGTCGCCGATGCACAGCCATCCGGCGACCGTGGTGGTCTGTCTGACGGACAGCCATCAACGCGTCACCACCGCGAACGGCACGGTCCGCGAGGTGTCGCACAAGGCAGGCGACGTGATCTACAACGAGCCGGTCACCCACGCCGAGGACAGCCTGTCCGATCAGCCGCTCGAAGCGGTGGTCGTCGAGCTCAAACCGGGTGCGCCGAACGCCGCGACCACGAACCGGGTGACCCTCGATCCGGTGAAGATCGACCCGAAGTACCACATCGTCGCGTTGGAGAATTCACGCGTGCGCGCGCTGCGCACCATCCTCGAACCCGGCATCAAGAGCCCGCTCCACGAACACCCTCACTACGTCGTCGTCTACCTGACGGAGCTGCATACGACGATGGAGCTGGCGGATGGGCGGGTGGTCGACAACCCGCGACGGCCTGGCGAGGTGGCGTGGCGCGAGTTCATGAAGCACTCGACGCTCAACGTCGGCAGCAAGACCGCCGTCGAAATCCAGATCGAGCTCAAGTGATGCGGCGCCCGAGACGTGCCATCGGTCTCGCGTGTCTGTGTCTCGCCATCGCGTCGCTGGCACTCGCCCAGCGGGGCGGTGGTTTCGGCGGCGGCCGCTTTCGCGGCCGCTTCCGCCAGCAAATCCTGCCGAACGCGCCGTACGACGGGCGGTTCACGTTCGTGCGCATGAACTACGAGTCGACGCCCGATGGCTACTGGTACGGCGGCCAGCCCGCGTGGGCCCATGGCTATCCGGTGGCCGAAGAGAACCTGATGCGGATCATGAACGAGGTGAGCTACCTCGGCGCGCACGACGACGCGTTCAACTCGATCCGGTTCGACGATCCCGAGCTGTGCAAGTACCCGATCGCGTACGTCATCGAGCCCGACTGGTGGGCGATCACCGACAGCGAAGTCGCGGCTCTTCGCGCGTACATGTTGAAGGGCGGTTTCGTCATCGTCGACGACTTCAAAGTGCGGGGCTTCAGGGGCTTCGGCGGCGGAGGCGGCGCGGAGTACTTGCGCGAGGGCGACAACGGCGGAGGCGGCTGGCCGAGCTTCGAGGCCATGATGAAGCACGTGATGCCCGAAGGCCGGTTCGTGGACCTGAACGCGGCCGATCCCGTGTTCCATTCGTTTTTCGACATTACGGCGGCTGTGCTCAGCAACTTCCCGCAGGCGTACATCAACGGCCAGCCGAAATTCCGGGGTCTGTACGAAGACAACGACCCGTCGAAGCGGCTGCTGATGGTGGTCAACTACAACACCGACATCTCGCAGTATTGGGAGTGGTCGGGCCGCGGCTTGCGGCCATTCGACGACACGAACGAAGCCTATAAACTGGGCGTGAACTACGTGATCTATGGACTCACGCACTGAGCGAATGCGGCGTGGCCGTAACGTCGTCCTGTGCTGCGCGGTACTGGCGTCGCTCACGATCGCGCGCGCCGGGCAAGGCGACAGTCAGAAGCCGAACTTCTCCGGCACGTGGACGCTCGATCGAAACATCAGCACGGATCCTGCGCAAGTCGATTTCGCGCCGGCGTCGAGCGCTGACCGGCGCCCCCAGCGCGGCGGGATCGGCGGATTCGGTGGAGCCGGACGCGGCGGCCGTCGGCGCGCGGACAGCCAGAACTCCGCGGAGAGCCTGACGCCGATCGAACAGGAGCGCCTCAAGGCCCTCACCGACCAGCTCAAGACGGCAACCGCGACGATCGTGATCTCGCACCACGATCCCGACTTCGTCGTCAACGACGCGCAGGACCACACGCTGTTCCTGCACACCACGGGCGAGCGGGAGGAGAATCATCTCGGCGCGATCACGATCAACAGCGCCACGCACTGGGACGGGTCGCGGCTGGTCACGGAATGCGTGCTCGGCAGCCGGTTGACGCTCGTCTACACGTACACACTGCTGCCGAACACAAAGCAACTGGTCGTGCGGGTGGCGCGACAGGCCGAGGATCGACGGCTGGCCGGACAGGACGTCCGGCTTGTCTACCGGCCGGCGCGCTCGCAGGTGTCGCCGGCTGAGAAGTAGTGCGGACCTTCAGGTCCGCCGTGACGCAGGCCTGAAGGCCTAGTTGATCGTTCGCGCCCGCGAGATGTCGCAGCCAGGCGGCAACGATCGCGCGCGCGGCGGCCGGTTGCCGGCGTAGCAGCCTGGAATCACGTAGAACGTAGCGGACCCACGCCGCGGCGCCGGCGCAGCAGGCTCCGCGGCCCTTCGAAGCGGCGTCAGGTCGCCGCGATACACGGCGGGCTGATTGGTGACGATGTTGATGTCGAACGTCGTGCTCTCGTAGCCCGGCGAGCGCAGTTCGACGCGACGCGGTCCCACCGTGAGCAACATGCCGACGCCGCGAAAGTCCGCGACGGTCCCGGTGGGGATCCCATCGACAAACACCTGAGCCGTCGGCGGATCGACGTCAAGGAAGAGACGGCCCAACGATTCGTTGGCGGCGACGACCCCAGCCTGTGCCTCGAAACCCGGCGCATCCACGGGGTAATCACCGGTCGCGTAGTACGGCCACCCACCATACCCACCATATCCATACGGCCGCACCGGCCGCGACCTCGAGTCGTACCGCGGCGCATACCGTGGGGCGTACGTATAAGGACCAGCGTCGAAGGGCGCGCGATCCGGCGGGAGCTTGAACTCCCTCGACCTCACTTCCGGCGTTGCGGGCCGCCGCGTCGACGGCGCCGCCGGTGCGGGCGTGATGACGCGGGGAGGTACGGGCGGAGGTGGGGCTATCCGATCACGATCAGGCCGTGACCGGTCGAACATGTCGTAGGGCGTCCTCTGAGGGTACTTCTGAGCATCAGCGGCGGGACTCGCCGCGAGCAGCAGTGACAACGCGACGAGCGACGCTCCAGCTTCGAGGCGTTTCATACGGCACCTGCCCTTCCGGCTATCCCTGTCTTAACTCTAACTCCCGGCGTTTCCCGCTACAATGACGCATGCCCTATCCGGAATTCTTTGTGGAACCGATGCGCCTTGAGCTCACGCGCCACGGCGTCGAAGAGCTGCGCACACCCGAACAGGTCGACGCCGCTGTCGCCGCAGGTCCCGGGACTCTGATGATCGTCGTCAACTCGGTCTGCGGCTGCGCGGCCGGGAAAGCACGCCCAGGCGTTGCCCTCGCGCTTCAGCATTCAGCCAGGCCCGACCGTGTGACGACCGTGTTCGCCGGCGCCGACGTCGAGGCCACGGATCGAGCTCGCCAGTACTTTACCGGATACGCCCCGTCGTCTCCGTCGATTGCCATCCTTCGCGACGGGAAGCTCGTGTACATGCTCGAGCGGCGCCAGATCGAAAACCGCGATGCGCCGTCCATCGCCGACGAGCTCGCCAAGGCGTTCGACAAGTTCTGCGCCCCGGCGCCGACGACGTAACCTCAACGTCACTTCGAAGATCGCCTTCAGATACAGCCGAGCTGTCCGCTGGATAGGCCTGTACCTTCTTTACGAGTTGCCGTAAGCTAGTGCCGCATTCCCCGACTGGAGGATAACGATGAGGATCGCCTCAGCCATAGTTCTGGCTCTGCTTGTCTCTGCGTGCAGCTCGTCCGAAGCCGGGCCGCACGCCACCGTCCAACTGAAAGACGGAACGAGCGTGAGCGGCTCGGTTGCCTCGAGCACGGCTTCCGAGATTCGCATCACCGGCGACGACAACGTCACGCATGCGATCCCGATGAGCCAGGTCCGTTCGGTCGACTACGGAGACGCCGCGGCCGCGTCCGAAGCCACGCCAGGTGGCGCATCGGGCGCCGCGCCGAAGATGAGCTCCGCGGCCAGACCCTCGGCGCCCAGAAAGCCCGCACTTCCCCGGCCGACGGCGGACGACATCACGTCGGAGACGCGGGTGCTGCCGAGCGGGACGGAAGTCTCGGTACAGACCGACGAGACGATCGACGGCAGCACCGCCGCCGACGGCCAGACGTTCGCGGCCGACGTGACCGAGGCCGTTCGCGACGAGAAAGGCGGAGTGGTGATTCCGGCGGGCGCCAAGGCGCAGGTCGTCATCAAGTCGCTGACGCAGGGCGGCAAGATCAAGGGCCAGGCGGATCTCGTCCTCGACCTCGCGTCGGTGTCGATTGACGGCCGGCAGTACGCGCTGAGCACGGCGGATCTCGAAGAGAAAGGCCGCGCGGGACTCGGCAAGAACAAACGAACCGCCGAATTCGTCGGCGGCGGCGCGGCGGTCGGCGGCATTGTCGGAGCGTTGCTGGGCGGCGGTAAAGGCGCGGCGATCGGCGCGGGCATCGGCGCCGGCGGCGGCACGGCGGCTCAGGCGTTGACGAAGGGCAATATTCGCGTCGAAGCGGAAACGATTCTCACGTTCAAGCTCGACGCGCCACTGAAGGTCGTCGAAAGACGCCGCAGCTAGAGCTGTTCAGAACGCAGTCTGCGGCGCTGCATCCTCACGACCAGCGCCGCGATCACACCGACGAGGCTGAACGGAGCGGCAAGAAGGACCAGAATGCCGCTCCGGAATGCGGCCACCATCCGCTGACCCTCGGGAGACTGAAGCGCGCGGCGGCACATCGCACACTGTGCCGCCGCCGGCTCCGCCCAGAACGCCATCAAAAGCACCACCACGGCGAACGCGACTGCAGCCCGGCGGCAGCTATCGCGGTCCATAGGTGTCTACCATCTGATGGATGCGAAGGGCGTCTGGGGCGATGAGGACATAGAGAATCGCGCCGGTCACGAGCAGTCCCACGACGACCGTCAGCACGATCCCGGCTCGCTCGAAGCGCAGGTGCATGAAGTTGGCGCCGATGATCGACGCCTTCGTCAGCATCGCCGCGACCATGAACACGACGAACGCCAGTCGCGGGATCGACGCCGAGTCGGCCCACAACATCACGACGGTGAACACGAGCAGGATGCCCCAGGTGATCCAATAGCCGCGCATGACGCCCTTCCGTAGCGCGGGCCTTTAATGCCCGCGTCGGCGGCCCTGGAAAGGGCCGCCCTACAGCAAATAGAACAACGTGAAGATGAACACCCACACGAGATCGACGAAGTGCCAGTACAGACCCGTCATCTCGACGCCGTCCGGCGTCGACACGTCCCTGGCCAGACGGATCGCCGTCGTGACCAGGATGATGACGCCCGTCAGGACGTGCGTGCCGTGAAATCCCGTCAGCAGGAAGAAGTACGAACCGAACGACGCGTCGCCCCACGGATTGTGAGTGAGCCGCGCGCCCTCGCCGATGAGATGGCTCCACTCGTACGCCTGCATGCCGAGGAACACGACGCCGCCGATCGCTGTCAGCAGGACGTACCTGAGCGCGCTTTTCAACTGGCCCTTTTTCGCCGCGTCGACGGCGCTCGCCATCGTCGCGCTGCTGGAGATGAGCACGAAGGTCATCGCCGCGATGTACTTGAGACTGAACACGCCCGCCTGGTCGGGCCAGTGAAACGCGAGAAGGCGCGCGTAGCCGTACGACGAGAGAAAGCCGGCGAACAGCAGGCCGTCGGTGACGATGAACCACCACATCATCACCTTGCGCCAGCTGGTGCCGAACGGATGTGTCGTGTCGACGAATTCCATACGTCAGTAGAGCGAGACCAGGGCGAACAGAAACACCCAGACCGCGCCGAGGTAGTGCCAGAATGTCCGGCACAGCGACATCCGCGCCGCCCATCGGCGCGGTTCACGAACGCGTACAGAACCGGCTGTGCCCCACGCGAGCACCACCAGCGCCGCGACGACATGGACGGCGTGCGCGCCGGTCAGCATGAAGAAGAACGAGCTGTGCGGGCTCGTCGGCAGGTACACGCCGGCAGCCCGCATCTGCCGCCATGCCTCCACCTGTCCGACGAGAAACACGACGCCGAGTGCGAGTGCGACGAGCATCGCCAGCGTGGACGCTGTCCGTGCGACGTTCATGCGTCCGTAGTGCAGGCCTTCGGGCCTGCCGTACCAGTTCGCGATCTCGACGGCGACGCTGCTCGCGGCGAGCACGGCGGTGTTCCACCAGAGAACCGACGGCAGGGCCACGGGCCGCCAGTCCGAGCCGCTGCGCCGGACGATGTAGGCGCTCGTGAACGCCGCAAACAGCATCGTGACGGTCGCGAGAAACATCCAGAGGCCAAGCTTCACCTGGTCGTCGCGAAGTGCAACACTCTCCACCACTGAGGACGCAGAGGATCTAATCGTCATGCGGTCACCGGCACGTGGTCGGCGGATACCGTCTGAACGGCGAAGTCGCCGTCCGGTGTCGGCACGCCGTACTCGTACGCCCACCTCTCAACCGTCGGCACCGTATCGAAGTTGCCGTGCGGCGGCGGCGACGGCAGCGTCCACTCGAGCGTCGTCGCCTTCCAGGGATTCGCGTCGGCGACGCGTCCTTTCACGAGGCTCCAGACGAAGTTCACCAGGAAGAGGAACTGCGCGGACACCAGCAGGAACGCCGCGAGGCTGATCACGAGATTCTGGCCGCGCGTCTTCTGCAGGTAGTCGAACGCGGTGAACGCGTAGTAGCGCCGCGGCGCGCCCTGGAGTCCCAGGAAGTGCTGCATGAAGAAGATCGTGAAGAAGGGCGCGAACGTCAGCCAGAAATGCGCCTTGCCGAGCGTCTCGTTCATCATGCGGCCGAACATCTTCGGGAACCAGAAGTAGATGGCCGCGAACGTCGCCAGCAGCGTGACGCCACCGATCATCATGTGGAAGTGGCCGACGACGAAGTACGTGTCGTGGAGCTGCATGTCGGCGGTCGCGTTGCCGAGGAACAGACCACCGAGGCCGCCGCTGCCGAACAACGCGATGACGCCGCAGACAAAGAGCATCGGCGTCGCGAGCTCGAGCTTCGCGCCCCAGAGACTCGCCAGCATGTTCACGCCGAAGATGGTCATCGGCACGGTGATCGTCAGCGTGACCAGCGAGAAGTACTCGCCCGTGAACGGGCTCATGCCGCTCACGAACATGTGGTGGCCCCACACGATCATGCTGAGCGCGCCAACGGCCCACAGGCAGTAGACCGACGTTCGGTACCCGTACACCGGCTTGCGCGTGAAGGCCGGCATGATGTCGCACGCCACACCCAGCGCCGGCAGCAGGAGGACGTACACCTCGGGATGGCCCAGAAACCAGAACAGGTGCTGCCACAGCAACGGCGATCCGCCTGTATTGGACAGCAGCTTGTTCCCGACGATCAGGCCGGACGGCAGGAAAAAGCTCGTGCCGAGGTGCCGATCGAACAGCAGCATGACGGCAGCCGCCGTCAGCGGAGGGAACGCTAGCAGGCCAAGAATCGATGCGGTGAAGTACGTCCACACCGTCAGCGGCATGCGCATCATCGACATCCCAGGGGCGCGAACGCTCAGCACGGTGGCGACGATGTTGAGGCCGCTCATCGTGAACGAAGCGATGAAGAGCGCCATGCTGAGCAGCCAGATCGACTGCCCCATCTGCGAACCCGGTACGGCGGCGGCGATGGCGCTCAGCGGCGGATAGGCGGTCCAGCCGGCCGCGGCCGCGCCGCCGGAGACAAAGAACGACAGGATCAGCACGAGCGCCGACACGAACGCGATCCAGTACGACAGCATGTTCAGGAACGGGAACGCCATGTCGCGCGCGCCGACATGCAGCGGCACGAGGTAGTTGCCGAACCCGCTGACGAGCACGTAGGAGATGAAGAAGAACACCATGATGGTGCCGTGCATCGTCACGAGAGCGAGATAGAACTCCGGCGCCATGACGCCGCCCGGGTAGCCTTCAGGCAGCAGCCTGGCGAGCAGAGGCCACGGATGATCCGGCCATCCGAGTTGTAGACGAATGAGCGTAGCGAGCGCGGCGCCCACCAGCGCCATCACCAGACCGGTGATGATGTATTGGATGCCGATGACTTTGTGATCGGTGCTGAAGATGTACCGACGGATGAAACCCCGCTCGTCGCTCATGATCCGGCCTGCTGCTGATGCAACCAGACTGCGAATTCTTTCGCAGTGACCACGTGAAAAAATCCCCGCATGCGGTAGTGGGCCAGGCCGCATAGCTCGGCGCAGGCCAGCTCGAACGTCCCGGTCCGCGTCGGGAAGAAGACGACTTCCGGCGTCATGCCGGGCACCGCGTCCTGCTTCACACGGAAATTCGGCAGGAAGAAGCTGTGGATGACGTCCTTCGAGCGCAGCCGGACGTGCACCGCGTGTCCGAACGGCACCGTGATGTCGTTGAGGGCCACGACATCGTCTTTTCCGGCAGGATCTGAGCGATCGAGGCCGAGCGGATTCGCCGTGTCGTCCACGAGCTTCGGGTCGGTGCGGCCGAAGACGCCGTCCACGCCGGGATAGCGCACATTCCACATGAACTGCTGCGCCGTCACTTCGATGACGGTCGCGTCGGCCGGCGCCTGCGCGTCGAAGTACTCGCTCCACACGGGAATGCCGATGGCGAGCACGCCGCCTTCCGCGATGATCGCCATGCCCAGACCGAGCGCGCCGGAGAGGATGATTTCGGTTTTACGCGACGCGAATCGAGGCCCGATGGACAGCCGCCGGCTGCCCTGCCAGATCAGAATCGCCAGCGCCACGTAGCCGGCAACGAACAGAGCGCCGACGGTGCTGAGCAGATAGTGCAGCATCGCGTCGATGCCAGCGCCGTGGCGGCTGGCGAGTTCGGGCAGCCACGCCCGCGCGCCGTACCACGCGCCGACGAACGCGGTCCCCGCGAACAGCAGCGAGACGAATGAGCCTTCTATTTTCTTGATCATCGGGTGCAGAAGCGAACACGCACTGGCAGGCCGGCGTTGCAACGGCGGTGCCACGGTTCTGCTTCGACCGCGCGACGGACATTGCCGGAATCCCGCCAGGCATCATCCTTGCGAAGCGGTGGCGCACAGGCACATGACTCCGATCCTCGCGTGGCTTGAACAGACTTCGATCTCGACGACGCTGCGGGACTCACCGAACGTGTTTCTCTATCCGACGATTCTCGCGTTCCACACGCTGGGGCTCGCGTTCTTCGTCGGCATCAGCTCGGCGATCGCCTTGCGGATTCTCGGCGTCGCGCCGGAACTCCCGCTGGCGCCCTTCAGGAAGTTCTACCCGGTGATGTGGCTCGGGTTCGCGTTCAACGCGGTGTCCGGCGTGCTGCTTCTGATCATCGAACCGACGAAGTTTCTGACGATGATCGACTTCTATATCAAGCTGCTCGCCATCGCCGGCGCGATCTACTGCAATCGACGGCTCTATGTGACGCGGTTCAGAAACCCGGCGACCGCGGACGCGCCGGTTTCAACGGTAGACAGAGCGATGGCGGCCGCGATCCTTTTCCTGTGGGCCGCGGCGATTACGGCAGGGCGGCTGACGGCGTACGACGACGCGCACGCGCAGCGGCAGACGGCGCTCGGCACGCTGATCGTATCGGCGGTGCTGATTCTCGCCGGCTACATCGCAATCAAGCTCTACGGATGGATTCGCGCGTCGTTCATGGGCCACGCCGAGGCGCTCAAGCCTCAGAAAGCGTCCAGGTAACTCATGGAAGAAGTCCTCAGGTACTGGATGCGGTGGCCGAGCGTCGAGCATCTGATCTACCGCTACCTGTGGGTATGGGGCGTCGGTCAAAGTCTGCATTTCGTGGGCATGGCGCTCCTCATCGGCACGGTCGGCATCCTCGATCTGCGGCTGCTGGGCATGGCGAAGGGGTTTCCTGTCGCGGCACTGAAGAAGCTCATTCCCTGGGGCGTGTTCGGATTCGTGCTGTGTCTCGCGACCGGCCTCCTGTTCATCACGGGCATCTACGCGAACATCAACATCCATCCATATGTGGTGCTGAAGAGCGACGTGTTTCTTCAGCTGAAACTCGGGTTTGTGGTGCTCGCCGGCATCAACGTCCTCGCGTTCTACGTCACGGGCATGTCGAGAGCCGTCGATCGACTCGAAGCCGGCGAGGATGCACCGCCGCTCGCGAAGTTCTTCGCCGGCGCGTCGCTCTTCCTGTGGATCGCCGTGATGTATTTCGCGCGGCTCATTCCGTCTGGCAAGTTCCAACCGTAACGACAAACCGCGGACGAGAGGTGTGTGATGTGGGATTTTCTGGAATCGATTGAGAACAGCGGCTTCGCGACCTACATACGCGAAACGCCGACGTGGCCCGCCTATTCGACCGTCCTGGCGCTTCACACGTTCGGCATGGCCTTTCTGGTCGGCCTGAGCGGCGTCATCGCGCTCCGCGTGCTGGGCGTCGTGCCGGAACTCCCGCTCAACCCGCTCAAGAAGCTGCAGCCGGTGATCGTCATCGGCTTCTGGGTGAACGCCATCACGGGCCTCACCCTGATGACGCTGGCGATCCGAAACTTCCTGACGAACTGGGATTTCTACGTGAAGCTCGTCGCGATCGCGTTCGCCCTCGTGTCGCTCGCGAAGATGCGCCGGTACGCGTTCGGCGACGCCACAGCGCCCGATGACGCGCCCGCTTCCGCGGAGGCGAAACGCTGGGCCAAACTGATGCTGTTTTTCTGGGGGCTCGCCGTGCTCGGCGGCCGGCTGACGGCATACGCGACGAACATCCGGATTCAATCAGCGGCCGCCGTCGTCATCGCGGCCGGCCTGCTCCTGTTGCTGGCGCGATTTCTCGTTCATCACGCGCGTCGCGGGGTGACGGCCCGTCACCCTGCTCCCGCGCGTCAGTCCGTCACCGCCCGTTAGTGGAGGTTCGCACCCATGGAAACATTTCTTCGCACCTGGCTCGAGTGGCCGTCGGTCGCCCATTTCATCGAGCGGTACACGTGGGCGTGGCCGCTCGGTGAGACGTTCCACTTCTTCGGCATCATCCTGCTCATCGGCGGCATCGGCATGTTCGACCTGCGCCTGCTCGGCTTCGCCAAGCAGCTGCCGGTCGCAGCACTCCGCCGGATCCTGCCGTGGGGCGTGACCGGGTTCCTCATCTGCGTCGTGACGGGATTGATGTTCGTCACCGGCGTCCGCGCCAACGTCCCGATGAGCCCGTACGACGTGATCAAGAACAACGGCTGGCTGCAGCTGAAGTTTCTGTTCATCGCGCTCGCGGGGACGAACCTGCTCGCGTTCTACGTGACGGGGATGAACCGCGCCGTCGACAAGCTCGGCCCGGGCGCCGACGCGCCGGCGCTGGCGAAGGCCATCGCCTTCGCGTCGCTGTTCCTGTGGCTTGGCGTGATCTACTTCGGGCGGCTGATTCCGGAAGGGCTCTAACGCCGGCCGGCGGGCTACTTGCGGCGGGTCTTGCCTCGTTCGATCGCGGGCGCCGGGATCGTCCGCGGCCCCGGTGGCGGCTCGACGTGGTGATCGGTTTCGAGGGGCGCGATCACCATTTTCGACGACTCCTCATCGAAGACGAGCTCGAGACGGCAGACGTGGCATCGATAGGCCTCGCTGGTTCTCGGACGCGCGTCCACCGGGTTGTGTCGGATTTCCGTTCGGCACGCGGGGCAACGCCAGGGCATAAGGACCGGAAGGCTATCACATCGACATTCTGCTACCATCTCCCGCGATCCAGTCGCGGGAGGCACGATGTCCCGACCGAGCCGCCGGTTTCTCTTCTGTCTCGCCGTGGTCGCGGCGGCCTGCGCGGCCGTGGCGGCGGCCGGTCAATCACCCCAGGCGAGAATATCCGCCTCCGCGTGGACTGACGACCTCACGCCGATCGGTTCCCGGGACTGGAACGCCGAACGCGCGGCGCACCTCCTCGAACGCGCCGGATTCGGCGGCACACCGGACGAGATCGAGCGCCTGGCCGCGCTGACGCCGGAGCAGGCCGTCGATTCCCTCGTGGACTATCAGCGCATCGACAACAGCAGCGCGCGCGCGTTCGAAGAATCCGGCGTATGGGATGCGGGCATGGACCCGTTTCCACCAAGCCGCGCCGAGGCCGTGCGGCTGGCGCGCGAACGCGGCGAAGCGCTGGGCGTCGCCGTGCTGCCGGCCGGATCGGCCCGGCGGCTTCAGCCCGTGGTCGACAAGTTCTTCTACGGCCTGCGCGCGAACAGCATCGAAACGCAGCGGCTGGGCGTCTGGTGGGCGAACCGCATGCTCACGACGAAGCGGCCCCTCGAAGAGAAGCTGACGCTCTTCTGGCATGGCCACTTCGCCACGGGCGACGCGAAGGTCCGCGACTACCGGATGATGCAGCGTCAGAACGAGATGCTGCGCCGGAATGCCGAAGGCCGGCTGCGCGATCTGCTCGTCGGCATCCTCGAAGATCCGGCGATGCTCGTGTATCTCGACAACGGCGAGAACGTCAAGAAGCATCCGAACGAGAACTTCGGCCGCGAGCTGCTCGAGCTGTTCACGATGGGCGTCGGCCACTACACCGAGCGCGACGTCCGCGAGGCCGCGCGCGCGTTCACGGGCTGGACGAACAACGTCCTGGAGTTCAAGATCGACAAAGAGCAGCACGACTCCGGCGACAAGACGTTCCTCGGCCGGACCGGTCCGCTGGACGGGACGGACGTCATCGACACGATCCTGAAGCAGGACGTGACCGGCGAGTTCGTCGCGGCGAAGATCTACCGCTACTTCGTGCGCGAGGAGATCTCACCGGCGATGAAGACCGGGCTCGGCCGCGGCTTCAAGGGGAGCGGCTACGAGCTCCGGCCGCTCCTCAGGCGGATCTTCCTCTCGAAGGACTTCTACAGCCCGGCGTCGATGGCGACGCAGATCAAGAGCCCGGTCGTGCTCGTCGTGTCGACGTACAGGAAGATGGGCCTGCGTGAGCTGCCGACGGTTCCGGACTTCGGCCGGCTCACGGGCGCGCTCGGCCAGACGCTGTTCGATCCACCGAATGTCGCGGGCTGGGCCGGCGGCCGCACGTGGATCACGCCGGCGACGCTGCTGCAGCGAGGCAACCTCTTTCGCGACGTCCTGTTCGCCGACGCGAAGACCTTCCGCGCCCCCGATCGCCTGATGCCCGCGACCTACGCGCGCGTCGGGGACAACATCGCGAAAGGCATGAACATCACCGAGGCGACCAAGGAAGGCACCGGCGACGCCGAAAGCAACGCGCAGGTCGATCGCGACGAAGACTACAACACCCGCTACGCCAGCTACCGCGGCTATCTGATGGCGTTCGAACGCACGAAGCCGATTCCGCGCCGCGTCGCCGACGTGAACCTGGTATCGATGATCGCCGCCGCGCATGCGGACACCGCCGAAGCGGTCGTCGACCACTTCGCGAAGAGACTCCTGAGCGTGCCGCTGTCGGCGAAGGATCGCGCGGCGTTCGTCGAGTTCATGCGCGACAAGTCGCTCACGTCGGAATCAGCGCTGCGCGAATTGCTGTATCTCGTGCTGAGTACGCCCGAGTACCAGTTGGGATAGGTTCTGTCGTAGTGCGGGCCTTTAGGCCCGCCGTGGCGCAGGCCTGAAGGCCTGCACTACGTACTGGAGTTAACCATGACCTGCAATTGTTCCCGTCGCGATTTTCTGGCTCGCGGGCTCTACGGCATCGGCCTCGGGGCGGGGCTCCCGATCTTTCTGAGCCGCACGTCGGCGGCGCTCACGGCTCAGGCCCTGCAGGGCACGAGCATGGAGAGGCATCCCGAACGGATCCTCGTCGTCCTCGAGTTGTCCGGCGGGAACGACGGCCTCAACACGGTCGTGCCTCATGGCGACCCTGCGTACTACCGCGCCCGGCCGCACATCGGGATTCCGGCGCGCGAGGTCCTCAAGGTCGACGATCACTTCGGCTTCCACCCGTCGATGGTCGGGTTCGAACGCCTGTACAAGGACGGCCGGATGGCCATCGTCCACGGCTGCGGATACGACCACCCGAGCCTGTCGCATTTCTCTTCGATGAGCTACTGGCACACGGGCGTGCCGAACGCCGGCGAGCCGCTGGGCTGGCTGGGCCGGCTGGCCGACGATCACCTCGATCCCGCCACACGCAATCTGATCGTCAACATCGGCACGTCGCAGTCGCTCGCCGTCCGCAGCGGTAAGCACTCCCCGCTCGTGTTCGACGATCCGGCCCGCTTCCGGCGTGACGGCACCGACGACGAGAAGCACGTGCTGGCCGCACTGGGGAGCCAGCACGCGCAGTCGTCGAACCCGGCGCTCGACTTCCTCTCGGCCACCGCGCGGAACGCGGCCGACAGCTCGGACTTCGTCCGGCAGGCATCCGCGGCATATCGCACGCCGGTGGACTACGGTATCGGCAACGCCTTCGGCGGCGGACTGCAGCGGGTCGCGGCGCTGATTAACGCCGGGATGAAGACACGCCTGTACTACGTCTCCTATCAGGGCAACGCGTTCGACACGCACGTGCAGCAGGGCGACGTGCACAGCCGTCTGCTGATGTACACCGCCGACGCGGTCCGCGCGTTCCTCGACGACGTCGCGCGCATCGGCCGCGCGGACGATGTGGCGGTGATGATGTTCACGGAGTTCGGCCGGCGTGTCGAAGAGAACGGCAGCCTCGGGACCGATCACGGCACTGCAGGGCCGATGTTCATCTTCGGCAAGCACGACAAGATCAAAGGCGGGCTGTACGGCCGGCCGCCGAGCCTCACGGATCTGGACGACGGCAATCTGAAGATGACGACGGATTTCCGCCGCGTCTATGCGACCTCGATCAAGGAGTGGCTCGGCTACGACGACACGGACACGATCCTCAAAGGCCGCTTCGATACACTCGGCGCGTTTGCCTGAGGTGTCGTAGTGCGGGCCTTCAGGCCCGCCGTGATGATGCAGGCCTGAAGGCCTGCACTACAGCACCATCGAGTCTCCTCCCTGATCCCGGCATGGATGAGTCGAAAGATTGTTACAGTGCGGACTGTTCGCGACGTCCGCGGCCCTCATATAATCGGCCTGTTCGGCGGGGGGGCAGCCATGGCGAGAGCGATCGCAGTGTTCCTGGTCGTCTTCATCTCAGTGGCGCACGCGGCGTTGACACAAGCGCAGCAAGGGCTACATGCGCCCGACGGCGGCACGCGCGAGACGCTCACCAGCATTGTGGTCACGCCTCTTCCCAACGCTCCGTTCTCCGCGACCGTCCAGACGGAGTGGACGAAGTTTTTCGCGGACGGCACCACCCAATTCACGCAGAACCACCGGCTGATTGCACGTGACGGGCTCGGCCGCGTCTTCCAGCAACGAACAACGTTCGGCCCGAAAGGAAGCCCGATCGCCTCCCAGGTCTGGAGAACCGAGCTCGCCGAATCCTCCACCCACACCGTCGCGTACTGCGATACCCGCACGCACATCTGCGAGCTGCGCCCGTATGTCTTGCCGCCTGTCGTGCCGACGCCAGCCGCCGGGTCCTCCGCGAGCTCTTCGGGTTCCTTCGTCATCGAGAATCTCGGCTCGCGAACACAGAACGGACTCGAGTTGATCGGCACGCGCGAAACTCAGACGATGAACCCGGTGGTCACCGGCACCGACCGTCCGCTCGTGGTCGTCAAGGAGTTCTGGTACTCGCGGCAACTGGGCCTGAACGTGCTGACCACACGCAACGACCCACGCAGCGGCAAGGAGGTGTTCACCGTGACGGACATCCGCCAGGGCGAGCCGGACGCCGCGCTCTTCGCAATGCCGGCCGACTTCCGCGTCGTTGACCTTCGAGCGGCCCTGAACCGCTGATTGTGTGCAAGACGAACAAGAGACCGTGCAAAATCGACGGCGCTGCCGCCTGACAGCTCCAGATACATGAAAGGAGAGCGAAGATACGCGCTGACGGAGTTCGCGCGGCCGTTATCGGCGACGGAACGGCCGTTTGACGTTCGGAAACGCCGAAATTCGCTCAAGCGTCATGCCAGATGGACTCGGCGCACGCCTGACGGAGTTGGCGCACGGCTGACGGAGTTAGCGCACGGCTGACGGAGTTAGCGCACGGCTGACGGAGTTCGCACACACCTGACGGAGTCCGGAACGAGCCTGACGCCCGCGTCAGCCTATCGGAGGCCAACCATGTCACGTCTGCTTTCGCTTGCCATCGTCGTGCTCATCGCGCTGACAAACGTATCGGCGCACGACAATCCATACAAAGTCGCCGCCGGCTGGCCGCAGCTTCCCGCGAACATCAAGCTCGGCGGCGTCATCTCGGTCGAGCCTGACGCGAAGGGCGACATCTGGGTGTTCCACCGTAACCAGCCGCCGATCCTCGAATTCAATCAGGCCGGCGCGCTGATCAAGAGCTTCGGCACCGACATGTTCGTGCAGCCTCACGGCATGACGATCGATCGCGACGGCAACGTCTGGGTGACCGACTCGCAAACCAAGGACGGCAAGGGCGGTCAGGTCTTCAAGTTCAGCCCGGACGGCAGAGTGCTGCTGACGCTCGGCAAGGCGGGCGTCGCGGGGGAAACGAACGAGTCGTTCGCCGGACCAAGCGACGTCGTCGTCGCGCCGAATGGCGACGTCTTCGTCACCGACGGCCACGTCGCGAACGCCAACGGCCGCGTCGTGAAGTTCTCGAAGGACGGCAAGTTCATCAAGGCCTGGGGCGCCTCGCATGGCTCCGGCCCCGGTGAGATGAACCAGCCGCACAGCATCGCCATGGACTCGCGCGGGCGGCTGTTCGTCGCCGACAGGTCCAACAGCCGCATCGACATCTTCGATCAGGACGGCAAGCTGCTCGACACCTGGAAGCAGTTCGGCCGGCCAAGCGGCGTGTTCATCGACAGGAACGACACGATCTACGTCGTCGATTCACAGTCGAACGCGACACAGAACCCCGGCTTCACGCGCGGGATCAGAACCGGCAGCGCGAAGGACGGCAAAGTGACGGCGTTCATTCCCGACACGCTGCCGGATCCCGACAAGAACAACAACGCCGGCGCGGAAGGCATCGGCGCCGACGCGAACGGCAACATCTACGCGGGCGAAGTGACGACGATGGCGCTCAAGAAGTACGTCAGGAAGTAGGGGCCGGATGGGCTGGACGGGCGGGATAGGCAGGATGGGCGCGGCGGTCGCCGTCGGGGCGTTAATCTGTCAGGTCGGCTGCAACCGGCAGCCTTCTCCACCAGCGAGCACGATGCCAGCGCACCAGGATTTCGAAAAGCTGACCGACGACTTCACGCGGAGCGTGCTGGCGTTCTCGCCTGTCGCGGCGACGCAGGCCGGTTATCACGAGCACAACGGGATGGCGCTCGATGAAGCCATCGACGACTTCAGTCCAGCCGGCATCGACGCGCAGCGCCGCTTCTATCAGGACGCTCAGAAGCGGCTGGCTGCGCTGGACGTGGCATCACTCGATCGCGGGCAGCAAGCCGATCTGGAGATTCTGCGAAACAGCATCGGCATGGCGGTGCTCGAGCTCGACACGATCCAAGGCTATCGTCACAACCCGACGATGTACGTGGAACTGGTGGGCAACGCGCTGTACACGCCGTTCGTCCTGAACTACGCGCCGCTCGACGCCCGCTTCCAGCACATCATCAGGCGCCTCGAGAGGATTCCCGCGCTGGCCGATCAGGCCAGAGCTAACCTCGTCGACGCACCGGAGGTCTGGAACCGAGTTGCGCGCGAGGAGAACCAGGGCAACATCGATCTGATCGACCATACGCTGCGGCAGGCCGCGCCCGGCGCGCTCAAGCCGTCCTACGACGCCGCCGCCGGGCCCGCGCTCGCGGCGCTGAAGGACCTGAACACTTTCCTCGCCGGCACGCTCTCGAAGAAGACCAGCGACTGGCGGCTCGGCAAGGAGAACTACGCGCGGAAGTTCGCCTACGTGCTGGCGACGGATGCGACGCCAGAACAGTTGCTGGCCGACGCGGAACGCGAGCTTCAGGCCACACGGATGGAGATGGCGACGCTCGCCGCTCCGCGCACGGTGAAGCAGGCGCTCGACGAGATCGCCACGCATCACGCCACGCCCGACACCTACATGGCCGAGGCGCGCAAGACGCTGGAGCAGGCCACGATCTTCGTCCGCGAGAAGCAGCTGGTGACGCTGCCGCCTCGGTCGAACCTGCAGGTGATCGACACGCCGGAATTCATGCGCGGAATCTACGGCGTCGGCGGGTTCAACTCGGCGCCACCGCTGCAGCCGGAACTCGGGGCGTTCTACTGGATCACGCCGATTCCAAAGACATGGGCGAAGGCGCGGATCGAGTCGAAGCTGCGCGAGTACAACGAGTATGGCCTGCAGCAGCTCACGATCCACGAAGCGATGCCGGGGCACTACGTGCAGCAGGAATGGGCCAACGACGTCCAGCCCAAGTCCCGCCGGGTGCTGCGCAGCGTGTTCGCCAACACGCCCTACGTCGAGGGATGGGGCATGTATGCGCAGCAGCTGATGACCGAAGAGGGGTACTTGAACCACAGCACGGGGCTTCGCCTGACGTGGTTGAAGCAGAAGCTGCGTGGGCTGGCGAATACCATCCTGGACGTCCGCCTGCAGACGATGGGCATGACGGATCAGCAGGCGCTCGATCTGATGATCACCGACACGTTCCAGGAGCGCGAGGAAGCGACGGCCAAGCTGCAGAGGGCGCAGCTCTCGTCGTGTCAGCTGCCGACGTATTACGCCGGCCTCAGGGGATGGCTGCGCGCGCGCGAGCAGTACAAGCAGGCGAAAGGCAGCGCGTTCACCCTTCGCGATTTCCACGACCGCGCGCTCAGGGAGAGCGGGGTGCCGCTCCCCGAGCTCGAGAAGCTGCTGCGCTAGTACGGGCGCTACTTGAGGAGCGCGGCGACCTTCGCGACGCCGGCCTTGGCGCAGGCATCGTCCTGCGGCTGGCTCGATCCGGAACTGCCGACGCCGCCGATGATCTCGTCGCCGATCTGAATCGGCACGCCGCCGCCGAGCGCGAGGATGTCGGGGACGTCGCGTTGCGCGGCGTACTTCGGATCCTGTGTGCGCGTCTGAAATTCGAGCGTCGTCGTGCGAAACATCTTCGCGGTGTACGCTTTGCGACGCGCCATGTCGGCGGTCTGCGCGCTGGCGGCCTCGTCGCGCAGCATCACCAGCACCTGCCCGGCGCGATCGACGACGACGGCCGACGTGCTGAAGCCCTTCGACTTGCACTCGGCGAGTGTCGCTTCGGCGATCGTCTTCGCAAGGCCGAGCGACAGGGTCTTCTGCATGACGATGCTCTGCGCCGCGGCCGCGGACGCGGTGACGGCGGCCACGCCGGCACACGCCACGAATTTCACCAGCCGGTTCATGATTCCTCCAGTAAGATGTGCCGCATCATGGCACGAATGCCCGCAATCGCCATCGGATTTTGCGCCGCCGTCCTGGTGACGCCCGCGCTGGTTCACGCGCAGCGCGGCGGAAGCACGGACGATCGCGCGCTCGCCGCGCGCATCCAGCGCATCGAGGACACGCAGGAGATCGAGCGGCTGCTCCTCAACTATGGGCGTCAGCTCGACGCGCGCGATTTCAAAGCCTACTCGCTGCTCTTTGCGAAAGACGGCGTGTGGTCCGGCGGCATGGGAACGGTTCAGGGGCCGCCGGCGATTCAGGCCTTCATGGAGAAGGTGATTCCGGGTCCGAACGCGGTCCACAACTACCATGTGCTCTCGAACTTCGTGATCGACGTGAACGGCGACACGGCGACCGCCTGGTCGCGCTGGCAGTTCATGGTGCCGGGGCCGAACAACACGGCGGTCGCGGCCCAGTCGGGACGGTACGACGACACGCTGGTTCGCGAGGATGGGCGCTGGAAATTCAAGCGGCGCGCGGCGTCGAACGATATTCCCGCGAACGGACCTGCCGCGGCGGAGCTTAAGAAATAACGGGGTTCCAGGTTCCAGGTTCAAAGTTCCAGGTGCCAGGAACCAGAACCTTGAACTTTGGAACCTGGAACCTGGAACCTGGAACTTCGGCGTCCTATTGCAGCTTCAGGTCACCTGCGAGGAGCGTGGCGCGCAGCTTGTACTTCCCCTTGCCTACCCAGTTGACGCTCTTCGAGAGAAAGCTGCCCTTGGCGTCGCCGAACGGGCCCGCCGAGAGGTCTCCGATGCTGACCGAGGCATCCACGCTGGCGTAATCGGCAGGCGTGCCGACCTCGATCCTCACGTCTCCGGCCTTGTTCTCGACGTCCTTGCTGCCCGTGATGCCGCGAACCTTGAGGTCGCCGGCATTCATCCGGATCATGAGCTCGGCGTTCTTCGGCACTTCGATGACGGCGCCGAAGTTGTTGTTCGGCACGTCCCGCAGAACGGCCTTGCCCTGCGAACCGTTCGCGGTGACTTCGACCTTCGTGTTGCCCACGTCGCCCGTCAAGGTGACGCGAATGCGGTTGTCCGGTGCGGGCTTGACGTCGAAATCGCCCGCGTTGAGCCACAGCTCGATCCGGCCGCCGGAGACGAAGGGCTTTTCGGTGACTCTGTTCTGCGCGTGAATCAGCGCCGCCGTGGAAAGCGCGGCTCCGGCAACAACGGCGACGGCGAGGCGTGTCTTCATGGCGCGGTCTGGCCTCCTGCTGATCGTTCTTCGACGCGCGCGGCGCTGAGGATGTTCGCGAGGCCGTAGTTGCCCTCGTGGCACGCGTACTCGAACAGCGGGCCTTCCATCTTCCGGATCACCATCTCGCCCGACCACGGCCTGACGAATGTCCCGGGATCGTCGACCGTGAAGCGATAGAGGATCGAGTCGGCGTCCTGCCGTGTAAACCGCTCGGTGACGTGGAGCTCGCGGCCGGTGAAGATGTCCTGCCGCGTCGTCGCGGGCGGGCCTCGGAATGGCGTGCGATCGCTGTAGTTGGTCGTGTCGACGACGAGGGTCTCGCCGTCCCACCGGCCGCGCGAGTCGCCGAAGAGCATGCGGACGTTCTTCGCGACGTGCGGCGTGCCGTCAACGGGGATGATCCGGACCCCGTGCATGATCTCGTGGCGGATGACGAACGACGTCTTCGTCTGCACGATCTGCAGGTTCGCCTGATAGGTCGACCCGACCATCGGCGGCCCTTCATTGCCCCATGAGATGCAGCGCTCGCCGAGGCTGCGCGAGCTCGCGGCGTCTGACGGCCCGTGCAGGCGCGCCTCGGCGGCGCGCGCGGCCGCGAGTGCCCTGGCGGCCGGCGTCAGATCGGGAATCCGGCCGTCAGGCGGGTCGTAAATGATCGACGTCCGGCTGCGCGTGACGACCTTCGCGTATTTCTCGCCCTGCCAGATGACGTTGTCGTAGTGGATGTCGTCTTTCGACTGGCTGTTCTCGATCTGCTCGCGCTTCTTCGCGTACGCCTCGGCCTCGGCGGGCGTGAAAAACTCTTTCGTGCCGAACTCGCGGTCGCGCTCGAGCGGTGTGTACGTGGAGTTGGTCCAGTAGCCGGTGAAATCGGGCTGGCCGTCAGCCAGGTGCGGCACCGTCCACGTCTTCTTCTGAGCAGACACCAACGCCGCGGCGGCCATGACCACCACGAAGGTGTAGTGCAGGACTTTAGTCCTGCGTGTCACGGCAGGCCTGAAGGCCTGCACTACGTCAGTGAGAATCCGCCGGCCCATCGGGCACCTCCGGCCAAAGTATAGCGGCATAATGGGGCCCGCCAATGGTGGCAACAAGAGCCGTGAGATGAAGGCAGGCCAGATTGCGGCGCGCGGACGAATCGCACTCGTCGAGGTCGACGATCCCCGGCCGCCGCGCGAGGGCGAAGCGATCGTCACGCCCGAGACGGGCTGCCTCTGTGGATCGGACATTCCGTTCTTCAGCGAGCCGCAGCCGCGCTATCCCCTGCCGGCGGGCCTCTCGCTGCACGAGATCGTCGGCCGCGTCACGTCGAGCGCCAGCCCCGCGTTTCGCCCAGGCGACCGCGTGCTCGCGATGCCGCTCGGCCTGCTCGGCTGCGCGGACCGGCTGCTCCTCGCGGATGACCGGCTCGTGCCCGTCGACGATGCACTCAGCAATGAAGCCGCGGTCATCTCGCAGCCGATGGCGACGGTCCTGTCCGCGCTGACCGCCGTCCCGAACGTCATCGGCCTCACCGTGGCGGTTTTGGGACAGGGGCCGATCGGGCAGCTCTTCAACGCCTGCCTCTCGAGCGCCGGCGCGGCGCGGATCATCGGCCTCGACGTGCGCGACGCCCGCGTGTCCCGAAGCTGCGAGTTCGGCGCGACCGACGTCGTCGTGTCGCGTGAGCCGGGCGGGCGTGACGCGATCGGCCGGGTCCGCGAGATCACGGGCGGCGCGATGGCGGACCTCGTCGTCGAGGCCGTCGGCCATGAGGAGCAGCAGTTCAACCTGGCCGTCGCGCTCGCACGCGACAAGGGGCGCGTGCTGTATTTCGGCATCCCGCCGGATCGCATGGACGGCATCGCGCTCGAGCCCGCCGTCCGCAAGAGCCTGACGATTCACACGAGCGTGCCGGGCGACCTGCGGCCCTTCGTGAAGATCGCGATGCGGGCGATTCGCCAGGGACAAGTTGACCCGTCGCGACTGATCACTCATCGCTTTCCGTTCGCCGACCTGCAAGCCGCGTTCGAGACTTATCGCGATCGCGCAGACGGAGCGATGAAGGTGATCCTGGATTTCTGAGGTTCCAGAGTTCCAGGTTCCAGGGTTCAAGGTTCTTGGTTCAGGACGTCGAACGGCGAACCGGAACTCTTGAAGCTGGAACGTGGAACCCGGAACCAGAGAGAAGGTGAAAGAATCCGATGAATCGCGTTCTCCTGGTCTTATCGCTGGCGATCGGCTCTGCTAGTACGTTCGGGGCCGAGCAGAACTCCAACTGGACGACGTTTTCCGGCGACAACACAGGACAGCGGCACAGCCCGCTGACACAGATCACGTCCCGAAACGTCGGGAGTCTGGTCCCGCAGTGGATGTTTCAGACCGACCTGCCGGGTTTTCCGGGGCGCGGTCTCGAGAACTCGCCGCTCGTCGTCGACGGCGTCGCCTACGTCACCGGCAACAACAACCAGGCGTGGGCGCTCGACGCGCGGAGCGGCCGGCCGATCTGGATGTATCGGCGGACGCTTCCGCAGAACTTCTCCGCGTCGGTGTGCTGCGGGCCGGTCAACCGCGGGTTCGCGCTGAAGGACGACCGGCTCTACATGGGCACGCTCGACGCGCATCTTCTCGCGCTCGATCGCAAAACGGGCGCGGTGATCTGGGATGTCGCCGTCGGCGACCTCAGGAACGCCAACGCCATTACGGCGGCGCCGCTCGTCGTGAAGAACCTCGTCATCATCGGCGTCGCCGGCGGCGACTTCTCGAGCCGCGGCTACATCGACGCGTACGACGCCACCACCGGCATGCGCGTCTGGCGCTTCAACACGATTCCGAACCCCGGCGAGCCGGGCAGCGAGTCGTGGCCGAATCCCGAAGTCGCTGCGCGCGGCGGCGCGGCGGCCTGGGTCACCGGCAGCTACGATCCGGCGCTCAACCTGGTGTACTACGGCACCGGCAATCCCAACCCGGACTACTACGGCGACGATCGCGCCGGCGACAACCTCTATTCATGCTCGCTCGTCGCGCTCGACATCGACACCGGCAGGCTGAA
>Ga0326726_10000974_pt1 | contig 26561 bp, 23 predicted proteins | sample MHFenrmetagenome_2_FD_207603 | JGI IMG/M metagenome (GOLD analysis project Ga0326726, IMG submission 207603) | Lab enriched peat soil microbial communities from Michigan Hollow, Ithaca, NY, United States - MHF15MN | ecosystem: Environmental > Terrestrial > Soil > Wetlands > Peat | place: USA... | reverse complement strand
CTTCACTTTGCCGGAGGCGGTTCAGGCAACGGACGACCTGGCTTGCGCCCTGGAGAACGCCGACATCGTGGCCAGCGTGATGCCTTCGCAGCACTGCCGGGCGCTGTTCGACCGCATGGCTCCGAATCTTCGCCCGGCCATGCTGTTCGTGAGTTGCACCAAGGGCCTGGAGGATGGGACCCTGCTGCGGATGACCGAGGTGATCGCTGATGTGCTGCGCAAGCGTAAATTCACTCCGCGGGTCGGGGCGCTGAGCGGTCCGTCGTTTGCGAAAGAAGTGGCGCGGGGAGATCCGACGGCGGTTACGGTCGCCTCCGACGACAGCGAACTGGCTCGCGCGGTGCAGCAGGCATTCAACGACTCACGCTTCCGCGTCTACACCAACGACGACGTTATCGGAGTGGAACTGGGCGGCGCGCTCAAGAACATCATTGCCATCGCCTCCGGAGTCTGTGCCGGGCTGGATCTAGGGCACAATTCGGTGGCGGCGCTGATCACGCGCGGCCTGGCGGAAATGGCGCGACTGGCGGTGGCCTGCGGCGGCCGGCTTGACACGATCGCGGGACTGGCGGGGCTGGGCGACCTGGTGCTCACTTGCACGGGCGATCTTTCCCGTAATCGCAGCGTGGGCGTGGAGCTGGGCAAGGGACGCAGACTGCCAGAGATCATTGAAGGAATGCACGGAACGGTTGCGGAAGGCGTCTTCACCACCAAGGCAGCGCTCGGGCTGGCGCGCAAGAAAGGGGTCGAGATGCCGATCACCGAACAGATGTACGCAATTCTCGAGGATGGCAAGCCTCCGCAACAGGCTATCGAGGAGTTGATGACGCGCGCGGCGAAGCGCGAGGTTTGATCGCTACTTTTTGTCCGGGACCTCGAGGTCCTGCGAGGCCACCACCTGCCACTTGCCGTTGCGCTTCACAAAAATGTCGGTCCAGATATAACGGCCGGTTTTGCCGTCCCGCTGTTTCCAGCTTTCGCTGCCGTTCACGACCGCAGTCTGGCCATAAAAACGAATCGTTACATCGTCTTCATTGAGGTGATTCGACGCGAGAGCTTCGCCTGACTTTAGCTCCGCGACCAGATCGGCTTTCTTGACCCGCTTGCCGTCGGGTTCAGTACCAAGGAAGTCGTCGGCCACAATCCTATCGTTGGCGGCAACGTCCATGGTGACAAAGCACTGCGTCCAATCCCTTTCGAGTTGCAGGATCTGCTCGCGATCAGCGACTGATGCCGCAGCGGGAGGTTGAGCGGTGGACACGAGGGGGACGAGAGCCAGCATTGCGACCAGGACCGACGAAGTGAGAATTACTTTCATGCCGAAGTCTCCTTGGAATTCCTGCGGTTTTCCGAAGATTGTACAGCCCGCCTGCCAGGTGGCGCCGGGGCTGACTAAGAAACGTTGTGGTGACCCTCGCGTCAGCGCTGGTCGGGCCAATAAATCTTAACCACGGGGGCCACGGAGAACCACGGGGGGAACCGTTGAGCGCCGTGTTCCTCGGTGCCCCTGTGGCAAAAGGTCTAACCTTCCATCGTCGAGACGTCGCCCACGTCGGTGCCCAGTTCCTTGGCTTTCAGGAAGCGCCGCAGGATCTTACCGGAGCGAGTCTTGGGCAGGGCGGTTACGAATTCAATGGCCGAGGGGGTCGCGATCGGTCCCAGTTCTCTCCGTACATGTTCAGTGAGCGTAGCTGCAAGTGCTTCCGATGGAGCATGATCCCCGCGACATTGCACGAAACACTTGATAGTTTCCCCTTTCAGGGTGTCGGGGATTCCTATGGCGGCGGCTTCGGCGACCGCCGGGTGCGAGACCAACGCGCTCTCCACTTCCGCCGTCCCGATGCGATGCCCGGCTACGTTCAGCACGTCGTCGGCGCGTCCGAGCACGGTGATGTATCCATCTTTGTCCTTCAAGGCGACGTCGCCCGTAACATAACTGCCCGGGATGATCTGCCAATCGCGCTCATAGCGTGCAGCGTTCCCCCAAACGGTTCGCAGCATGTGTGGGAAGGGACGCTTGAGCACCAGAAGTCCACCCACGTTCGGAGGCACGGGCTTGCCATGTTCGTCCACGACATCGGCTTCGGATCCGGGAACCGATACGCCGCACTTTCCTGGGCGCATCGCGTAGGTCGGGGGAGTGCCGATGGCTGGTCCACCCAGTTCGGTCTGCCACCAGTTGTCGACGACGTATCCCCACTTGCCGTCGCCCGCCAGATAGGTCTGCGCCCAGCGCCAGGCCTCGGGATTCAGCGGCTCGCCGGCGCAGGCAATCAGGCGCAGCGAAGTCAAATCGTACTTCTGCGGATACTGCTCGCCGTAGCGCATGAACATACGCAACGCGGTGGGAGCGGTGAAGATTTTGGTGACGCCGTAACGCTCGACGATCTCCCACGCGGCGCCGGGGTTCGGAAAATCGATGGCGCCTTCGCGGAACAACGTAGTCACGCCTGCGCAGAGCGGCGCGTAGACGATGTAGGAGTGCCCGACCACCCATCCGATATCCGACGTGCACCAGAACAGATCGCGCTCGCCCACGTCATAGTAGCTTTTCAGATGGTAGGTGGTGCCGACCATGTAGCCGCCGTGCACGTGCACGACCCCTTTCGGTTTGCCGGTCGAACCCGAGGTATAAAGCAGGAACAGCGGGTCTTCGGAGTCCATTTCTTCCGCCGGACATTCGGGCGGAAACTTCATCAGTTCGCTGTAGTCAATTTCGTGCCCATTGATCAGTTCGGTCGGGCGGCGCGAATACACGACTACTTTCTGGACGAATTCGATCCCGTCGAGCGCCTCATCCACGATCGGCTTCAGGGGCACCGTCTTGCCGCGGCGGAAACCCACGTCGCCGGCAATCACGATCTTCGCTTCGGCGTCCACGATGCGGTCGCGCAGCGCCGAGTGCCCAAGGCCGGCATAGACCACGGAGTGAATCGCTCCGATGCGGGCGCAGGCGAGCATGGCAATCACGCCCTCGAGCGTGAGCGGCATATAGATGACCACCCGATCGCCCTTCCCTACTCCCAGGGACTTGAGGCCATTCGCGAAGCGGCAGACCAGCCGGTAGAGCTGGCCGTAGGTGACGATGCGCTCGGTGCCGTCCTCGGCCAGCCAGATGTAGGCCGCGCGATTGCGCCGGTCGGAGTTGGCATGCCGGTCGAGGGCGTTGACGGTGATGTTGGTCTTCGCTCCCACAAACCATTGATGGTGGACGCCGTCAAACTCAAGCACCTTCGACCACGGCTTCGTCCAGGTGAACTGGCGCGCCTGGTCGGCCCAGAATCCGTCGGGATCGGCGATGGAACGCTCGAATTCGGCGGTCCAGTCTTTGGTCTGGACCTGATCGACCACGATCTTGGGGGCGGGATACTCTGCTTCGACGGCCAGCAGATTGGAAATACCAGTGAGGACCGAGGTCGTAGCCATGAGACTCCTCCGGCGATGGCCGACAGGGTCGGCGAAATGCAGCGATTGTTGACCAGCGATGCACACCCTGCAGTGACCGGCGTCACAGGAACGTGTGCCGACTGCACGCCCGGTGCGGAGAAACAGGTGCAGATGAGTTGGCGTTGGTGCCCGGAGACGGAATCGAACCGTCACGTCCTGTTAGGGACCCGGGATTTTAAGTCCCGTGCGTCTGCCAGTTTCGCCATCCGGGCATTGCGGTTTCTCTAGTGCATCATACAAGACTTAGTTGACGACTACTTGCTCGCCAGCCGCGCCACGCAATTGCTGTCGAGGCCAAAAAGATTCGGTTGACACTGCTGTCTATCGTTTTATAATTATTCCTATTCAATAATTATGCGCCTTACCCATGAACAGTTCCGTGAGCTGGCCGCCAAACACGGTTTGGCGGTCACGCACCAGCGTCAGGTGGTCTATGAGGCCGTCATCGCTTCGCACGGACACCATTCGCCGGAAGACATTTATGCTGCGGTCCGGCGGCGCATTCCATCCATTTCTCTGGCGACCGTCTACAACAATCTGCGGCTATTCATCGAGTGTGGGTTGCTGCGAGAGGTCAGTCCTCATACGTCCACGTTGCGAGTAGACGGCAATCTCAAACCTCATCACCACCTCGTGTGCTCGCGGTGCAAATCGGTCCAAGACATCGAAGGTGATTTCATCGATTTCAAGCAGCTATCCCGGCAAGCTCCGGGTGGCTTTGATCTGACGCAGCCCTTGATCGAGGTCTTTGGCCTCTGTCGCCGCTGCAGTGCAAAAACCTAAGCAAGACATTCTGAAACCGGTGGGATCGTATCCCACATTTCCGAAGGCAAGAATTTTGATAAGAACGGCGATGGCGCGAATGGGAAAACCAGGACGCGCTCGTAGTTCGTCACAGTTTTCTTAAAGAAGGAGCAATCATGTCAACCGAAGCGAAGTGCCCGGTCACACACACCGCAGCTGGGGCTGCGACGAATGCGGACTGGTGGCCGAATCAGCTGAACCTGAAGATCCTGCACCAGCACTCCCCGCTGGCCGATCCGATGGATGAGGAGTTCAATTACGCGAAAGAGTTCAAGAGCCTCGACCTGAATGCTGTGATCAAGGACCTGCATGCCCTGATGACGGATTCGCAGGATTGGTGGCCGGCCGACTTTGGCCACTATGGGCCACTTTTCATTCGTATGGCGTGGCACAGCGCCGGCACGTACCGCATTGGCGACGGCCGCGGCGGGGCCGGAGCCGGTCAGCAGCGCTTTGCGCCGCTCAATAGCTGGCCCGACAACGTGAACCTCGACAAGGCGCGCCGGCTGCTGTGGCCGATCAAGCAGAAGTATGGACGGAAAATCTCCTGGGCCGACCTCATGATTCTCGCCGGCAACGTCGCGCTGGAGTCGATGGGATTCAAGACCTTCGGTTTTGGCGGTGGCCGCGCGGACGTCTGGGAGCCCGAAGAGGACATCTTCTGGGGTCCTGAGGGCAAGTGGCTGGCGGACGGGCGTTACAGCGGCGACCGCGATCTTGCTAACCCTCTGGCTGCCGTGCAAATGGGTCTGATTTATGTGAATCCGGAAGGGCCGAATGGAAACCCGGATCCCCTCGCCGCGGCGCGCGATATCCGAGAGACTTTCGCCCGCATGGCGATGAATGACGAGGAGACGGTGGCGCTCATTGCCGGCGGTCACACCTTCGGCAAAACCCACGGCGCTGCCGATCCGAGCAAGTATGTCGGCCCCGAACCCGAAGCTGCCGGCATCGAGGAGCAGGGGCTCGGCTGGAAGAACAAATTTGGCACGGGCAGCGGCGATGACACGATCGGCAGCGGCCTGGAAGTGATTTGGACCACGACGCCTACCAAGTGGAGCAATAACTTCTTCGCCAACCTGTTCAACTACGAATGGGAACTGACCAAGAGTCCGGCGGGCGCGCAACAGTGGAGACCGAAGAATGGCGCAGGCAACGGTGCGGTGCCGGATGCGCATGATCCGTCAAAGCATCATGCGCCCTCCATGCTGACCACTGACCTCTCCTTGCGGTTCGACCCCGCTTACGAAAAAATTTCACGGCGCTTCTACGAGCATCCGGATCAGCTCGCAGATGCGTTTGCGCGGGCGTGGTTCAAGCTCACGCACCGCGACATGGGGCCGATCTCGCGCTACCTTGGCCCGCTCGTTCCGAAGGAGCCCCAGCTGTGGCAAGACCCTGTTCCCGCCGTGGATCACAAATTGATCGGCGAGAAGGACATTGCTGCTCTCAAGGCCAAGATCCTCGCATCTGGACTGTCGATTTCCCAACTGGTCACGACTGCCTGGGCGTCTGCGGCGTCGTTCCGTGGCTCCGACAAGCGCGGTGGGGCGAACGGGGCACGCATTCGCCTCACGCCGCAAAAGGATTGGGAAGTGAACCAGCCGGCCGCACTGGCGAAGGTTCTGAAGAAGCTGGAGGCGATCCAAAAGGAGTTCAACAGCTCGCAGCACAACGGGAACAAAGGGAAGAACGTCTCCCTCGCAGACCTGATCGTGTTGGGCGGCTGCGCGGCGGTCGAGGAAGCCGCGAAAAAGGCCGGGCACAAAATGAAGATTCCCTTCTCTCCGGGGCGTACGGACGCTTCGCAGAAGCAGACCGACGTGCACTCCTTCGCCGTAATGGAACCCGTCGCGGACGGGTTCCGCAACTATCTCCGAAGCGGTCAGATCCTGTCGGCTGAGGAGTTGCTGGTGGATCGGGCACAGTTGCTGACACTGACTGCCCCCGAGATGACGGTTCTCGTGGGCGGCATGCGCGCCTTGAATGCGAACTTCGGGCAGGCCAAACACGGCGTCTTCACCAACCGGCCTGAGACGCTGACGAATGACTTCTTCGTCAACCTGCTCGACATGAATACGAAGTGGCAGCCCTCCTCTACCGAAGGCGTGTACGAGGGGCGCGATCGGGCGACGGGCAAAGTCAAGTGGACCGGCACGCGCGTCGATCTGGTCTTCGGTTCGAACTCGCAGCTCCGGGCACTGGCAGAAGTCTATGCGTGTAACGACTCGAAGGAGGCGTTCGTGAAGGACTTCGCCGCTGCGTGGAACAAGGTCATGAACCTTGATCGCTACGACCTTGTCTGAGCTCGGCCAAAGAGCAAGCTTTCAGCGTCATGCTTGCTGTCGTTTGGATCGGATAAACCGAAGTCGTCGTGTTCTCGGGCTGCACGCTGAAGAAGTCATGAACAACGAGCCGGCCACGGCTGGCGACTAGACGCACTTCGTCAGCTTGCGCCGCAAGCGGGCCGAGCCCTGCAGCTGCACGCAGGGTTCGGCCCTTTGTTTTGTTGAGCTGGCAGCTCCCACTTGACGCTAGCCGCCTGCATCCGCGACCATCAACGCCGAATCCAATGGGAGAACAGCCGGAGACCGAATGAAGATCGGCATCACCTGTTATCCCACCTATGGCGGAAGTGGCGTCGTGGCCACCGAACTGGGCCTGGAACTCGCCCGTCGCGACCACGAGATCCACTTCATCTCCTATTCCCAGCCCATTCGTCTCACCGATAACGCGCCGAACATTCACTATCACGAGGTCGAGGTCACGCGGTATCCGCTGTTCGAGTATCCGCCGTACGATCTGGCGTTGGCCACACGCATGGCGGAGGTCTCGCAGCTTTACGAACTCGACCTGCTGCACGTGCACTATGCGATCCCGCATTCGGTGAGCGCCATGCTGGCCAGGCAAATGCTGGCCGCAACTCCTCCCCGACGGCATCTGCCGTTTGTGACCACGCTGCACGGAACTGATATCACGCTGGTCGGTTTGGATCGCTCCTATCTTCCGATCACGCGCTTTTCCATCGAGCAGAGCGATGGCGTCACTGCCGTTTCGCAATACTTGCGCGCCCGCACCATCAAGGTGTTTGACATCAAGAACCACATCGAGGTCATCCCCAATTTCGTCAACTGCGATGAGTACCTGCGCAGGCCGGAGCTGCAGGAGCATCGCCGCGAGTATGCGCGGGACGACGAGCGCATCCTGGTGCATCTTTCGAATTTCCGTCCCGTAAAACGACTCCTCGACGTGATCGAGATCTTCGACCGCGTGCGCAAGAAGATTCCTTCCAAACTGCTGTTGATCGGCGATGGCCCCGATCGCTCGCAGGCGGAGTGGCTGGCTGTCCAGAAGGGCATCCACGAGCACGTGCTGTTCCTGGGAAAACAGGATCGCGTGCAGGAGAAGCTGGCCATTTCCGACGTAATGCTTCTGCCCAGCGAGCTTGAGTCGTTCGGACTGGCCGCGCTGGAGGCGATGGCGTGCGAGGTGGTCCCGATCGCGACGCGAGCCGGAGGTATTCCGGAGGTGGTCGAGCACGGCGTGACGGGATTCCTGGCCGACGTGGGCGACGTCGAGACCATGGCGCGGTATGCGGTCGAGCTTCTGGGCGACGAGGCCAGTTTACGCGCGATGGGAAAGCGCGCCCGCGACGGCGCCCGCGCGCGCTTCTGCACCAGCAAGATTATTCCGCTTTATGAAGACTTTTACCGGCGGGTACTGGAGCAGTCGGCATAGTGGTCATTAGTTCTTCGGGGTTCGGCAACACGGGCAGCCGCAGCCGGATTTGAGTGCCGACGCCCTCGCGGCTCTCGATCATCATCTTGGCGGTATCGCCATACAGGACGGTCAACCGCTCGGCCACGTTGGCCATGCCGATCCCCGCGCCGCTGAATCCGTCCGGCTGTTCGAGCTGCGGCCCTGCGCTCATACCGACCCCGTCATCTTCCACTTCGATCACCAGCCGCGACTTGATCAGCCGGCTGCGCAAGGTAATGCTGCCGCCTTCCACTTTGGGGGAAAGTCCGTGTTTGAGGCAGTTTTCCACCAGCGGCTGCAAGAGCATACTCGGAACCATCACTTCCAGCGAGGCCGGGTCCAAATCCTTAACCACCCGCAGCTTGTCGCGACCGAAACGTACGACTTCAATGTCCAGATAGTTGTCAATGAATTCCACTTCCTCACGGAGGGGCACGAACGAATCGGTGCTGTGCAGCAGGCGGCGAAGAATGGTGGCCAGCTTGATGATCATCTCGCGCGCGGTATCGGGATCGAAGCGCACCAGCGAGGAAATAGTATTCAGGGTGTTGAACAGAAAATGGGGATTGATCTGGTTCTGGAGCGCCACCATGCGCGCCTGCAGCAGCAGCCGTTCCTGCTCTTCCAGCTTCCTCTGGATGCGGACGCTGTTGAAAATCTTCAGTTCGGTGCCCACCACCATGACTGCGGACAGGTAGATGGCGCCCTCCACCCAGAGATTCGAACTCTCCAGACTGAAAATCGCAGCCGGCTGAAATCGCCAGATTTCGGTCTGGAGAAAACGCAGCCCGACGATGGTCAGCAGAAACGTAATCTGCCAGTCGAACAGCCGCGGCACCGGCAGATTGCGGCGAATCCAGCGATAGATGCTTAGATCGATGAAAGGCGAGAACGACCAGATGTCTTCCTGCTCGGGCGCCACGCGGCGCAACTGCCCAGCCAGCACGCCGCACACAACATTGAAGGGCAGTGCTGCCCACTCGCTGTGCAACACGGCCGGCAGTGCGATCAACCCGCCGCCCAACCCTCCCGAAAGCCTCCCGCCCATGATTCCCAGCAAGAGCGTGGTTTCCAGCGACAAATCGCCCGCCAGGAAGCTTCGGACGCTGCATCGAATCCATACCCCCAGCCCGATAGGGACTGCCATCCACAACGCCAGATAGATTTTGTGCCTGGTCTCGCGCTGCTCCTGGAAGAGCAGTTTCTTGAATTCTTTGGAGCGCACCAGTGCGCTCGACACCGCCGCGGCGACGCCCAGCTTGATCAGGAGATGGATGAGAATAATCCGCGGTTCCATCGAAGCAGTCTTCTCCGGAAGACAGTCTGCAAAATTTCGATCAGGTCCCGATTGTACGTGCTGCCAGTTGCAAAAGCTGCTCGACATTGGTGCCAGCGGGGACGCCACCCTGGGCGAAGTCCCGGCTGCCGCCGCCGCGGCCACCAACCGTCGCCAGCACCTGCTTCAGCAGGGCTCCCATATCGGCGATGCCGCCGGGGGATTGCGCGAATACCAACCCGGGGGGCTCCACGGCGCTCGCCGCCAATGCGACGGCTGGAATATTGCAGCGCACAACTTTCTGAGCGAACAGCTTGGCAAAAGCGATATCGCGATCGGCAAAGGAGCGCACGACGACCTTCCTGCCCTGGGTCTCGGGCCGCTCCTGCAGGGCCGCCACCGCCATCGCCTCGGCCAGTTGCTCAAGCGCTTCGTCGCGCTGCTTGCGCAGCAGTTTGGTGTCGTCGAAAGTCTTGCGGATTTGGGCGGGAACGTCGGCCAGTTGCGCTGAGAATAGCCCAGCGGCTTCGCTCAAAGCGGCGTAGTCGCGGCGCGCCGCGCGCACCGCCCTGCCGCCGCAGACGAACTCGACTCGCATGCCTTGCCGAACCCGTTCGGTTTTGCGCAGCAGGATCGAGCCAATTTGACCAGTCGCGCTGACATGAGTACCGCCGCACGCCGATAAGTCGAAGCTCGCGATTTCAATCAGACGGAGTTCGTCACGCTCCGCGGGAGGCAGTTTCCGCAGGCCCAGCTTTTCGGCCTGGGCGCGCGAAACAAAGCGGATGGTTACGGGGCGGTTCTCGAAAATGATCTCATTGGCGCGCTTCTCGGCTGCCACAACCTGTTCGGGACTCAACGAGGGCGTCGTGAGATCGATCGAACAGTAGTCCTCTCCCATGTGGAAAGAGACGGTCGGAATCTGATAAAGCTCGATGAAGGCGGCGGACAGCACGTGTTGTCCGGAGTGTTGTTGCATGTGATCGCGGCGGCGCTCAGGATCAATGCTGCCGTGCACGGCAGTGCCTGGCGAAAGGTGCGCGGGCGCTTCGAGGTAATGGACGATCCTGCCATCTTCCTTCTCGGCGACCTCCGCCACTCGCACCCGATCCTTCGCGCCGATGGTCAACCAACCGGTGTCATAAACCTGCCCGCCGCTGGTTGGATAGAACGCGGTCTCCTGCAGAATGACGCCGGGACGGGATTGGTCAGCGTCTAGGGAGACGACATCCTGCACGACCGAGTCGAATTCGTAAAGCTCAGGATCTGTGTAGTAGAGCCGATTCGTCATCGCGATTCCCCGGCGGGGCACGAAAAAAGCCAGGCACCGGCGACCCACTGCACACGAAAGAGCCCGTTACCGTTGCTTCCTTCCGGACCTGGCGGGGTTGGCGGGAAAACGTCGCGCGGGACCGATGCCTGACATCCAATTCTAACAAGAATCGTTTTCCCGCTGCGCAGCCCGGCTAAATGACAGGCATCAAATCTGCAGGTGAGGAATCAAAAGAAGACAGAAAAGGAGAGTCCGGCTATGAGCGTGCACCAACTCAAGATGACCTACATCGGCGGCCCAACCGCCTTGCTGGAGTTGGGAGGTCTGCGATTGCTGACCGATCCAACCTTTGATCCGCCCGGCGAGGACTACCAGCCGGGGGCACGGTTGCGAAAGATTGCTGGCCCTGCGATGAGCCCTGCCTCTCTCGGGCATGTGGACGCCGTGCTGCTCAGCCACGATCATCACTTCGACAATCTGGATCATGCGGGGAGAAGTCTTCTCAAGAGCGGGGTCCGAGTTCTGACTACCCCCGCGGGCGCGGAACGCCTGGGGGATCACGCCATTGGTCTCGCCGAGTGGCAGAGCCTTAGCGTGCCAGCTCGTGAAGGTGGCGCACTGCGCATAACGGCCACTCCGGCGCGACATGGTCCCGCACACATGGACCGCGGGCCGGTTGTGGGCTTTGTGTTGTCTTTGGACGACGCCCCGGAGAGTGCCATCTACGTCTCCGGCGACACCGTTTGGTATGAAGGAGTCGCAGAGGTTGGCCGGCGCTTTCCGATTAGTATCGCCGTCTTGTTTATGGGCGCAGCGCGAGTGGCGGAAGTTGGCCCCTGGAACCTGACTTTCACGGCCGAGGAAGGCATACAGTTTGCGAACGCGTTCCCGCAGGCTACCATCGTCCCGCTGCATTTTGAGGGCTGGCAACATTTTTCGGAGTCTCGGGAAGAGATCGCTCGCGCATTCCAGAAAGCGGGCCTCGAAAGCCGCTTGCAGTGGCTTGATCCGGGGCGGGCGACGGTGCTTTTCGGCGACGCACCGGGCAGGTTGCGTCCGGCGATTTGAGGGCTGAGATGGCCGTTGTGCCCTTGGTGTAGAGAAAACGATCTGTATCATGATTCGCAGGCCCATGAGGGCTCCCGTCTTTTCCGATGAAGCGTCAACCGAGCCACGAGCTGTTAGATTCGGACGCCGGCACTGAGCGTGAAATCGCCGCGACCTTGCGCGATCTGCAGATGTTCAATCAGTGGTTCGGCGGGGTGCGGACGAGCGAGAAGCTGGTCCGCCGGGCCACCGCAGAAACACGCAGCCAAACGCTCTCCCTGCTCGAGATCGCCGCGGGAGCCGGTTATGTTCCCGCGAGAATTCGGCAACGCATTTCTCCGCAGCTGGATTTGAAGGTCACTCTCCTGGACCGCGCTCGCAGCCACCTGAACGGCAATGCGCGCGCGGTCGCCGCCGATGCCCTCGCGCTGCCATTTGCCGACGACTCGTTTGATCTGGTGAGTTGCAATCTCTTCGTGCATCACCTCGCGCCAGACGAATTGCAGCGCTTTGCTCGGGAAGCCCTGCGCGTCTGCCGCATCGCCATCCTGATTAACGATCTCATCCGCGATCGATTGCACCTGGCACTGGCGTATGCCGGGTTCCCTCTGTACCGCAGCCGCATAACACGCAACGACGCGCCGGCGTCGGTACGGCAGGCTTACACCCCCAACGAGTTGCGCGATTTGCTGCAGCCACTGGGGGCATCGCGAATTCATATTTCGAAGCATTACCTGTATCGGATGGGGATCGTCGCGTGGAAGCGAGCATGACGCGAATCTATGACCTGGTCGTGATGGGTGGCGGACCGGCGGGAACGTCCGCGGCGATCACGGCAGCGCGCGACGGAAGGCGTGTGCTCCTGCTCGAACGCGGCCGCTTCCCGCGCCATAAAGTTTGCGGGGAATTCGTCTCAACGGAATCTCTCACTCTGCTCCAATGGCTTCTGGGGGACACTGAGGAGAAACTGCTGGATCGGTCTTTGGCGTTGTCAGAGTCGCGCATTTTTCTCGACGGACGGACGCTGCGCGTTCCGGTCAGCCCACCCGCCGCCAGCATTTCCCGTCACGACCTCGATCTTGCGCTCTGGAATGCCGCGGAGAGGGCTGGCGTAACCGCCCTTCAGGAAACAACGGTGCATGGGATTGAAGGCGAGAACCCGTTCCGAGTCGCGACCTCGGCGGGTGAAATCTGCGGACGTGCCGTGATCAATGCGACCGGCCGCTGGTCCAACCTCAACCTGGCGGGCAACCATTCCAACGGCTCCCGCTGGCTCGGCTTGAAGGCGCATTTTTTCGGCGACCTGGAGACGAGCGTCGATCTTTACTTTTTTGAGGGCGGATATTGCGGCGTGCAGCCGGTGCGCGCGCCCGACGGATCAATCCTGCTCAATGCCTGCGCCCTGGTTCGTCCCAGCGTGGCGGACACGCTCGAAGACGTTCTGCGTCGCCAGCCGCTGCTCGCCGCCCGCAGCAGTTCGTGGAAGGCCGCCTTCCCGCCGGTCTCGACGTTTCCGGCAGTCTTGCGCGATCCCGTGCCGGTCTCCGGCCAGGTCCTGAATGCTGGAGATGCCGCCGGATTTGTCGATCCGTTCGTGGGCGACGGTATCTCGGTTGCCTTGCGCGGGGGCAATCTGGCCGCGCGCCGTCTGTCAGCATTTCTTCGGGGCGAGCGCGCACTCGATCAATCGCTCGCCGAGTATGCGCAGGACTACCGGCGCGCCCTGCGGCCGGTGCACAGGAACTCTTCTCTTCTCAGGAAATTTCTGGGTGTTCCGCGGAGCCTGCGCGCGGCGGTCTTGACTGCCTGCGAAAGCAGCCCGCGTCTGGCCCGCTATCTGGTAGAAGCAACCCGTTCGAAACCCGTGGAATTGCGATAGGGGGCTGGCGGCGAGTCAGCGCACCAGCAGAACTTCGCGGATGGCGTCTCGCGCCAGGAAGAATTTGATGGACGCAAAATCGCGGAAGAGATTTTCGATGTGCCGGTTATTGAACACCCGCTGCAGGCGCGGGCTGTGCTTATCGCCCTCCCGCAGGCGAACTTCCTGCATATCGAGCATGTCGGTGCCGGTAATGTGGAAGCGATAGCAGGGCGCGTCCGGACCGGCATCCCGGGTGTGGAAGAACACCAGCAGCAGTCCGCCCGGCTTCATCACCGACCAGAGACGGTCGATGGTCGGCTTGACCAGGCTCTCTTCCATATAGTCGGGCAGGTTCCAGCACAGCACAACGTCGAATAGCCCGTTCTGGTAGGTCAGGTTTTCTTCGAGAAACTTCTTGATGTCGGGAACCAGCTTCCCGGTCTCGTCCTTCACGCGCAGCGCCGGATCGAGCGAGGCGCGGAGCAGGTCTTCGCTGTAGTTCTTGTGGCCTTTGGCGGTAAGGAAGCTGATGTTATTGGCGGAGGTTGAGCCCAGATCGAGCACGCACAGTGCTTCCTCGGAATTCAGCAGCCGCGAAATTTCGGCCATGCCGCTGGAGCGGCGGCTCCGCTTCTGCGGAACGGCCGGAGCCGGTGCCTGGTCCGAAGAGCCCCGAAAAAATCTCATCACGCTTTCAGCAACCGATGCCATCAATGACTGCACCCGGCAAAATTAGTTCTCCAGCCGCGCTTTACGAAGCGACGGCCTTTCCGGGTTCTCTCTGAATATCAATCTTGCCCTGGAAGGACGCGCCTTCTTCGATCGCGATGCGGGATGCGACGACGTCGCCGTTGACGACCGCCGACTTCCGCAACTCCACCCGCTCCGACGCGCTGACCGAGCCGTCCACTTTACCCTGGATCACCACGCCCTTGGCCTTAATGTTGGCCTTGATGTTTCCATTGGGTCCAACGGTCAGGCTGTTGTTACGCAGCTCAATGCTGCCCTCGACGTGCCCATCTACGTACAAGTCTTCGGAGCCCGATAGCTCTCCTTTGATCACCACCGACTTGCCGATGTGGGCAAACTCGCCCGTGTTCGGAGCCTCCATCGCGTGGCCTCCATCTCATCGCGCTTCTACCTGGCCGCGCTGAGAATCAGATTGTAAATCATGTGCCCTCCCCCGGTTCCGATTCCGCCGCCCAGACTCGTATCCCGGCAGCAGTGGTGGCCAACCCCCGGAAACGCCGAAGGCACCGGGAATGCAACACCCCAGTCTGCTACCATCGTCTAACTTGAACGGGATGACGCGCTCTCTTATGCCTTCGCTGGATCGTATATTACGGAATGTCGCCTTGGTGGCGATGCTGGCAGCTTCGACGTTTGCCCAGCAGACCCAGCAGACTACGATCTCTGCAGCGCGTCCGGAACCCGGCGAGTTGGCGCGCAGGGCGGTCGACAACGAAATCAAGGCCGCCAAGGATGAGAGTGCCCGATTCACGTTCCGCAGCACTAAAACCACCCCCAAGGGTTCCGTTACCAGGATCTACATCGAAACCAAGCAAGCGACGGCCGGCATGACGATTGCCTACGACGGCAAGCCGCTGACCCCGGAACAGCGTCAGGCGGAATTGGCCCGCATCAAACGTTTCATCAAGAACCCGGAGGAACTGGAGAAAAAGCATCGGCAGGAACAGCAGGACGCTGAACGCACGATGCGGATCGTCCGCGCCATCCCCGATGCGTTTCTGTTCGAATACGCCGGCGAGCAACTGGGATCGCCCGGGGTCGGCAAGCTTGGCGATCCCCTGGTGGTCCTGAAGTTCCGCCCTAATCCCAAGTACGAACCGCCTTCACGCATCGAGCAGGTTCTCAGCGGCATGCAAGGCATCGTCCTGGTGGACGCTGCCCAAGACCGCCTCGCCTCGATCGATGGAACACTTTTCAAAGAGGTCGCGTTTGGCTGGGGAATTCTGGGACACTTGGACAAAGGCGGCCACTTCCTCGTGCAGCAGCAGGAAATCGCCGACAATTACTGGGCCATTTCGACCATGGACCTGAGCTTCAGCGGAAGGATTCTGCTTGTGAAGGGCTTTGCGCTCCGCTCAACCGAAGTCTTCAGCGACTTCAAGCCAGTGCCGCTGGGCCTCACGTTCGCACAAGCCATCGATATGCTGGAGAAACAAGAAGTCGTGTTCGCCGAAAACCCGAGCGCCGGACGGATCACTTCGAGATGACGACCGGCGCCTCCCGCTAAGCTTTCTTCTGCTGCAGTGTCTCTTCCCGCACCGTAAATTTCTGAATCAGGTCTTCGCGAACCCGATAGCCAGTCCCTGGTGTATCGCGGACAGCAATCATCCCATCGCTGCTGACTTCCACTTCAGGCTCGATAATGTCCTGTTTCCAATACCGCTTGGAGGCCGACACATCGCCCGGCAGGCGGAAATTCTCGAGCGTGGAGAGAGCAATATTGTGGGCCCGCCCAACTCCCGACTCGAGCATGCCGCCGCACCATACGGGAACGTTATATTGCTGCGCGACATCGTGCACTTTCTTGGCCTCCGAAAAGCCGCCCACGCGTCCGACCTTGACGTTGACGATGCGGCACGCACCCGTCTCCAGGGCAAAGTCTGTATCCCGCGCGTGCCGAATGGATTCGTCGAGGCAGATCGCCGTGCGGAGCGCTTTTTGCAGGCGGGCATGAAGATAGATTTCGTCATTCCAAAGCGGCTGCTCGATCATCAGCAGGTTGAAGGCATCGAACTTGCGGAGGTGCTCGGTCTGATCGAGCGTGTAGGCGGAGTTGGCGTCAACGCTGAGCACGATGTCGGACCAGCGCCCCCGGATCTTCTCCAGCACATTCAGGTCCCATCCCGGCTTCACTTTGATCTTGATGCGCCGGTATCCGGCGGCCAGCTCGGTCGCGACCTTTTCCATCAGTTGCTCGGGCGTGTCCTGGATTCCGATCGAAACTCCGCAGGCAATGTCGCGGCGCGTTCCTCCCAACAGCTTCCAGAGCGGCTGCTGCTGGAGCCGCGCTTCGGCATCCCAGACAGCGTTCTCCAAGGCTGCCTTGGCCATGCGGTGGCCGCGGACCCTGGCAAACAATGCTGGACACTCGCGCCCTGACTGCACTCCATTCTGCAGTAGCGCCGGAGCCAGATAGTGCTTGATCGTCGGCCACGCGGCTTCGATCCACTCCGAGCTGTAGAAGGGGTCTTCTCCTGCGACGCATTCGCCCCAGCCGCGCGCGCCGTCGGCGTCCACGCTCACCAGCAGAATGCGCCGGCTGTAGACCCGTCCAAAGCTCGTTTCAAAGAAATGCACGAGGGGCATGTGGATCTCGCGCAGGGTTACAGAATGGATTTTCATTAGTGCTGATCGCTCGTAGCGGGGCCCAATTGTCCGGCGGAAACTGAAACCGGGAAGTATAGAAGGTACGGGCGAGAGGGGCAACCGTTTCTGCTGCTGGCCCGGATAAGTGAAGCGTGGCCTTGTGGTAACCTGCTCCGTCGATTATCAAACAAAGCATCGAGGCCTCTATGAAACTCAGGCAATTCGCGCTGGCCGTAGCTTTGATTGTCATTCTTGCGGGCGCCTTGTCTGCGGTAGCAGCTCCGCAACCGCCCGCAGGCAGCTTGCCGGCCGAGGCTGACAGCTACATAAAGGCGGAGATGAGAAACCGGAGCATCCCGGGCCTGGCCGTGGCCGTGGTGCGCGACGGCCGCATCGTGGCCACTCAGGCTTACGGGATCGCGAATCTCGAGCTCGACGTTCCGGTCACGCTCGACACGATATTTCCGATCGCGTCCCTGGACAAACAGCTGACCGCGTCGGGGATCATGCTGCTGGTGCAGGACGGCAAAGTGCGACTCGACGACGAAATCAGCAGCTACTTCGCGGATCCGCCGCCTTCCTGGAGAGGCATTCACGTAGCACACCTGCTCTCGCACACCTCCGGCCTGCCGGATGTCGTAGAGGAAGAGTTGGGAGGACGACCGTTCGTCTCCTACACCACTGAGGAGCTTCTTGCGAACGTGAAGAGACAGAGGTTGTTGTTCCCTCCGGGCGCGGGGTTCCACTACTCCGACGCGGGACTCTTCCTTTCCCAACTGATTACCGAGAAGGCGAGCGGCATGCCGTGGTGGCGGTTCGTGAGCGAGCGGCTTTTCACCCCTGCGGGCATGACTTCGATGGTGGAGATGACCCCGGCGCCGATCATCAGGAACCGTGTCTCCGGCCATGAGCTCACGGCGAGCGGCGAGGCCATCTCCAACCGTCGTACGGCAGTCGACTTTGGACCGCTTTACAACGATGTGGGTGCAACTGTGGTGGACTTTGCCCGATGGGCCGCTGCACAAGAGACCGACAAAGTTATGCCCCCGGCGCTGCGCGACCAGATGTGGACACCCAAAGCGAGCGCCAATGAAATTCTGTACTGGCGCGATTACGGTTTTGGCTGGGGCCTGGACCGTTATCGTGGTGTGCGGGTTGTGCTGCATTCCGGGTACACGGGCGTAGGAATCGTAGTATTGCCGGAGCGGCGAATCTCAGTGATTGTGTTCACGAATCTCGACAACCGCTTCGGTACCGACGCCGTGGGTCTGGCCCTGGGAGTGGCTGGTATTTATGTTCCTGAACTCTCTCTGCTCGCGATGCCGCTTAAAAGCGATCCCGACCCCGCGCGCGCGAAGCGGGTTCAGCAGGAATTCGTTCGGCTGGTAAAAGGGGAGCCGGAGTATGGCCAATACGCACGTTCGTTATTCCCGGGGATCCAGGAGGGTGCAGTTGACTTCGCGACCAGGGCCCCTCACCTTGGCGCCCTCCAGTCCTTTTCTTTTCTCGAGGAGCGTGATGACGAAAAGCTCGTTTACTACCGCGCGGATTTCGCGAAGGCACGGCTCTTCGTAAGGGTAGGCTTCGACAGCGAAGGGAAGATCTCTTGTTTTCAGGTGATGCACATCTGATGCATCGGTGGCGTGATTAGTACTCGGACTTTTCGTCCCAAGATCCAAGAAGAAATCGACCGCTGCCGTTGCGATCCCGATCATAGCCAAGCACGGCCAGCCCCTCGCTAAAGGCCTTCGTAAACTGCTCCCGGTTCCTGCTTTGCACTTCCAGCGCCTTCGCTCGCGTCGTAGCCGAAGTTTTCCAGTCGTAGATCTCGGCTGGAACCGCGATGCTGGCCTGCATTTTAAATTCCGTCCGGTGACCACCGGCCAATACCGCCTCGACCCGCCGTGATTTCATCCACCACTCCGCTACCAGCCGGTCCGACGGCAATCCTCCCTGCAGCGGAGAGCTGGTGATTCCGTACTGATTCACGTTGTAGCGGCGAGCGATCGCGCCCAGCTTTTCGATGTTGAGATAGGCATTCTTGATTTCCAAAGGATCGAAGGTCCACTCCATCAGCGCAAAACCGCGAGCCAGGGCGTCGTCCCGCTGGAAGAGCTTCAGCCGGCGTCCCAAGCCTTTGTTCCGATACTGCTGGCGAACCGCCAGCATCTGCGAGTGCAGGTAGGGATGCCCCTGCCGGGTTCCGGGAATGGCGAACGCAAAGCCGATCAGCTCTCCACCATCGAAGGCTCCGACCACCTGGCCGCCGATTTTGTTCGCGACCACAAACAGTCGCACCGGGACCAACTCAGCGTCGGAGAAGTTCCACACTGCCTTCTGCAGCGCAAAACAGGCCTGCATCTCCTCCAGCGCTTCGCATTTCCGGATGGTTATTTCGCCGGTTGCCGGTTTTCCTGCTGCTTCGCCTGTTGCCATAGTTCTTCGAGTTCGTCCATGGAAGCCTGGCCGGGACCACGGCCGCTCGCGCGCAAATGGTCTTCCATCCATTGGAACCGCCGCTTGAATTTGCGATTTGTTTTCCTGAGCGCTGACTCCGGATCGAGCGACAGATAACGCGCGATGTTGACCAGCACGAAGAAGAGATCGCCGACCTCATCCTCCAGCCGCTCGCGCAGGTCATGGGGAACCTGAGGTTTGCCCGATCCCGCCACGCCGCGCCCGACCGATCCACCTTTGACCGGCAGCTCTTTCAGTTCTGCACGCAGTTCCTGGGTCTCTTCCTCGAGCTTGGAAAAGAGCCCTTCCAGTTCGGGCCAGTCAAATCCTACGTGTGCAGCACGCGAACTGAGTTTGTGGGCTTCCAGAAGCGCCGGCATCCTGGACGACACGCCCGCCAGCACCGACTGCGGGTCTTCGGCGGACTCCGCTTTCTTGCCGCCTCCTGCTTCCAGCCGTTTCTTTTTCTCTTCCGCCTTGAGCGCTTCCCAGTTGCGCAGGACTTCGGCCGGAGTGTCCGCCTTCACCTCGCCGAACACATGCGGATGCCGGTCCACCAGTTTGTTGGCGAGCCTCTCCAGCACATCGTCAATCGAGAAATGGCCTTCCTCGCGCGCCATCTGGGAATAGAAGAGCACCTGCAAGAGCAGGTCGCCCAGCTCGCCGGTTAGTTCCTTCCAGTCGCGGTTGTCAATTGCTTCCAGGACTTCGTAGGTTTCTTCGAGGGTGTAAGGCTTGATAGTGTCGAAGGTCTGTTCGCGGTCCCACGGACATCCTCCGGGGGCCCGCAGCCGCGCCATGATTTCGACTGCCCGCTCGAAACGCTCGCCGGTGGTGGACATGACCTTTCACTGTAAATGAGGGGTCTTGGCATCGGCAAACGGTGCGGACCGCAATGAAGGCTGGGGGCGCCACCACAGTTTCGTCAGACACTCGCTAGAACTTGCACGGCCAGTTCTGTCTCGTCCGAGACGATCGCGTCCACACCCCACTCCGCCAGCTTACTCATCTCGTCCGCGCGGTTCGCTGTCCAGACCATTACCTTTTTCCCGGCGGCATGGACCTGCCCGATCAGTATTTCATTCGTCAATGCGAGTTGCGGAATAACCCACTCCCCTTGCATCTCCCGCCAACGCTCGATTTCCCTGGGTTTGTCAGAGATAAACCCAAGAGGAATGCCCGCATCCAGGCCGTGGAGCGCCTGTAGCACCTCTGGCAGAAACGACGAAACCACATACCCCTTTTGTGGCGAATGCTCGCGCAGTAGCGCGATGGTTTGTCGTTCGAGCCCGCCAACCTTCAACTCGATGTCCAGAAACGTACGCGACGCGAACTCTCGCAAGACACTTTCCAGCGTAGGCAGCCCCAGGACCGCCGCAGGCGTTTCGGCAACCACCATCCCGCGAACCACCCGGTCATGGCAGACCACCGCCTGACCATCAGCCGACTGGCGAACATCAAACTCAAACCCGTCACAGCCGTGCTGCAAGCAGAGTTCGAACGACGCCACCGTGTTTTCCGGAATGTGCCGGGAGGCCCGCGCTCCGCGGTGTCCAAGCAGAAGAGGTGCCATGCAGTCAGTTCTCGGTTCCCGGTTCTCAATTCTCAGTAAAACCAATCTTAGGATTCAACTGAGAACTGGGAACTGAGAACTGACAATTCAATCAAGATCGAAATCCCGGATGGGCTTCCCGGTATCCGGCGTCTCTTTGGCCTTCTTGAGCGCTTCCTGGAATTTTTTCTCCAGCAACTCGGAAGCGTGTTTCTGCGCGTCAACCGACTGCCGGAAGATCGATTCGCGGCGGCTGTCCTGTTCTTTCATGGCGCGGGCCGCTTCTTCCATGTCGTTGAACATTCTGGGCTTGACGGGCGCGGTGTGGGAGATGACGGCTTTGGTCGAGACATCCACTTTCATCACCGCCCCGCAGCAAGGGCATGTCACATCGAAATTGGAGTCACGTTTCGCCATCAGCGCATGATACCGCAATCTGCCTTAGCGCGGTGCGAGGCGCAATGGGAAGATTTTGAAGAAGTACAGCATCTCCCAGCCCAGCATGACGATCGACACCACCACCACCATGATGGCCAGGATTTCGCCAAACGTCAGGCCTTTCCGATCGGACTCGAAGTGGCGCGCGCCGAGACTGAGAATGTTCAGGGTGGCGAACGCGAAAACCAGCGCCCAGAGGACGTTGTAGACGTCCTCGCGGGTGGAGCGCAGCATGAACATCGCGGGCAGGATCCCCACGGCCAGCGCGTGCGGCGCACGCCCGAGGCTCGCGGCCCAGGCTTGCGCTTGATCCAGCGTCGCAAGCAGGAGGTAAGAGGAAGTCCGGGGCAGGGCGGTGAAGGGCCGTGGAAGTGTCATGCGAACATTGGATATTACCGTGTTTGGCTTGCGGAGTCAGCCCTTCGTGCCTCTCTGATTAAGGCGCATTACAATGGCTCTCCGATGAAAAGCGTTCCAACGCTTCTGCTCTTGCTGTTGCCGGTCTGCGTTTTTGCCCAGAACGTCCGGCCGCAAGACCTTGCGGCCGCGGCCCACAAGGCTCTCGCCGTCACCTCCGGCAAACTGAAGATAAGCGGACTGCAGCAACCGGTCGAGGTTCTTCGCGATCGCTGGGGCGTGGCCCATATTTACGCCCGGAATCAGCACGATCTCTTTTTCGCCCAGGGCTTTGTCGCCGCCCAGGACCGGCTGTTTCAAATGGAACTCTGGAAGCGTGCCGGCCAGGGGCGCCTTGCGGAGGTCCTGGGACCGGCGTTCCTGGCGCGCGACGTTAATGCCCGGCTGCTGCGTTATCGCGGCGACATGAGGGCGGAATATGAGAGCTATGCTCCCGACACGCTCGCGATCCTGACTTCCTTCACGGACGGCATCAACGCTTACATCGCCGGCCTGACCGCCACCGGCGGGCCGGGGCTGCCCGTCGAATTCCAGCTTGCTGGATTCTCGCCGGACGCCTGGCATCCGGAAGACTGCCTTAACCGGATGGCAGCCTTTTCCATGACGGGCAACGCCTTCAGCGAACTGGAGCACGCGCAAGCGGTGGCGCTGATCGGCGCGGAAAGGGCGTCGAAGCTGTTCGACTTTGATCCGGCCGTGACGCTCGATCCCGCGCCGGGCACGGACTTTACCGGACTTGCGGCCAGCCTATTGAAGAACCTCATCGGCAGCGACCAGCGCATCGAGTTCCCCGCCCGCGCGCCCGAAGGCAGCAACAACTGGACGGTATCGGGCGCTCTCACATACAGCGGGAAGCCTCTCTTGGCCAATGATCCCCACCGCGTGATCGGACTGCCGTCCTTGCGCTACATGGTGCACCTGGTGGCGCCGGGATGGAACGTGGCGGGAGCGGGGGAACCCGGACTGCCGGGAGTGGCGCTCGGACACAACGAACACATCGCGTGGGGATTTACCATTTTCGGGCTCGACCAACAGGATCTTTACCTGGAAGAGCTCAATCCCGCCGACCCGCTTCAGTACAAGACGGAAAACGGCTGGCAGCGGATGGGAGTGCGGCACGAGAAATTTGGTGTGAAGAAACCGGCTTCGGCGACCGACATTCGGAACGATGTGGTGCGGGACCCCGAAGACCCCTCCTCGACCGATGTGGTTCTGAAGTTCACTCGCCACGGCCCCGTGCTCTGGGACGATGGCAAGCGGGCACTTGCACTGCGCTGGGTAGGAAGTGAGCCGGGCACCGCAGGCTATCTTGCCTCGCTCGCCATCGATCGAGCTGAGAACTGGGATCAATTTGAGTCGGCAGTTGCGCGCTGGAAAGTCCCGTCCGAAAACCTCGTATACGCCGACACGGTCGGCAACATCGGCGAGCATTCCGCAGGACTCGCTCCGATCCGCAAGTGGACTGGCCTTCTGCCTGCTCCCGGCCAGGGCGGCTTCGATTGGAGTGGCTTTGTGCCGGTTGGCGAGTTGCCCCACTTCTTCAACCCGAAAGAAGGATTCATCGCCACCGCGAATCACAAGATGATTCCCGATTACTACCCCTACAACGTCGGATTCGAATGGACCTCACCGTATCGCATCACCCGAATTCGTTCGGTCTTCGCGAGCGCGAAGGATCACAACCACAAGCTGACGCTGCCTGATATGGCCTTTTTGCAGAATGACATCACTTCCCTGGCGGCGCTTGAATTCCAGAAACTGTTGCGATCCACTCCGCTGCAAAACGATCCCACGCTGCGGGCGTTTCTGGAATGGGACGGCGAACTGGAGCGCAAGTCGGGGGAGGCGGCGCTGTACGAAGTCTGGCTCGAACAGGTCCAGGGTGCGCTGGCGGAGCAGCTTTCGAAAGGCAACGGCGCGCTGCAAGCTCTCGGCGAACGCTTCAAAGAGCTGCCACCGGACTCGATCCTTCGTCTCCTTCGGAACCCGGAGAAGGGCCTGTTTGGCGATGACCCGCTTGCCGGCCGGAACGAACTCCTGGCCGCCACGCTGAAGTCGGCACGGGAACAACTGTCGCACCTGCTGGGCCCTGACGAATCGCAATGGTCATGGGGCAACCTGCATGCGGTCCAGTTCCGGCATGCTCTTGACCAGCAGCCGGGTGCGAAAGAACTGCTCGACCTCGGACCGCTCGCGCGTCCCGGCGACGAATACACCCTCAACGCTACCGGCATGGGCGATTCCTGGGAGCAGATTTCGGGAGCCAGCTATCGCCAGATCATCGACCTCAACGACTGGGATCGCTCGTGGGTGGTTAACACTCCCGGCCAGAGCGGCCAGCCCGGGAGCCCGCATTATTTGGACTTGATGCCGCTCTGGGACGTGGGCCGCTACTTTCCGCTACTCTATACACGAAAGGCGGTCGAAGGTGAGACCACGGATCGGTTGACACTGGAGCCGTAGCCCGCGGCATCGCTGAAGTGATGCCCTGATACGAAGCGCAAGTCGCCAAACCCGAAAGCACGCGATTTAAGTCATGCCTGCCAAGATCAAGTTCATCTTCTTCGACGTCGGCAACACCTTGCTTTTTCCTAATCGCGAGCGTATCCACGCTCCGCTGGCCGAGCGCGGCCTCACGCCCGATCCCGAACACCTGCGCGACCTGGAGCGGCGCACCAAGAATCAATTCGACTCGATGCTGGTCGAGGACGGTAGCACCGACCACAGTTTCTGGGGGATGTTTTACAGTCAACTGCTCTCGGAAATCGGCCTGGAAGACGACGCCGTGCGCGACCAACTCGTCTCGAGCATCCGCAACTCCGCCAACTGGGACCAGATCCGCCCCGGTACGCGCGAGCAGCTGCAGCAGATCGGCGCCCGCTATGAGATCGGCGTGATCTCCAACGCGGATGGAAAAATCGAAGATGTCCTGCGGCGATGCAACATTGCGGACTGCTTTCTTACCATCACCGATTCCGGTCTGGTCGGCTACGAAAAACCGCATCCGGAGATTTTTAGTCAGGCTTTGAAGTCCTTGCACGCCGCGCCGGAAGAAAGCCTCTACGTGGGCGATGTTTACTCGGTCGACTACCTTGGCGCGCTGGGCGCGGGTATGCAGGCCATCCTGATGGACATCCCGGGTGCCTACCGGGACCGAGGATTACCTCGGATTGAATCGCTTCCAGAACTAACTTCGGCTCTCGACAATTGACGGGCGAGTAGAGGCGCTATTGAATTTCGATCACCTGGTGATCGTGGCAGTCGGTGTGGATAGTTTCGTACAGATCGTGTAACAGTCCTGCGCCATAAAGCGCGACAAAGCTCACGCCGGCGATCTCGCGCTCCTGCAGCACCTTGTTGGGATAGAGTGCGGAACTCAGGCTCTCCGCGTGGCGCGTAACGACCTCGTTGCGTTGCGCCGCCGCCCGCGCTGCCCGCGCTTCCAGTTGCGCGAGTTGATACTTCATCTTTTCTTCGGCGTTCGATGCAGCATCCACCAGCGTGGAATCCAGCCGGGCTAGCGTTTCGCGGACCGCGCCCAGGGAGGTTTCGAGCGCCGCCTTCGCGTCCGCAAACCGCGTCTGGAGATCGGAGGGCAGGGTTCGCGCGGCCAGCGTCTCCCGGAGCTTTTCCGGGCCGTGGAACAAATCGGGAAGACTCAACCGGTAGCGCTCCAACAGGCGCTGCGGCTTCGCCTCAATCAGAGTCGCAGAGAAACGCGGCAGCACGGGCGTCACCCGCCCCAAAAGCTTTTCGTAGACTACCGCGGCTTGCGCGAAGTACGCGACCTCGGCCGATCCACCGGTGTAGACCAGAGTGGGCAGGAGGTAGTCCTGCACGACCGGGCGCAGAAGAACATTTGGGCTGAATTTCGCCGCGGCGTTGTCGATGCGTTCCAGCAGTCCCGCCGGCGAGATTCGTTCCTCACCTATCAAGAACTCGCCACCGTTCACGCCATTGCTCTTGCGTCGCACGGCGGTGCGCACACCATTCTTGATTTCGAAGAGCAGCGTCGTCGCCGAGGTGACCTTCACCTGCTGGTGATATCCCGCCGCCTCCAGTGCCTTGCCGCGCGCGAGCAAGCCGTCATCGAGTTCGGCTGAACGTTCCACGGCCTGACGCAGAATAGGCTTGGCAAGCTTGTGGAATTCTGGAGCGGACTGATCCAGCAGAATGACACCCCAATCGGCAAACAGGCGCGCGAACAGCCGCGCGTAGGCGCTGCCCATGGTTTCGCCTGGGCGATAGGCCTCCCGCAACCAGGCCGTAATTTCCGTTTCTCCCAGCAGTGCGGCCGCGCGCTCCACTGCTGGCTCGACTTCTGAACCGAAGCGGATCGTGCCGACGGGCGCATCTTCCAGACCGTGGCTGTCGACCGACACGCGCTCCGGCACACCGGTCTCAGAAATGAGCGAAACGTGATTGATCTCGGCGAGGTCATGGTCCTCGGTCGCGAGCCAGAAGATGGGGACACAATCCACTCCCGCGGCGGCGGCCTGCTCGGCCAGCTTGACAGCGCTCAGCGCTTTGAAAATCGAGAACAGCGGGCCTCCGAACAGACCAACCTGCTGCCCGGTGACTGCCGCCAGTGCTCCGCGTTTCAGCCGATCAATATTGGCAAAGGTCTTCGGACCCGCGCTCCATTCGCGATTCTGCCGCTCCAGGATCGCGCTCACTTTCTGGCGGCGCGCCTCGTCGTAACCCACCCCGGGAGCTTCGTCTTTGATCCACTCGGGAAAAAGGGGCGACCGTGGATAGAATTCGCGAACAGTGGGGGAATAAGAAAGGTAGTCGAGGAAAAGGCGGGTGGTGTGGGGAATCTGCGAGAACGGCAGACACTGCGCTTTCACCGGCAGTTCTCCTCACATCGAGTGGTCATCAGCCGTCAGTCCTT
>Ga0326726_10000973_pt1 | contig 26573 bp, 21 predicted proteins | sample MHFenrmetagenome_2_FD_207603 | JGI IMG/M metagenome (GOLD analysis project Ga0326726, IMG submission 207603) | Lab enriched peat soil microbial communities from Michigan Hollow, Ithaca, NY, United States - MHF15MN | ecosystem: Environmental > Terrestrial > Soil > Wetlands > Peat | place: USA... | reverse complement strand
CGGTCTTTATGACCACACAACTGTTCGGGCTATGTTTTGGATGGGCGTGGCGACCTTCGCTTTGTGACGGTCTCGTGGACCTAGACACAATCGGTCTACCACGCCCGTCTCCTATCATACTAGACACAAAGCCACGAATTATCCTGCCCTTGGTGACCTTTGTGTTTAAATTACCTCACCCAGCGCACCGAGGACCGACATCAGCGTGGGGTAATCATCCCGCAGCAGGGTGATCAATTCCTGGGTAGCCTGTCCGACCCATTGTTCATTTTTGGTCTTTTGTTTTACCTGCAGGATGTGGGCAGCCAGCAACTCGCCGATCGGGATATCCTTGGCTTGCAACACGTGGCGAAAATATCCAAATTTCCCGGCGCCCGTAAACTTTGCCAATTCTGCATCCGAGCAAAGGAAGATCTCATCCAGGCTGAGGGGAGGGCGGGGAGGCAGCAGGTGGGAAATATTTCCGTCCTGCTCGTAACCAACTGCCAGTACGGCCATCTCGACCGGCACGATGCGCCGCTCGCGGTTGTCGTGCATCACTTCCGTGCTGATGTTCCCGGCAGTGACTAACTGGCGCACCAGCCCATCGTCGTCGATGTGGATGTCGTGGATCAGGCCATACACGCTGTAGTCTTTATCCAGCGGGGCGCGCACCAGCGTGCCGAAGGCCGGGGTCTCCGCTTGAGAAACCGAGCAGCCGGCGACAAAGCCGGTGGTTCCGGCGCGCAGCAGGTGTCCGATTCGGATTGATGCCATACTTCCTCCGCTTTACCCGGCCATTTTTGGCTCGAGCAGTTCCAGCAATTGCTTCGTTCCGGCGGGACGATAGGTCAGCAGTTCGCCGTTGTAGAAATATGCCAGTGTTCCGTATGGACAAGGAGAATCTTGGGCCTCCCTTGCGCTATTTACGTGGATGATGTTGACGGGAATCTTCATCTGCTCGCCGACTCTCGCCGCAATATCAGGCAGGTTCTGCTGGTAGGGGCACTGGTCGCTGTGATATAACGTCAACCCGTTCGGAACCTTATTTGCATCATGTTTAAAGCGCGGCAGGGGCGCTTCGGGTCGGAAGCGCTTGACCAGCAGGTCAAAAGACGGCGCAGCCCGATCAGCCAGTTCAAATCCGCTTTTCAGGAAGAGTTTCGGGGTTGGCAGCCAATGAGTCTTGCTGACTGCCACTGCCACCCCATTTGTCAGGCTGGCATCGGCTAGGCAGGTTTCGAGCAACTTGCGCCCATAACCGTGGCCTCGATTCCGCCCGACAACCCAAAAACAGTGGATGAACAGGTACCCCTCTGCCTCGACCCCTCGCCAGGCGAACTCACCGGGAATGTATTCGATCAACCCGGCATTGTGACCGTGGACTTGCAGCAGAGTGTAGCGCATCCCTTCTTGCAAACGTACCCGCAGCCATTCCAGCTTGGCATGATAACCGCCTCGATAGGTGGGCGAATGACCGCAAAACATCTGGATCTTCCCCAGGTCCGCTTCGGTTACTGTGATGATTTTTATGTCGTTCATCTGTTACCCTTTCCCGGCAAGTCTTTGGCTGACTGTTTGTTCGAGCCTGCCCCCACCTCGGCACCCGCCCGACGCAATTCGAGTTCCAACAGCTGCTCGACCTGCTTTTTTTCCTCTAACTTGACCACCGCAATTTCGTGGGCACGGTGCAGGATGTACGGGTAAGGCCGGGCTCCCATCACCCGGCATTGCTGGAGCAGGGCGAGATGCAGGAGGTTTAGTTTGCCAGCATCGTCCGCTACCCAGCGCGGGATCTCCACCCGGACCAGCCAGGGATGATTCTCTTCGCCTGCATTCAGGTAGAAAAAATGCAAGCTGAGGTCCCCCGTGTAATGGGCGCGTGAACTGGATTGCAGCCCAAAAATTGCCGAACGATGTCCGCCCGGCAGGAAACTATACAACCAGCGGTCAGTTACACCGCGCAACGGGTGGAGTTTGCGGAGGTTCTTGAAATCTTCGGGGCTGGAAAACTGGGCGATCTCCAGTGTCCGCACCACCAGGTCCGCTCCGGGCTTGTCCACGTAACCGGCAACGGTCACATTTTTGGCTTGTAATTGGGACAGTACTGATTTATGGATCTCGAGGTTTTTTCGGTAGTCATCTTCGCCGCCGTTCTTCGCCCCCCACAACTCGACCGGACCGTCGGTGAGAGCAAGGACCGGGGCGGGGTAATCCCCGGCAATTTCAAGCAACTTGCGCCGCTCGGTGATGTCCCGGTGCATCTCGATGGCTTCCCCGGTCACCATGCCGGTCTCGGTGTAGAGCTCGTCGGCGAAAAGCAGGCTGCTGTCGGTGAAAATTTCTGGACCCTTTCCGGAACCCGGCTGCATCGCGATCGCACCCACGTTGACCAGCGAAAAGAGGGTTGCGGCATGCCGGTCGGGAAGGACCTGTGACCCGTCTGCTGCGAGCAGGGAATACTGCTTGTCAGCCGCAGGCTCCGGGGAGGACGCATCCAGGCGTTCTTCCAGCGGGAGGGCGCAGCGCAGGTTGGAATCAGCCTGGCGGGCATGTTCCACCTTTTCGCGCAGTTCCGCACCTTTGTCCGCCCAGGATTCCAACAATTTGCGGGCGCGCTCGCGCAGGTGCTCCAGGCCTTCCTGGTGTGCCCGCGCCCCCAACCCGATTTCCTTGATTTTGTCGAAAACCTGCTGAAAGTTCAGGGACATTTTTTATCCTGTCCGGTTGTTCGGCGTTTCGTAGAACATTTGTCTTAGATTGTACAGGCAAACCAGTGAAAAAACAAGTCCTTTACGTTGGGAAAGTCGCGCGTCTGTCGTAACGATCTATGCTATACTCTTTTTATCAGTTTTAAATTGGATAACTGGTTTCGTGTGGTGCCCTGTCCGCCGACCCTGTTATGGGGTTGGCGGTCATTTTATACCGGCCGTGCCGGAGAGAGAAGTATAAGATGGACGTAAAACTGTATGTAGGAAACCTGGCCAAATCAACCACCTCGGATGAATTGAACACCTTGTTCACCCAGGCAGGAGCCGTTACAGCGGTTGATATCATTAAGGATCGCGAAAGCGGAATGTCGAAAGGCTTCGGTTTCATCACGATGACAGCCCAGGCCGATGCCGACAAAGCAATCAGCATGTTCAATGCTTATTCCCTTGGCGAACATGAGTTGAAGGTAAACATTGCCAAGCCGAGAGTGTAACGGTAGAGCGCATCGTTCTGCGCCCCACTGAGCATGACCCGAATTGTCAATGATGAAAAACCCCGCCATTTGGCGGGGTTTTTCATCATCCATTTCCTTTTTTCCGTTTTATAATGCCTGCACCATGCCCCACTACGACCTGTGCCTCGCCTGGAACTGGGAATACGACCGCGATTTCGTCCACATGCTCGAATCCGCTTGTGTGAGAGTTGGACTATCGGTCTTCTCGGTCACAGAGGAAAACCTGGATTCCACCCTGGCGGGGCTTGCCAGTGGAGATATTTCCTTTGCCTCTTTCTTCGACCGGGCGTCTGAGTCCGATCATCGCTTCCAGCCACTGGTTGACCGGTCCCGCCTATCCAGTGTTTTCCGCATCAATCCACAGGAACTGACTGTCTGGTCGCAAGATAAAGCCACCATGCACCTGGAGTTTATCAGCCGCAGGCTGGATACTCCTTACACAATTCTGCTCTCCTCCTGCCAGGAACGACCCGACCTTACCCAGCTTGACCTGAGTCCCCTGGGAGGGCGCTTTGCCATCAAACCTGCTTCTTTGGGTGGGGGGGAAGGCGTGGTGCTGGAGGCCACCTCCCAGGAACAGGTATCCTTCGTACGCAAACAATACCCTCACGAGAAATACCTCCTGCAGGCGCATGTCATACCGCGGATGTTGGAGGGACGTCCAGCCTGGTTCCGCGTGCTGGTCTGCGATGGGGCGGTCTATCCCTGCTGGTGGGACCAGCACACGCACGTCTATACCCGTGTGACAGGGGAGGACCGATCCCGATTTGGGTTGAGGGGTCTTTATGAGGTTGCTCGCCGCATTGCACTGATCTGCCGCCTGCACCTGTTCTCGACTGAAATTGCATTGACGGTTGAAGGTTGCTTTACTGCAGTCGATTACGTTAACGACCCGGTCGACCTGCGCCTGCAATCCAAAGCTGCGGATGGGGTTCCGGACGCCTGGGTGGAAAATATTGCCGGACGACTGGTGCGCCTGGCAGAGCGTCATATCTCTCGTTTGTCACATTCTTAACCTGCCATATTCCTCCAAATCCTGTTAAATATCGTTTGATTCCGAGATATTAACCAGCGCAATACAGCGCGGCCGGTGCCGGAAAGTTATATAATTATCTAGATCAGTCTTTAACCAGGAGAGGATTTATGACCGCCATTCTAGAAGTCAATAAACTTGAAAAGAAATACGGTGATTTCACCGCCGTGAACAAGGTTTCGTTCGATATCCAGGAAGGAGAAATTTTCAGCCTGCTTGGTCCCAACGGGGCCGGCAAAACCACCACCATCTCGATGTTATCCACCCTCTATACTCCCACGAGCGGTGAGGCCACCATTGGCGGTCATTCGATCACCAAGGAGCCGATGGCTGTCCGCAATTTGATCGGTGTTGTTCCCCAGGACCTGGCGCTATACGAAGATTTAACAGCCCGAGAGAACCTGTCATTCTGGGGTAAGATGTACAACCTCTCCGGCAAGACCCTAACCACCCGCATTGACGAGGTGCTGGAACAGATCGGCCTGACCGATAAGGCCAAACAGCGCGTTAAGACTTTTTCGGGTGGCATGAAACGGCGCGTCAATATCGGCGTCGGGTTGCTGCATAAACCTGAACTGCTCTTCATGGATGAACCGACTGTGGGCATTGATCCTCAATCCCGGCGTCTCATCCTCGATTCGGTCAAAGACCTGAATAAACAGGGCATGACCGTGCTCTATACCACCCATTACATGGAAGAGGCGGAGGAACTCTCGAACCGGGTCGGTATCATTGACCACGGCGAACTGATAGCCATGGGCACCCAGGCCGAGTTGACCAAAAAGGTCGGCGAGATGGAAACGCTCATCCTGCATGTCGGGGAGAGCGACGATCCCGAACGCCTGGCGGTTGCCATCCGGACGCTGGAAGGGGTCAGGAAAGCCGATGTGACCGATCATACCGTTACGGTCATCGTCCCCGAAGCGGAGGAAGCCATTGCGCCAGCCGTGTCCCGGGCCAATGAACTGGGCATCAAGATCCACTCGGTGGATATGCGCGAACCCAATCTGGAAGCAGTCTTCTTGCATCTGACCGGAAGAGCATTGAGAGATTAGAGATCAGGGAAAAGATATTAGTCACTTTCCTAAATTGTCCACTCTCTGATCTCATTTCTGGAGACTCCTATGCGTAAAATATTCCTCATTGGCCTCAAAGACCTAATAATCGTCCTCCGCGATAGAGCCGCGCTGATCTTCATGTTGCTGGCGCCTTTCTTATTGACACTCGGCCTGGCTGCTGTGACCGGGGCGTTTGGCAGCAGCTCCAGTGGCATCAGCCAGATGAAGGTGATCATTGTCAACCAGGATAGCGGTCAATTGGGTCAGGCCCTCGTGGACCTTTTCCAGTCTGCTGACCTGGCGGACCTGGTTGCCCCCACGCTCGTTGCAGACTCGGGGACTGCCCATGCGCAGATCGACGCCGGCGATGCGGTGGCAGCCATCCTCATCCCGTCTGGTTTTACAGATACCATTATCCCTGCCAATAATCAGCCCCCTTCGGGGGATGTCTTTCAAATCGAAATTTACAAGAACCCGCTCTCTCCGGTCAGTGCCGGGGTGATTCAATCGATCGTCGAGGAATTCATCAGCCGGGTCGAGACCGGGCGCGTTGGCGGGCAGGTGATCGTTACTCAAATGCTGGCAGCTGGCCTCATCACTCCAGACCAGGTTAATGCCATTGCCTTGGAAATGGGCCAACGCCAGGCCAATGCGGTCGACCAGGCGCCGTCCATCGCCCTCCAGTCCGCGCAATCAGGTCAGCCGCAAAAAGCTTTTAATCCGATGGCTTACATGGCTCCCGGTATGGCGCTTATGTTCCTGATGTATACGGTCAGCAATGGTGGGCGCTCCATACTTGCGGAACAGACCCTCGGCACCCTGCCGCGCCTGCTTGTTTCGCCCACCAACAGTGCCCAGGTATTGATCGGCAAAATCTTGGCCGTTTATGTCACCGGGGTGATCCAGGTGCTCATCCTGATCGAGGTAAGTTCAGCCCTGTTCGGCATCCAGTGGGGCGACTCGCTTGGGTTGCAGGTGCTCGTCCTGGCAGCGGTCTTTGCTGCCACTGGCTGGGGGATGCTGCTCACTTCCATGGCGCGCACTCCCGGCCAGGTCAGCAGCATCGGAACTGCCATTATGCTCACCTTTGCCATCTTGGGTGGCTCTTTCATCCAGCTTAGCATCATGCCGGGCTGGTTCCAGGTAATCAGCAAGATTACTCCCAATGCCTGGGGTCTGGACGGGTTTACGATCCTGGGCTTGGGCGGTTCGCTGGCCGACTTGGGCAAGCCCTTGCTTGGTCTCGCAGTTATGGGTTTGGTTCTATTTGCAATCTCCATCTATATTTTTAGCCGCCGTTCATTCTCTCAGAAGTGAGAGTATCATGAAGAAAATCTTTGCCATCATCTGGAAAGACACCATCCTGCGCTTTTCGAGCAGGTCCGAAATGCTTTTCTTTTTCATTCTGCCGGTCGTCTTCACTTTCATCCTGGCTGGCGGGACGGGGACCCAGGGTGCTGATAATCGCATCCGCCTGCTGGTTGTGGATCAAGCCGGGTCATCGCTTTCGGCTCAGATCATTTCCGAACTGGATAAATCCGAGACCGTGCGCCCCGACCTGTTGGCGTTGGATAAAGCTGAGAGCGAGTTCAATGCCCGCAATGCCTCCGCATTGCTGATCATTCCAGCGGATTGCGACACCCAGACTCTCCGCACCGGCAAGATTGTGCTCGACCTGCGCCAATTGCCTGATAATCTGAATGCCCAGGCCGCTCAGCGCGCCGTGCAGGCCGTTCTCTACCGGCTGGGCAGTGCCGTCAGTATTGCCAGCGACTCTGTCAGCCAGGCTGAAAAGATCCACCCCTTCGCTTCGGATGCAGACCGCCAGGCCTACTTTGATGCCGCCCTGGGAAGCGCACAATCCCTGATGACAGCCGCCCCCAATCGGGTCAGCGTTGCGCTCGGGGGCACACAAGACCCAGTCCAATATGACCCGCGCAGCAACTCCTCCGCCGGGCAAATGATCACCTGGGTTTTCATCCCGCTGATCGGCCTCTCGAGCATATTTGCTTTTGAACGCCAGCGCGGCACCCTCCGCCGCCTCCTGACCACACCCACCGGCAAGGCCACTTACCTGTTGGGGACCATTCTTGGCAATGTGTTTTGGGCCCTGGTGCAGATGACCCTGCTGATTCTCTTCGGCGCACTGGTGATGAAAGTCAACTGGGCCATTAATCCGCCCGCCATTGCGATCATGTTGACCGTTTCGGCCCTGGCTGCGGCTGCCCTGGGAACCATGCTCGGCACCTTCGTTAAGAGCGAGTCACAGGCTTCCGGTCTGAGCGTCATGCTCGGCATGGTCATGGCCCTGCTTGGCGGCTGTTGGTATCCGATCGAGTTATTCCCCCAGGCCGTACGCAATATTGTTGTTGTCCTGCCAACCACCTGGGCTATGCGGGGTATGCTCGACATTCTCCTGCGCGGGCAGGGCGTGGTGGGAATACTACCCATTGCGGGTATTCTCTTTGGCTTCGCAGTAGTGTTCTTTGTGACAGGTATCTTGCGGTTTAAATACGAGTAATTTAGCAGGGGAGGCTGATAATATAAACATTCAGCCCCGCTTCGGAGGGTACTCCGAGCGGGGCTGAATGTTTTCTTCATTCAGTTTAAGGATTCTGGATTTCCGCAGCGCGCAGGGTGTTCTTCATTAACATGGCGATTGTCATTGGACCAACCCCGCCCGGGACGGGGGTGATGAATCCGGCCACTTCCTTCACCTCCTCGAAATTCACATCACCGACCAGCTTCTGTTTTGGCTTGCCGGTCTTTTCGCTGATGGCCGGCGTGCCATCCGGGTTAAGGACCGGGATCGAGTTGATGCCCACATCGATGACCGCTGCGCCGGGCTTGATCCAGTCGCCGCGCACCATCTGCATCTTGCCGATGGCGGCGATCAGGATGTCGGCCTGCCGGATTACGGCGGGCAGGTCCCGGGTCCGCGAGTGGCAGATCGTTACAGTGGCGTTTTGTCTGATGAGTAAAAGTGCAGCCGGCATGCCTACGATGTTCGAGCGGCCCAGGACGACCGCATTCGCACCCTCGATTTTCACACCGCTTTGTTCCAATAGATAGATGCAGCCATAAGGCGTGCACGGCACGAACAACGGCTCGCGTCCTTTCTGTGCCAGGCGCCCGATGTTGAGCGGAGAGAAGCCATCCACGTCCTTCTCGATACTGATCAGGGAAAGGACGCGCTCTTCATTGATTTGAGACGGCATGGGTAATTGCACCAGGATGCCGTTGACTTTCTTGTTGGCGTTCAACTGTCTTACTAAGGTCTCGACCTGGTCCTGGGAGGCGTCACCGGGCAGGTGCTGGCTGATGGAACCCATTCCCAGTTCCTCGCAGGCTTTCCCCTTGGAAGCGACATAAGCAGCCGAATCCGGCCGGTCGCCGACCAGCACCGTCGCCAGGGTGGGCCTGGGTTTCCCGGCCGCGCTGCGTTTGGCAACCTGGGCGGCCACCTCATCGCGCACTTTTTGGGCAATCGCTTTTCCATCAATGAGTTGTGCTGTCATTCTTTCCTCCGCAATGGTTGTCTTTTGATCAATTATACAGATTGTGCCGTATTTCAAGAAGGTTCAATTGATATTAGATCGTTCTCTTCCGCCAATTTCAAGAGGACGTTGATATCTTTCTCCGTCCGCACACACACGGTCACCCGCCAGTCTGCTTCTGGTTTGAAGCAGGTCATTTTCCATTCAGATGGTTCATTAGGGCAACCAGTAATTGATATCAACCTGCCCGGCTTGGTAGGGTCTACCGAAACCGAAAAATCCTTCAGTGGTTGACTCAGACCCAATCCCTTTGCTTTTATAAAAGCCTCCTTTTGTGTCCAGGTGTGATAAAAAGCTTCCAACTGTAATGACTGAGGCAACCCGGCCAGGCCGGCTAGTTCCTGCTGAGAGAAGCAGCGCTTCGCCAGGAGGGAAAGGTCTGGGAGCGGGCGGACTTGTTCGATATCCACACCGGCACACTTCAACAAGGTAAACACGTAAGCAATTCGGTTCTCGCTTTTCGAAATGTTGAACGCTATCGGGAGGTGGGATAGGCTGAGTTTTCCATTCGGGTTGGCCTGATAGCTGACCCCGGCAGGATCCACCCCGCAATAATGCCCCAGCAACTGGCGTAAAATTCCCCGCCTGGCAATGAACCGTTTGCGATCCGAGTCAGCAATAAACCGTTCCGACCGGATGATTTCTTCATTGGACAGGAGCCGTTCCCAGTCCGGGTGGGGTTGGGCTGGTTGATCCAGGTTGAACAGCCATAAATGGACCTCTCCCGGTTTTAGAAGAAAGATAGGGTTCCTGCTATCCATTTTCACGGTTTGGTAGTAATTTCTCGATTATCCCAGCCAGCAAGGCCACGTTTGGAGGCTGGAGCGCTGTCATGTGATCCCCTGGAACAGGTACGAACTCAAGCTGTCCTGATATGATATGCGCCCACTGCTCCATAGGATCCCTTTTCATAAACTGGGGACGATGGGTGGCAGTAAATATTGTGACCTTTCCGTCAAATGCTTCTGGCTTATATGTACCCAGGAGTAGGTTCCTCACCTCTTTGACCTGTCCTTTGTTTTCAAAACGCTCGATCATTCTCGCTTCCATTCCTGCCCTGCTCAACCAGCGGGTCGTGAAACGCCTTATCGAACCTCTAAAGTACTGGAGGATTTCGGGAAAGTTCTTATCCCTGAAATTATCGCTATAGACTTTCAAACGCTCAATCAGGTTGGCCTGACGCTTATAACCAGGTGGATAAGTATCGAGTAAACCGAGGAAAGCCACATTATGACCGTTCTGGATCAGCAAACGAGCCAATTCCAGGGTAAAAAATCCATGGGCGGAATGACCCAACAGCAGGTAAGGTCCATGCGGATAGAAATTAACCAGGTTATGGTAATAGATCTTGGCAGTCTCCTGGACCGATATGCGATAAACCACTTCCCCATTTTCAGATGAATTCAGACTATAAACCGGTCGCGCGGAACCCAGGGCGAGTGCCAGGTCGCGCATGTAAAGACCCGCTGATATCATGAAAATTGGGAACTCGGATCCTTTCGGTTGAATTGGAATAATTCCTTGCGGGTGGTTTGATATAACCTCACCGGTCAGTGCCTCTGCCGTTGCCTCCACCGTTCCGTTTTGGAATAACAGCATCAAGGGCAGCGATTGACCAAATTCCTCCTGGATGCGGGTAAACAGGCGTACAGCCAGCAGGGAATGTCCGCCGAGCTCAAAGAAATTATCCCTTATCCCAATGTGCTCCATACCCAGTATTTCCTCCCAAATCGAAACCAGTTTCGTCTCGGTCTCATTTCTGGGAGCAAGGTAATGATTAGTCGACACTCCACTCTCCGGGCGCGGCAGGGCATGCCGGTCGATCTTGCGGCTCGGAGTGAGAGGTAATTCTTTCATAATAGTTATGGAGGTTGGCAGCATGTAGAACGGCAGGCGCTCTTTCAGGTGTGTATTTAAATTATCAAGGACCGGTCCCTGGGCTCCCTCCAGCATTGAAATATATGCAGCCAGGGTTTCCATTCCATTCTCCCGCCACAGTGCCACCGCGGCGTCTTTAACCCCGGGGAACTCGTTCATCACGGCTTCGATTTCGCCCAGTTCCACCCGGTATCCGCGGATTTTTACCTGGTCGTCCGACCTGCCAAGGTAGCAAATTGTCCCGTCCGGAAGCTGGCGGACGACGTCGCCGGATCGATATATCTTTCCACCTAGCCAGAAAGGATCGGGAAGGAACCGTTCAGCGGTCAGGTCTGGCTGGTTCCAATAACCTGTTCCCACCCCCACGCCTCCGATGAAGAGTTCCCCTTTCGCGCCAGGAGGAACTGGATGCAAATATTCATCCAGGACATAGGCGCGTGCGTTGTCGACCGGTTTTCCAATGGGCACGATCTGCATACCGTTTGGAAGTGCAGACGGGACGACGTAGCTGGTGTGGATGATGCTGCATTCGGTGGGGCCATATTGGTTGACCAGCATCACCGAATCTCCAAAGGCCTTGCGGGCCAACTCCACGTCCGCTTGCCTCAGCACCTCGCCCGCGGGCAGGATCAACCGCAAATTTTTCCCTCTCCGTTCACCTGCCAGTGCACTCTTGCAAAGTGCCCTAAGCATTGTTGGCACACAGCTGATATATGTGGCCTGGGTTGCGATCATCCTCGCATTAATATACTCCGGGTCGCGCATCTGGGCATCGTCCATTACATAAAGGGTACCGCCGCAAGTTAATGTGATGAAAATTTCGAAAGCGGAAACATCAAAAGATAGCGAGGTGAGCTGGACGATGCGATCAGCGGAGCTGAATTGATGTTTCCTCTTCATATATGTCAGGTAGTTTACGATTCCCTTGTGAATATTCATTGCCCCCTTGGGACGTCCGGTTGAACCGGAGGTATAGATGATGTAAACCAGAGAGTCATTGTTAATAGTGGAAACGGGTTTTGCGTTTTCGCAGGCATCGATCGAGTTTGATTCGGTATCGAGGCAAATTTTCCTGACCTGCCCGGGCAGCTGGTTGATTAAATGAAAAAGAGTAATGATCGCGGCAGGCTGGGAATCCTCCACCATATAGGCGATCCGCTCTTTGGGAAATGTCTGGTCGAGCGGGACGTAGGCAGCTCCCGCCTTGAGCACTGCCAGCAGGGCGATGATGCTTTTTTCTGAACGCGGCAAATAAATGCCTAGGCGGGCTCCTGCCTCCACCCCGTTTGCTGTGAGATAATGCGCGAGCTGGTTGGCCTTTTTTTCCAGCTCGCTGTACGTCAATGCATTGCCATTACACTCCACCGCCAGCGCTTCACCATTCTTTTCAGCCTGTTCGCTGATCAGGTCATGGACGCAAACCTGGGGAAAATCCGCCTTGAGGTCGTTCCAGTCGATCAGGATCCGTTGCTGCTCTGACTGTGTGAGCATTTCCAGGTCCGCCATGGGGTGATCGGCCTTCTTCAACAAATCGCCAAGCAGGTTCTGATAATGGGATACCAGATGGATGATGCTATTCTCGTCATATAGGTCGACATTGTATTGGATCGACGCTTCCAGGGTCCCATCGTTACCTTCATCAAATTCCAGGGAGAGATCGAATGGGCTGGGCGCATTCTCCCTCGGAATGTTTTCGATCTGCAGCCCTTCGATCTCGGCCTGTCTTTTTGGAACGTTTCGCAGGTTGATCACCACCTGGAAGACTGGGGTTCGACTCAGATCACGCTGAGGGGAGATCTCGGATACCAGCGCTTCGAACGGGGCTGCCTGCCATGTAATTGCGTCCAACATGACTGTGCGGACTTGGTTCAGAAATTCCCGAACAACGGGGTTGCCCTCTAAATTAAGACGGATCGGCAGGGTGTTGACGAATAGTCCCACCAATCCGTCCAATTCCGCCCGGGACCGGTTTGCGAAGGGACACCCTAGTATGATATCTTCCTGGCCGGAGTAGCGCATCAACATGACTGCATAAGCAGCCATGAGCAGGTGAAATTTTGTCATGCGTTCTTTTTGGCAAAAATCTTTCACCTGGGTCGATAAATTACGCGGCAGCTGGAAAAAATACCTTGCGCCTCGATAGGATTGCACGGCTGGACGCGGCCGGTCGGTGGGTATTTCCAGGACAGGTAAATCTCCTGCCAGGATATTTTTCCAATGATCAATATACGCCTCGAGCGTTTCCCCGCTCAGCCATTTCCTTTGCCATAGCGCGTAATCGGTGAACCGTACCGGAAGTGCAGGAAGGCTGGGTTCTTTCCCGGAGTGAAAGGCATCATAGAGTTGCACCAGTTCGCTGAAAAATACTTCCCATGACCAGCCGTCAAATCCGATGTGATGCGTGCAAAAAAACAGGTAGTCTTCTTTTTGGGAAGCATGCAGTAAGGCAACCCGGAATAAAGGTCCGTGTTGGAGGTTAAATGGAATTTCGCCATGCTCTGAAACATATCGTCGGATGGCTTGTAGTTTTTCTCCTCCGGGAAGTCCCGAATAATCCATGAAGGGCAAGGAAAACGGTTCGAAAGGCTGAATAATTTGAACCGGCTTTCCGCCCTGGTTTGGGTAGATTGTTCGCAATGGCTCGTGACGGTGGACCAACTCATTGAGTGCTTGCTCGAAGGAGCGCGGGTTAATCCCGCCGCTGAATTTAACCAGGTGATTCGTGTTGTAGGCGCAATTTTCCGGGTCGAGCTGTTGCAGGAACCACAAGCTTTCCTGGGAAAATGACAGGTTGGCCTGGTTGAGATTTTGGCGAAGAATTGGCGGGGGAGGGGAGATGTTCCTGGTCATTTACTGATTCCTGATATTTTCCTGGACGAGATTTGCCATTAAGGAAATCGTTGAGGTGGTGAAAATATCGATGAGTTGCAGGTCCAGGCCAAATTGTTCGTTAATCCGGGTCAGGATGCGTGCAGCTTGAATGGAATTTCCTCCCAAAGCCAGGAAATCATCCTGGACACCGATCTGCTCGTTCTCCAGCACCCGCTGCCAGATGGCGAGTAATTCAGATTCGAGATGGGTGCTTGGCATGGTTGTGCCTGCTGCCTCCTGCCTGGTAAAGGCTTCCAGTTCTGATTTAAGTTTTCCAGCCAACCCGATTCGCTGGATTTTTCCGGTGGCTCCTTTTGGGATTTCTTGAACAAAAACGATCTGGCGCGGTACTTTGAAACTAGATAGGTTAGCAGCAGCGTGCTGCCGCAATTCCTGCACCGTGACCGTTTGCCCGTCCCGCAAGACCACAGCCGCGGCCACATCCTCCCCGAGGCTGGGATGGGGCACTGCGAAAGCTACTGCCTGTCTGACCGCTGGATGGCGCAGCAGCACCTCGTCAATTTCACGCGGCGAGATCTTTTCCCCCCCGCGGTTGATTATTTCCTTGAGGCGTCCCTGGATGAATAAATATCCATCTTGGTCCAGGAAGCCGGTGTCTCCGGTTCTCAACCAGCCCTTGTAAAAACTCGCGTGGTTGGCAGCCGGGTTGTTTTCATATCCTCCCATGACGCTCTCACCTCGGATGCAAATTTCACCGCTGACGTCCGCCGGAAGGGTATTCCCTTTACTGTCCAGGATGGCAAGTTGGACGGATCCGGTTGCAGGACCGACCGACCCAAACTTGCGGGGTTGCGGTGGGAGCGGGTTGCTGGCAATCTGGTGAGCAGCCTCCGTCATTCCGTAAGCCTCCAATACCGGGGTATTGAACACCTTCTCCAATTCCCGGGCCAGCTGCGGCGCGAGGGAAGAAGAACTGGAGCGGATGAAACGCAGGTGCACCTGGCTGGCAAAATCCGGTTGTCGACGAACCAGTTCCAGGATCGACTGGTGGATGGTTGGAACCGCCGAATACCAGGTTGGAGCCAGGTCGGAAAGCCATTCCGGCACCTGGTCGGGTAGGAATCCCGGGGCGCAAATGATACTTCCCCCGGATGCCAGCGAGGCGCAGAGGGCACCCACCAGGCCGTGTACGTGGAACAGCGGCATCATGTTAAGGCAGGTGTCGTCCCGGGTTAAGTGATAGGTGTTGATTATGGTTTGCACTGAATAAAGGATGTTACGATGGGAGAGAGGCACGATTTTCGGTCGTGAGGTGGTTCCGGAAGTATGCAATATTAATGCCGCCTCATCCATGCCCGCCAGGATGGGTTCTGAAATTATATTTGTAACCGGCGCGTCGCTGGAGAGGCTGAATTTCCCCGCCCACCTGGGATCGGGCTCAACCGCAATGACCGGGATCTTTAGGGCGGCAGCCGCCTTGTGCGCCGGTGTTTCGCTTCCCGGCAAAGTCACTAGTGAATTGATCTGCAGATCCGACAGGCTGAAAAGGAGCTCTTCGAATGGGCAGGCTGGGTTGAGTGGGGCGCAGGTGCACACGGACGAAATCGCAAGGAAAGCGGTTGCCATCTCCGGACCGTTCGGCAGGACCACTGCCAGCCGGTCACCATGCCGGATGCCAAGCCGGGATAATTGGAGCGCAATGGATCGCAAATGCAGGGAAAGTTCCCGATATGTCAGGGATTCTTTCCCCGGAGACTGGATCGCCTGAGCCTGTGGACGTTTGCTGCCTTCATTAATAATTAGTTCAAAGAGTGAACGCGGATATGGCATCCAACCTAGCTGCCTTTCAATAAAATCAGAGGGATCTCCATCCGGAACTGCTGACTTTTGAAATCATTTTACCAAGAATTCCTGCCTCATTTGACAGCTTTGACCTCCCACCGGTTCAATTCAAGATATTTACAATGATGACATCATTTTCACCGGTTGGATGTCCTCCATTCCAGTTATTTCCGAATTTCTCCCCATAATCCTTCGGCGCTGGCAGTTTTCAGGAAGACTTCATCGATTTGGTTCCAGACTGGTTCTGCTGCGATAGCTGACACGCGCATATAGTTGTCGGTTAATCCTTCGATTTGCCAGCCCTCCTTGGATAGGCTGGATCTGGCCTCCCACAACACCGGCATGGTTTTTCCGATGAATTTCCGGTGGAAGGCTTCAGCGGACTCTGCCAGGACCTTCCGCAAAGCTGCGCTGCGCGCCTTCACCACTTCGCCGCGCACACGGCCATTCATGAGACTCGCCGGGGTGCCGGGACGGGGCGAGTAGCTGAAAACGTGTCCTCCGGCAAAGTTCATTGACCTGATAAATTCCAGCGTCTCGGCAAACTCCTCATCCGTCTCACCCGGGAAACCCGCGATCACATCCGTGGTGATTGCGGCTTCAGGGATGGCTGCCCGCGCCACTTGTAACAATGCTGTGTAGCTTTCCGGAGTGGTCTTGCGCGCCATCCGTTTCAGGACCGTGGCACTTCCAGATTGGAGAGGCAGGTGAAGATGCCGGCACAGGCGGGAATCTTCCCATAGTCTGAAGAAATCCGCTTCCAGGTCCCAAGGCTCGAGCGAGGACAGGCGCAGGCGGGTCACAGAAGTACGGGCGAGCAGGCTGGAAACCAGGTTTGGAATGTGCTTGGCAGGCACAAGGTCCAGCCCCCACGAGCCCAGATGCACCCCGGTCAATACGATTTCCTGGGCTCCGCCATTCTGGGACGACTCCACATCCTTGATGATCTCATCCACCGGTCTGGACCGGGGAGCACCCCGCGCCAGCCGGGTGATGCAAAATGTGCAGGTATTATTGCATCCATCCTGCGCTTTGATGAACGCCCGTGTGCGCATGTGCAGCCCGGGCAGCGGCTGGCGGGCTACTGGCTCTAGGTCGAAAAACTCGTGCGGGAGGTCGAGCAGGTCAGCCGCCAGGTTCTCCTTTTGCTGGTTGGAGATGATGCGGGTTACGCCTGCCAGGGCAGCCGCCTTGTCCGGTTCAAGCGTGGTCCAGCATCCCGTGGCGATCACCTCGCCTGCACCCAGGCGATTTGCCCGGCGGATGGCGGCGCGCGAATCTGAAGCAGCTTCGTTGGTGACAGTGCAGGTGTTAATCACTGCCAGGTCTGCTTCGCCAGCCGTGGAGACGATCGCATGCCCGGCAGCCCGGAACTGGCGGGCCAGGGACTCGATTTCCGCCTGGTTCAGACGGCAGCCAATGGTGTCGAGAAAGATTTTCATTAATTACTTGGATATTGAAAAGCAATTTACGAACTGGGAATCGGGAGGGAGACGATTTACCAATTCATTTCCTGAATACCGAAAAAACGAATTACGGTTTATAAACCACAAAATTGTCGAATCTAACATCCACGCCGGCTTCGTCGAACGACCCGCTCATCAGACCCGCATCGCCGCGTGAAAAATCAGCATCCTTTGTGATCGCCAGAAGCTGGGTGTTCACATACCCCTTTAAAGTATTATTGATGCAGTCAAAGCGCAACACGTTGGGTTCTCCGTCTTGTTGGATGGAAACGTTGTAAGCCATCATTTCTTGCCCTAACAGGGTGGTGACACCCTCTTTGATTTTTCCAATTGCATAATAACCATCACTGCTGACTGCAAAAAAATAAAAATCGTTCATGTCCTGGAAACGGCATATCAATCCAAAACGGTTGTACACCGGACCCGATTGCCGGGTTGCGACCACCTCTATGCGAATATCCCCGAATGATTGTCCCGCCACGGCTTGCAGGTCATCCAAAGGAGATAGTACCAGCATCCTGTATGAACCGTGGTCGTACCCCATGAAGCTGGTCGAATTGGATACCTGAGGCCAGCCGCTTTCCGGGTTGGAGAAATCGTCATGGTAAAGGGCCTGTCCCGGTTGTGTGACCAGCTCGGTGATCCAGGAACTCTGGCAAGCTGTTAAAAAGAAGGTAACGACCAGGGCGCGCATGATTTTCATGGTTGTCATTTCTCTCCTGGTCCTCTCCCCGAGGGAGAAGGACCATTACGGGAAATATTGCTCCAACAAACGACCGGCCTGGGAGCCTGCTCGCCCAGTCGGATCGAGGGTTTTTGCCTGGTTGAGGTACGAATAAGACAATGTGTCTTCTCCCGTCTGTAAATAGACCATACCAAGGTGCAAGATCGGGGTTGCCTCAGTGGGGCTTAATTTCACCGACTTTTGTAAATAAACCTCCGCTGCACTGTAATTTCCCATGGAAAATTCCGCCAGTCCTGCCAGGTCAAAGGACTGCCAATCGCCGGGAGCCACGCTGACCAGCTTGCGCGCAGTCGGCAGGCCGGTTAATTCCACATCCACGGAGTTGTTGACGCTGAATGAAACCAGCGCCCGTAATGTGGAAGGCTCGCTGGGGGCAAGCTCTACTGCGCGGACATAATATTCATACGCCACAACCAGGTCGCCGGTTTGTTCGGAGGCGCTGCCCATTGCCATCTGCCAACCGGGTTCATCCGGCTCCAGTTGGGCAGCTTTTTGGAAGGCACCCAGAGCTTCGGATGGCTTCCCCTGCCTCTGCAGGAATATCCCGTATAGCCCCTGGACCATCGCTGACTCGGGGCTTAAGTTTACGGCTTGTTCAATTTCGAAACTGCCCTCCTGTCCCTGCTGCTGCTTGGCCTCGCCCAGCCAGGCCCATGCCTCCCCATAATTGGAGCGCGCAATCGTGGCATTTCGGAAGGCTTCGCCAGCCAGGTCCCATTCCCCCAGTGCTCCCAGTGCCTGGCCGGAGACCAGGAACTGGTACCCACGGTCATCCGAGAGGAATGCAGTGTTTAGCGCTGTTCGCAGACTTTGTACTGGCGCCTCCAGGGCGGAACACAGGTCTGCGGCTTTGATCAATTCTGGGTTGGCTTGTTCGGGCGCGGTTGCAGCAAGCAGGAGACCCAGGTTGTAATGGGAACTGCCATTCTCAGGTTCCAGGGTAATATCTGCCCGCCAGTAACCGATCGCCTCGCCAAAATTCCCCAGGGAGCGTTCTGCGGCAGCCAGGAAACTATCCGCCCGGGCGAGGGGCAGGGCTTTCTTCCACGCCTCAATGGCCATGAGCAGGTCCCCCTGTTCCTGGTATGCGTTTCCCAGCGTGAACCAGCCCGATGAAGTGATGGCGTTACGCGCTGCCGCTTTGTTTAAGAAAAAAATTGCTTTATCGACGTTACCGCTTTCCATTGCCGTCATCCCCGCTTGTTCCCACAACCATGGCATCCATGGGATCCGCGCTGCCGCAGTTGCATACGACTGGGCGGCATCCGCCGCGTTTCCCGCCGCGTCAAAACGTTCCGCAGACTTTATGTCCAGGGCGCCGGCAATGGGTCTGGGCGCCAGGACGAGGATCAACAGCCCAACCAGGATCAATATTTGCGTCGGTCCAAAATTCTTCTTCATGAGGATGAATGCTATTATAAATCACGAACTCCTATCCCTGATAGTTACCCTGGAATCGCGCTGAAAATGGGATATTAGGCGGGATAAATCTGTTAAATACCTCCAAATCCGCTCCTATTAATGGGAATCCCCAATCACCCATAAAAATGGTATATCCTCCCTGACCAAAATGGTATAAACTTATGGAGGAAGCAGTATAATCACTCAGGCAGTCGCCGATGAGTCTATTATTTAATCATTTTTTTATGCTCCTTACGACCCCGCCGGGGAATTTGATTTACCATATCGTGCTGGTGGTCTCGATTGCAGGCACTCTGCAACGAGCTATCCACATTTTGCGCTCCACTCAATTCCCCCAGGCTCGGCGGACGGTTATCGGCCTAGGCGTTTTACTCGGCTTGCAGGTCATTCTATTAATTGTAGGTGCCCCCGCCTGGCTGGGGTGGCTCGATCCCAAATTGGTGTTGCCCCCACTCGACCGGGCCGTGGCGTTACTGTCACTGGTTTGGATTATCTGGCTTTGGGGGTTCCCGGAACCGGTGCGTCTGGCAGATTACGCCACCATACTGCTTAATTTTCTCGTACTGGTCCTCTTTGGTCTTACGCAGGTTTTATGGGTCCGCTACTCGGGGGCAAGTTTCAATACCTCGGTCTTTGAAACAATTTGGCAGGGGTTGAGCTTGGCGGTCGCCCTTCTGGGTCTCCTGGGCCTGGTCTTGCGCAAACCGAATGGCTGGTTCAACGGCCTGGTTATCCTACTGTTGGCCCTTATCGGCCACCTCGTCAGCCTGGTTTGGCGGATGGGCGGCGACCTGCCTGGAGTTGTCCGGCTGACCCAATTGGTCATGTTCCCCCTCCTGCTGACAATTGTAAGGCGCTTTCCAACTTCGGCCCCGATGGCGGCACCAGTCCCAAAAACTGACAAAGCCACTCGCGAACCCATCCGGGAACGTCGGCGCTACAGTACCGACCCAAAAACTCTGCATGCTTTGATGTCCCTCGCAGCTGAGGTCAACTCTACAAAAATCGGCTTTGCCTTGACGCGCGGTATTGCCCAGGCCATCCTTGCCGATTTGTGTTTCCTGGTTACCCTCACCGAAGATAAGAGCCTTTATATTGCCTGTGGTTTCGACTTGATTCGGGAAGAGAATCTGGAAGGTGCGCCCATCCAGAAGGACGCCATCCCCTTGCTTGCCAACGCCATCCAGCGCGGGCGTCCCCTGCGTTTACCCGCCAGCAGTACTTCTTCCGACCTTAAAGCTCTGGGACAGATGCTTAACCTGACCAACCCCGGTAACTTGTTGAGCGTCCCGATCAACACGCCCGAAGGCGTACCTTTGGGTGGAATCCTGCTCCTCTCCCCGTATTCCAACCGGCTGTGGAGCGCTGATGACCAGGACTATCTCACCAATGTGTCACCCACGTTCATCCCCATCCTGGACCGGGTCCAGCGCGCCTCCCTGATGGAAAGCGAACGTGAACAGGCGCTCCAGCAGGTTCAGTCTTCTAAGGAACAGGCTGACCAGGTAAATAGCAAATACGAGCAGTCTGTCCTTGAGCTGGATAAGCTGCGTGATAAGGAAAGCCAGTCTCAAGTTCAGCTCGAGAACATGGCTGCCTTGATGGTCATGCAGGAAGAATCTCGGAATACGATTGATTCCTTAAAAACCCAGATCGAACAAATGCGTCAGGCAGCCGAAGAGGCTGCCGCTTCCGGAGATACGAAGAAGAATGCCGTCCTGTGGGGGGCAAGGCAGGAAGAATCCCGGAAGACCATAGAAGTCCTGAATGCCCAAATTGAACAGATGCGCCAGGCTGCCGAAGCGAGTGCTTCAGCCGGCGAAGCCGCACAATTAACAGCCCTGTTGATCAAACAGGAAGAGTCGCAAAAAACCATAGATGCTTTGAACAGCCAGATCGAACAGATGCACCAGGCTGCCGAAGTGAACGCCTCATCTGGTGAAGCTGCACAATTAACCGACCTGATGATCAAGCAGGAAGAGTCGCAGAAAACCATCGATACTTTGAATACCCAGATCGAACAAATGCGTCAGGCTGCCGATGCCGAAGCCTCCGGCGACTCGGTCCAAATTGCCGCCCTGCTGGACAAGCAGGAAGAGTACCGCATAACGATTGAGTCCCTGGAAACCCAAATCGAACAGATGCGCCAGACGGGAGAAGTGAGCGAAGAGGTCGATCCCGCGCAACTGGAGGGCGAACTCCATAACTCTCTCGAAGAATTGGCGCGCATGCAAAATGCACTTGCAGAAGCCAATGCGAATATCATCAAACTGCAGGAACGTCCGTCCTCGCCCATCACCAGCGAGCAGGTGGACGTTATCGCTTCCATCTCGCAGGAATTGCGCCAGCCGATGTCATCCATCATTGGTTACACTGATCTGTTGATGGGTGAATCTGTCGGAGTCCTGGGAGCATTGCAGCGCAAGTTTATTGAACGGATAAAAGCTTCAACCGATCGTATTGGCGGGCTGGTGAACGATCTGATTCAGATCACCAGCCTTGAGACCGGCAGGATGGAATTCAAGGCAGAGTCGATCGACTTGAATTTGATCATTGATAACGCCATGGCTTACACCAGTGCCCAGATCCGCGAAAAGAACATCACCCTCCGCCTCGACATTCCCGATTCCGTCCTGCAACTCCGCACTGACCGGGATGCATTCCAGCAGATCCTGATCCACCTGCTGCAAAATGCTACCGGTGCCACCCAGGTCGAAGGCGTTGTCACCCTGCGAGTACAGATGCAGAGCGAACAAAATGAGCACTTCATCTCGATTCAGGTTACTGATACTGGCGGTGGCATTGCTTCCGCTGATCTTCCCCGCGTTTTCGCACGCCGATTTCGCGCAGACCACGGCCTGATCCAGGGGCTCGGGGATACCGGCGTCGGGCTTTCAATTGCGAAGGCACTGGTCGAAGCCCAGGGTGGGCGCATTTGGGTCGATACTGAACCAGGCTGCGGTTCCACTTTTAGCATCCTGCTTCCGGTTCTCATGAGAGCGGAAGAAGAAAAATAAAGCGAAATGAAGATACATGACGGTTGATCTAGAGATATAAGATGTGGAATACACGGCAGATTGTCTGGGGAATCGTTCTCATCCTGGTCTCGAGCGCCATGCTCTTTGGAGTTCTTTCGCTTTCCCAGGCTGAAGGGATTATCCGTTTGTCCACAGCCACCCCGTTGCCACCATCATTATCAACCGTGCAGCCATCCCCTTCACAGGGCGGTTCTCCCACCCCGGTGATTTACCTTTGTCCCACCTGTGCGCCTTTGTCCTGCCCCACCGGTATTCCTATGTCTTGCCCCACCAGCGTGCCACTGTCTTGCCCCACCACTGCGCCGTTGACATGCCCCTCCTCCGTCCCTCCCACTCCACCTCCTACCCCGTCACCCACCTGGACTCCTTCAAGGATACCCAGCCTTCCTTCGACTTTGACCCCTGCCCAGACGCCCTCGCCCACTCGTTACCTTACGCCTGCGCCCACCCATACTCCGCTATCTTGCGGCGCTCCTCGTTCATGGGTCCTCTATGTTGTCCAGAAGGGTGATACTCTCTACCACCTGGGCAAGATCTATGGCATTCCCTATACGGTTATCCAGCGGGCTAATTGCCTGCCAAACTATAATATTTATATCGGGCAGTTTCTCTTTGTCCCACCCTGGGCCCCAATAATGCCTTCTCCAACGTTCTTCTATGACACCTACGTGCCAACCGAAATTACGACCTATTACCTGCCCTTCGAAACTCCTGTAACCGAAACGCCCACCAACTGGTTCGATTTCCCCACTGACACACCAACTCCAACCGATACGTTCCCAACTCCGTGACGTTGATTGGTAGAGGTCTTTGTCCCACGGTTCTCAATGCGCACACGATTAATTAACCTCGCCTGTTTGCTGGTTTTAATACTCTCCGCCTGTGGAAGTCGGCCCTCCGTATCCGTTGCCACCCCCACTACTCTCTACCTGGTCACAGTTCCAGCGGATGCAACCCCCACCCCCACCCCTTTCCAACCCTACGTCGGTCCTGAAGCCCTCCTCAACACCCCGGCCTTCACGGAAACACCTGGACCTCCCACCACCACTTTCGACCCCAACGCTATTATCCCTCCCACACCTACGCCGGAGTCGTTTTATATTCCTCCCTATGCCCCGGACCCATCCACGGATTTGACAAGCGAGGGGACGGTAACATTTCTCCTGCTGGGTTCGGACAAGCGCCCCGGTCAGACCTACTTCCGAACGGATACCATTATCATTGTCGTCATCCGGCCTGCCACCGGGCAGGTGGCGATGATCTCGGTCCCGCGCGACCTTTACGTTTATATCCCCACTGTCGGGATGGATCGCATAAACGCAGCCTACGAATATGGTCAAATGCCGAAGTACAACTACCCTGGGGATGGCTTTGGCCTGCTCAAAGATACCATCAAGTACAATCTGGGCCTCACCATTAACCATCTGGCGATTGTGGATTTCACCGGCTTCAGCAGCATTGTGGACACCCTGGGCGGGATCGACGTGCCGGTTTTTTGCCTCTACACTGACTGGCACCTGATAGACCCAAATCTTGACCCGAATGACGAAAACAACTGGTCGCAGTACACCGTTGGCCCGGGTGTTGTCCACATGAATGGGGATCTGGCCCTCTGGTACGCGCGCTCTCGCAAGATGTCCAGCGATTTTGACCGCGGCCGTCGTTCGCAGGAAGTGTTACGCGCCCTATTTACCCGGGCTTTGAAAACCGACTCCATCAGTAAAATTCCCGAACTCTATAACGACTTCAGTTCTGCGATCATCACGGATCTGACTTTGCCTGACATTCTGCAGCTTGCCCCGCTGGCTCTGCATGTGACCAATGCCGATATCCGCAGCTTTTACGTCGGGAAGGACCTTGTCACCAGCTGGATGACACCCGGAGGCGCCAGCGTACAGCTTCCCAATGGACCTGCCATCCAATCCATGCTGCAACAGGCTCTCGCTTTCGCACCCCGTACCACCGACGTGGTTCCCCTGACCGTGGAAGTCCGCAATGGGACCGCGCATCCCGGTTGGGATTCGCTGGCTGCTGAGCGCCTGAATTACGTTGGCTATGATACCAGCCTTGCACCGGCGGACCGGCAGGATTATTCAAATTCCCTGTTTTATGACCTGTCTGCCTCCCCCGACCTGAGCCGTATCAGCTCGATTTTAAACGTCCTCGGCCTGCCCTCGGCAGCTTTTGTCTCTGCGCCGATGCAGGCGGATATAAATTATGTGCTTATCGTTGGCGGGGATTATCAGCCGTGTTTCAACCCGGCCACCATAGCCCCTTAAAAAACATCGGCTCCCCAAAAGGGGAGCCTTTGATTTATTCCAGCATCAAACTTTCTTCAGCACCGGCAGACCATTGATGGTCTCGGACACTTTGTACCCGGCGGGGACCGCTTCCAAAACGCCAGCCTTCTTTTCTTTCGCAAAGAAGTACAGTGTTTGAGTCTTCCCGGTCTTGGTTTTCGTGCTCCTGGCATGCAAGAAGTAAGTGACACCCTTTTTGTTCTTAAAACTGAAAGCCATCGGAACCTCCTTTTGGCTAAAAGCCTGTGACGGTCTTTCCAGCACAGGTGAACAGGAATAACCCATTATAAACGCTATTTTACCGGTTGGAGGCTCCAATTTTCCCGGGTAAAAACCTCTCGGCAGGTGCGGTATAATCACGCCCGTGACGAATCCGAAGCGACCGGAAGACCTTTCGGAGCAGGAATTGCGCCGTTTGTTGTTGGACAGGCGGCACAACTCCCGCCAGAGACGGCTCGAACGCTTTCGCCGTACCGGGCGCGCTGTCAGTCTTGCACCCGATCTGCCGCCGGCAGCCTTCGACGAATGGCGCACGCAGCTTCCTGAAGAGGGGCAGGAAGATGGCACTGGGACTTTCGCCTATCCTCCCCCGAAAAGACGCTGGTTTGATCGTCTCCTGCTGGTTGTGGAAGTCCTGGCAGTACTTGGGCTGGTTGGCATTCTCTTCAATGGATTTGGTTTGCTGCGCACGTTAAACCAGGAGGTGGTCTCTGCCCTGCGCCAGGAACAGGACACACCCACTTCCACCCCGCTGATCACGGCGGTGGTTCTGCCCAGCGGTCATACTCCGCCCTCCGCAGCCGGCGGTTCCCAGTTTAACGAAGCGGAGATCCCGGAGCAGTTGCGCCCGCTGGTGCAATCCCTGGCGAACCTGCCGGCGCCCACCCCCGGGCCTCAGCAGGTTATCCAGATCGACATCCCTTCCATTGCCATCCAGAATTGGCCGGTTGTCCAGGGAGATGGCTGGGAGCAGTTGAAAAAAGGAGTCGGTCAGCACATCGGTTCGGCCAACCCCGGCGAGAAAGGCAACGTGGTTCTGGCTGGTCATGACGATGTGTTCGGGGAAGTTTTCCGTGATTTGGATAAACTCCAGCCGGGCGACCAGGTCATTTTGTATACGATGCAGAAGCAATTTATTTACCGGGTGACTGAAACCCGCATCGTCGAACCAAGTCAGGTGGATGTGATGGACTCTACCAGCGAGGCGTCTGTCACCCTGATAAGTTGTTACCCTTATATGGTCGATAAACAACGCATTGTTGTATTTGCGACACTTCAAAATCCTTAGGAGATACTATGAGCAGGAAATACAAACGTCAGGCGCCCCGTCAGTTTTCCAACTTATCGGCAAAACCCGTCGAGTTCAATCCGGACTACAGCATTATCAAGCACGATCTGAAACGTATCGGCATCCTGGCTGGATCATTCTTCGCCTTTCTTGTATTGCTGGCAATTTTCCAGAACCAACTTATCGCCCTCTTCGGAATTTAAAGTCCGGGGATAATGAATGTGTCATTGTGAGCCGCGCTCTCTGCGGCGAGGCAATCTCCTCCCTCCCTGGGTACAATTTGAATGTATAAAGACGGGTAACCTGGGCTTTTCAGAATCTTCAACCGGGGTTGCTGTAGCATAATTGATTGCGGCATTCTTTGAGACTTGGCAGTTACACTTTAGCCTCGGCTTCCATGTCCTCGGACCTGCAGACCGTTAAACTGGAAAAACTTGCTTACGGCGGCGATGCCCTCGGACGACTCTCCGACGGGCGCGCCGTTTTTGTTCCCTTTGCCCTGCCTGAAGAAACCGTTTCCATTCGGCTCCTGGAAGAAAAACCCGGGCATGTCCGCGCTGAACTGGTCGAGGTGTTGGAACCCTCACCGGATCGGGTTTTGCCAAGATGCCTTCATTTTGGAGTATGCGGGGGCTGTCATTACCAGCATTTGCTTTATCCTGCCCAATTAATTGCCAAGACCGACATCCTGAACGACCAAGTAATGCGCATAGGCAAGATTAGTAATCCTTCAATAATGCCGGCTTTCGCCTGCTCGCCCGAATGGAATTATCGCAATCATATCCAGTTCCATTTGACCCGCGCTGGAAGATTGGGATACGTTAATGCCCTCAGCCGGGGTGTCCTCCCAATCACTGAATGCCACCTGCCCGAACCGCCACTGGACTCCCTGTGGCCTCGGCTTGAATT
>Ga0326726_10000972_pt1 | contig 26583 bp, 21 predicted proteins | sample MHFenrmetagenome_2_FD_207603 | JGI IMG/M metagenome (GOLD analysis project Ga0326726, IMG submission 207603) | Lab enriched peat soil microbial communities from Michigan Hollow, Ithaca, NY, United States - MHF15MN | ecosystem: Environmental > Terrestrial > Soil > Wetlands > Peat | place: USA... | reverse complement strand
TTTAAAATAAAACAAGATTTATATATATAACCATATATACATACCAGTAATACCCATGAAAAACATCATCATCATAACCGGTGCAGGCAAGGGAATCGGCAGATCGATCGCCCTTGATTTTTCCAAAGCCGCCGGAAAACAGAGTGACTTTGATCCCGTCCTTATTCTGGTGTCGAGAACAGCCTCCGACCTTGAATCTGTTGCTTCTGAATGCCGTCTGAATGGCGCTGCTGTTGAAATTTTCCAGGCCGACATTGCCGAGAAAAGCCAGACGGACAGGCTTGTCGAAACAACAGTCAATCGCCACGGAACCATTGACTGCCTTGTCAACAATGCCGGAGTCGGCCGGTTCAAACCTCTTGACGAGCTCAGCGAGGAGGATTTTGACTACACCATGTCAACAAACCTCAGAGGTACATTTTTCCTGACTCAGAAAGTCTTTGCAGTCATGGAGCAAAAAAAATCAGGCCACATATTCTTTGTCACCTCCATAGCAGCCGAAACGGCATTCAAGAGCTCTGCTGTCTACTGCATGTCGAAGTTCGGTCAGAAAGGATTGGTGGAAACCATGCGGCTGTACGGCAGAGCGTGCAATGTCAGAATTACCAATGTAATGCCCGGCGCAGTCTTTACTCCAATGTGGGGAGAGGTGCCGGAAGAGATGAAATCCGGCATGATGATGCCTGAAGATATCTCGCCGTCTGTAGTCAGCGCTTATTTACTTCCCGGCAGAACCTCGGTGGAAGAGCTTGTGATCAGGCCGGTCGGCGGCGACATCAATGATTGACCAATGCTGACAAGGCAAGTGCTGCCATAGCTTTAAGAGATTTGAAATGAAGGCAATACCTGAGGATCGCCAAACAGATCCTGAAGCATTGGATTTTTTGATTCACCCGAAAGCTCTTGTGGGAAAGCCGCATTATTTCCCGTATTTTCCGTTACTTTTTGTTGCACAGAACTTTATTGAGGATAAACAACCATGAGCCTGAAAGAAAGTATAGACCGGGACCTGAAAGAGTCCCTGAAAAGCGGTGAAAAAGACCGGCTGAACGCCATCCGCTCGATTCGCGCGGCGCTGCTTGAAAAAGAGGTTTCGATCCGTGTAGCCGGTAAAGCGGTATTGACGGACGAACAGGAAATGGAGGTGCTGGTTAGCCTGGCTAAAAAACGCAGGGACGCCATTGAACAGTTTACCGCTGGAAACCGTGCCGACCTGGCAGACAAGGAGACAGCGGAACTCAGGGTTATTGAAGAGTATCTGCCTGAACCGGTGTCGGATGACGAAATTCAGAGAGTCATCGAAGAGATTGTCGCAAAAACCGGAGCCACATCCATGAAAGATATCGGCCGGGTCATGGGAGAATCCATGAAAGCGCTCAAAGGTAAGGCTGACGGCAACAAGGTTCAGCAGGTCGTAAAATCGCTGCTTTCAGCATAACCCACTCTTTTCATTATCATGCTTGATATCAACGTTATCCGCCAGAATCCGGATGAAATTGCTGCGATGCTTCACCAGCGGCAGCTCTCTTCCGAAGAACCGAAACTCCGCCAGCTGCTTGAACTGGACAGAGAACGCAAAACACTCGTTCAGCGCTCGGACGAACAGAAAGCCCTGCGCAACAAGGTTTCAAAAGAGGTTGCCGATATCAAAAAAAGCGGCATTGGTTCAGCTGAAGAGCTGATCATCCGGATGAAATCAGTTTCAGAAGAGATTGCCGGTATGGATACCAGACTCGGCCAGCTTGAAGAGGAGATTGAAAGTATCCTTCTTGCAATCCCGAACATACTGCACCCGTCGGTTCCCACCGGGCGCAGTGCTGCTGACAATCAGGTTTTCGGTGAACCGGTAACCTTTGATCATTACCTTGATTTTCCGGTAAAAAATCACCTTGAGCTCGGCAAATCGCTCGGCATACTTGATTTTGAAAGGGGAGCAAAGGTGAGCGGAGCAGGATTTCCAGCATATATGGGAAAAGGTGCGCGACTTGAACGGGCACTGATCAACTTCATGCTCGACATGCACACTGAAAATCACGGTTATACCGAAGTATTTCCGCCTTTCCTGGTCAATCGGGAGTCACTCAGAGGAACCGGCCAATGGCCGAAGTTTGCCGATCAGGTCTACTACATGCCGGAAGACGACCTCTATGCCGTTCCCACTGCCGAGGTACCGGTCACCAATCTGCACCGGGGGGAAATGCTTGATACCCACTCCTTACCAATCTCCTATGCAGCCTACTCTGCATGCTTCCGCCGCGAAGCGGGAAGCTACGGAAAGGACACCAGGGGATTCCTCAGGGTACACCAGTTCAACAAGGTTGAGATGGTAAAGTTTACACGGCCGGAAGAGTCATACCCTGCACTTGAAGAGATTCGTCAGCATGCCGAAGCCATACTCAAAGCGCTGAAAATCCCTTACCGGGTTCTCCTGCTCTGCAGCGGCGACATCAGCGCCAATGCCGCGAAATGTTACGACATCGAGGTATGGTCGCCGGCGGAACAGAAATATCTTGAAGCTTCAAGCTGCTCCAACTTCGAGGATTATCAGGCGAGACGGGCCAACATCCGCTTCAAGCCTGACGGCAAATCAAAACCGGAGTTCGTGCATACCCTCAACGGTTCAGGGCTTGCCACATCCCGCCTGATGGTATCGCTGCTTGAGCACTACCAGACCCCGGAAGGAAATATCAAAGTTCCTGAAGTGTTGCGGCACTATACACGGTTTGACGAGATAAGCGCACCATAAATTTTCCGCAGGGGCGTATCGCAATACGCCCCTGCTCAGGCGGCTGAGTGAGCCTCCAAAGCCCTCCCGTCAAGAAAATTCCTTACCATCAGGCTGACCTTTTCGACATCGATCAGAAAAGCGTCATGACCGTATGGTTCGTCAAGATAGAGTATCCTTGATTTCGGCATAAGCCTTTCGAGTTCCTCCTGCTCTTCTTTCGGATAGAGAACATCGGAATTGATGGAAAGAATCTCAACAGGAATCTGCATGGAACCGAGAACCTCTTCATAGACTCCCCTGCCGCGTCCGAGATCATGCATATCCATCGCTTTCGTCAGTGCGATATAGGTATTGGCGTCAAAACGCTCGACCAGCTTCCTGCCCTGATGACGCAGGTAGCTTTCAGCCTTGAACGTTGTACCGCTCTGAAACTCACGACCAAAACGGGCCTGGAAGTTTTCAAAACTGCGGTAGGTGCACATGGCCATCATTCTTGCAGCAGCAAGCCCTCTCGCAGGCGGACTATCCTGCAGATACCACCCGTCATTCCAGTCGCCATCGGCATAGATCGCCTGACGCTGCGCTTCACTCTGGGCGATACACCATGCGGAATGACGACCTGATGCGCCCATGGGCATCAGAGAGTGCACCATATCAGGATAGAGAAATCCCCACTCAAGCACCTGCATGCCGCCAAGAGAAGCGCCTACAACCAGCTTGAGGCGATCAATGCCCAGGCCGGCAAGCAGACGGCGCTGTACGTGCACCATATCCCTGATCGTGATAAGTGGAAAATCAGGGCCGTAGTGGGTGCCGGTAAGCGGATTGATTGAAATGGGTCCCGTTGTGCCGTAACAGCTTCCAAGCACGTTACTGCAGATAATGAAATCCCTGGACTCATCAAAAGCTCCTCCCCTGGTAAACATGCCCTCCCACCACGCATCAGCATCGGCTGAACCTGTCAGGGCATGGCAGACAAGAATCACATTATCGCGTTTCGCATTAAGGGTTCCCCATGTCCTGTAAGCCACACGCACTGAGGGAAGCTGGTCTCCAAACTCAGTGGTATACGGATCGAGTAAATCGAAATAGTGCGTTTTACCGGAAACAATCTCGGTGTATGCTCTCATACGCTTCATATCAGTTTTGCAAAGGCCTGTTCAAAATCCGCCTTGATATCATCAATATGTTCTATACCCGGAGAGACCCGAACCATATCGGCGGAAACTCCGGCTGACGCCTGCTCGGCAGTTGACAACTGCTGGTGTGTGGTTGACGCGGGATGAATCACCAGTGTTTTGGCATCTCCAACGTTTGCAAGATGGCTCGCAAGCCGGACATTGTCTATAAAGCCGACGGCTTTCTCAAATCCGCCTTTTATACCGAACGTCAACACGCAACCAAAGCCGTTTTTCAGATATTTTTTAGCCAGCTCATGAGTGGGATGACCCTCCAGACCGGGATAGTTGACCCACTGAACCGCAGGATGCGCTTCAAGCCAGCGTGCAAGTTCCATTGTATTATCGGCATGCCGCTGAACCCGGAGCGAGAGCGTTTCAAGTCCCTGCAGCAGCATGAAGGAGTTGAACGGGCTGATCGCCGGACCAATATCACGCAGCCCCTCAACCCTTGCCTTGATGATAAAGGCCAGATCGCCGAAGGTTTCATGAAATTTCATGCCGTGATAGCCGTCGGAAGGTTCGCTGAGCAGTGGAAACTTTCCATTTCCCCAGTTGAACGTCCCTCCGTCGACAATAACTCCGCCCATGGAGGTTCCGTGTCCTCCGATCCACTTGGTGGCGGATTCCACGACAATCGATGCTCCGTGTTCAAGGGGACGGCAGAGATAGCCGGAACAGCCGAATGTATTGTCGATTATCAGGGGAATACCGTTTTCCGCTGCAATGGAGGCGATGGCCTCAAAATCCGGCACATGAAAAGCGGGATTGCCGATCGATTCCAGATAGAGCGCCTTGGTGTTGCCGTCAATTGCGCTCCGGAACGCTTCCGGATTGCACCCTTCGACAAATTTCACCCCGATACCGAGACGCCGGAAAGAGACCTTGAACTGGTTATAGGTACCTCCGTAGAGGTAGCTTGAAGAGACGATGTTGTCGCCTGCCTGGCAGAGCGTAGCAATAGCAATGAACTGTGCCGAATGGCCGCTTGCCACCGCCAGTGCTGCCTTGCCGCCTTCAAGTGCGGCCACACGCTGCTCAAGAACATCGGTCGTCGGATTCATGAGCCGGGTGTAGATATTGCCGAACTCTTTGAGTGCAAACAGATCGGCACCGTGACGGGCACTGTCGAACACATAGGACGTGGTCTGGTAGATAGGCACCGCTCTCGACTTTGTCGATGGGTCAGGCCGCTGGCCGGCATGAACCTGCAGCGTTTCAAACTTGTATTGATGCTCTTTTTCTGTCATCGGTATAGCTGTTGAAAAATGCCGCTATCGCCCAGAAAAAAAGAGGTGACTGAGAGGAAAAAGTATGCAGAAAATGACTGAAATGAGGTATGAGCATGCCTCAAGGCATGCATACCATCATCTTTCCCGGCCTTTATACCGGGATGGAATTGGCACCGTTCAATTGTGCTGCTGACGGTTGCCAAGGCTTCTCTGGGCCAGTCCCTCCACCTTTCTGGATGATAGCGTAAAATCTTGAAAAGAACATTTTGTTCGGTTAATCTACAACAGGGAATAGTATTTTACAAATTGCCTGAAAGGGACAATGCACTAAAATGAGATTACCTATGATTACATCGAGAGAAGTGGCGCTGAATGTTCTGCAGGCCCTCGAAACCGGAAAACAAAGATCCGACCAGCTCCTGCACCGGACACTGCAGCACACGCCGCTTAACCGCGTTGACCGTGCGCTTGCCACAGGACTGGTCAACGGCGTGCTTCGATACCGCCTGCAGCTTGATTTCATCATCAGTCGATACTACCTTCACAAGCTGGAAAAAGCCGCTCCGGTACTGAAAAACATTCTTCGACTCGGCGTCTATCAGATTGTGTTCCTCGACAAGGTTCCCGACTGGGCAGCAGTCAATGAGTGCGTGAAACTCGCAAGGAAATATAAAGGAGATCGGATGTCGAAACTGGTCAACGGTGTCCTGAGAAAAATCACCCCGCAAAGCGTAACCATTGATGAGTGGCTGGAAGGGAAAAAACCTGAAGAGCGGTTGTCGGTTAAATACTCCCATCCGCTGTGGCTTGTTGAACGCTGGATCGCAGCTTACGGGCTTAAAAAAACAGAAGATATCCTGATCTACAACAACCAGTTCCCTGTATTCGGATTCAGAGTCAACCGGCTGAAAACCTCCGAACGGGAGCTATTTTCCGATCCTGCATTTTCAATGGCGGCCTGTGAAGAGAGCGGTATTGAAAACTTCTTTCTGTCGAAGGATTTCAACGCCTTTGAACCCGCTGTGACCGATGGACGACTCAGTGTCCAGAATCCGACTCAGGGCCTTGCATGCCTTCTTCTGAATCCGGTTCCTGGCAATACGGTGCTTGACTTGTGCGCTGCACCCGGAGGAAAATCAACCTTCATGGCCGAGCTCATGCAGAACAGTGGTGCAATTACCGCGCTTGACCTCTATGAACAGAAGCTGCTGAAAACCAGCGTTCATTCAGAAGCACTCGGCATTACGATCATCACGACTGTGAGTGCTGACGGGAGGAACTTTACACCCGATAAGCCGCCGGATGCCATTCTGCTTGACGCACCATGCACGGGAACCGGAGTCCTTGGCCGCCGCGCTGAACTTCGCTGGAAACTGACTCCTGAAACCCTGAAGGAGCTGATCTCACTGCAGATGGAACTGCTCGATCATGCCGCAGAACTGCTTGACATAAACGGAATACTAGTCTACGCAACCTGCTCCATAGAACCGGAAGAAAACAGCATGCAGGTTGAAGCATTTCTTCAACGCCATCCCGATTTCATTGCTGATCCGGATGGCGGAAAAGTTCCTGAACAATTCCTGAAAAAGAAGGATGTCAAGGGTGCCCTCTGCACCCTGCCCGGAGAGTACCCCGGTTTTGACGGCGGATTCTGTCAGCGGCTTCGTAAAAGCGGAAGGAGACCAAATGGACACGCTTCATGACTCCTACCGTAATGTACTTGAGAGTTTCCTTAACTATATGCTCATTGAACGCAACTTTTCGGCAAATACCAGAACTTCATACCGCAACGACCTTCAGCGCTACCTGCTCTATATGCAGCAGAGTTCAAAACCGCTGGAGGAGATTACGCCCGAAACAATCCGGCAGTTTATCAGCGAGCTCAACGCAACAGGACTCGAAGCAAGTTCGATGGCCCGTAACATATCAGCGATCCGTTCCCTGCATAAATTTCTTGTTACAGAGCGCACGCTCAACATCAACCCGGCAGAAACCCTCCATCAGCCAAAACAGGCCAGATACCTTCCAACAGTTCTGAGTGTAGATGAAACCATGCGGCTGCTTGATGCCCCGCTCTTGCAGACACCTCAAAACAAATATTTTCTGCGTGACAAAACGATGCTTGAACTCCTCTACGCAACCGGTGTAAGGGTGAGCGAACTCATCAATATCCAGCAGCAGAACCTATATCTCGAAGCAGGGTTCGTGAGAATTTTTGGCAAAGGCTCAAAGGAGAGGCTCGTGCCGGTTGGTAGTTCAGCAATAGAATGGATAACCCGCTATCAGCAGGAGCTTCGAATCGGACTATGCACACAAAACTCCGGAGACTATCTCTTTCTCAATGCACGCGGAGTTCACCTTTCACGCATGACGCTCTTCTCACTGGTGAAGCAATACGCCGTTCTTGCCGGAATTGAAAAGCGTATCAGCCCGCACACCTTCCGCCACTCCTTCGCCACACATCTGCTTGAGGGTGGCGCTGACCTTCGGGCCGTACAGGAAATGCTCGGACACAGTTCGATCACAACCACCCAGATCTACACGCACATCGACCGCTCTTTTGTCAAGGAGGTTCACAAAACATTTCACCCGAGAGGCTGAACCATATCGTTCTGCAGGCGATGTAATGGAAACCTGCAGGACGATCTCCTGTGGCTGAATCTACTGTTGTTTGTGACTGCGAAGTTCGATTTTCAGTGCAGCAAGGGTCAGGTTCACATCAAGAACGAAAAAAACAAGGGCGGTGCTCAAGCAGAGCATGCTGATAATGAATATGGCCGATAACAACATCGGCAGATCAAGATTGACGAGTGCGCTCAGAAAAAGCATGATAATGAGGAGCGAAGCGCCAAAACAGGTCATCGTGGCAAGCAGAATGGCTGTGCGGATATAGCGGGCCCTTGTCCAGAGAATGGCAACCTCCTGGTTTATTCGCTGAATATGAATCTCCGGAAACGATTCCAGATTATCGATCAGCGCTCTTGAGCGGTCAATGATACGCCCCAGCCTGTTGGTCATGGTAAGCAGCAGAAGACCGAGGCCGGAGATGAGAATCATCGGGCCAATTGCGGTCTGAAGAATGGGAACAAGCTCCCTGAACGTGGTAATTAACATTGGGTACTCTTTATCAGCATTAAAAACAGTCATCGACATCATGTCAGGCGGCATATCTACCGCAGATAACCAGTCTATTGTAAATCACGATCAAGATAGCAACTAAAGCCTCACTTGCAACCCGAACGGCAAGGCTTAACACAATCTTCACATTTCCCGGAATCTCCTCTGCTTGAACAGAAATACCCGAACAACACCTGGAGCTTTTTTATCTGTCATCCCGAGCGAAGAGAGGGATCTGATTCCTGAGCACAGGCATTTGATGGAACCATCAGACACAAAGATCCCTCGGCAGACAAGTCGTCTTCGGGATGACACAGAAAGATGAAGGGTCTGGTGTCAAGTGAACTTGACAATCTCACCCTGCTGAGGGATTGTGGCTTTCAGATGCAGCTCTGACTGTATGGCATTTCGGAACACTGTTTTCACCGGCGCGTCTCCATGCACGACAAAGAGTTCAGGTTTGTGTTCAAAGCCGCCCAGCCAGCGCAGCAGGTCATGACGGTCTCCATGCGCCGATAAACCGCCGATGGTATGAACTGCGGCGCGTACAGGGTAAAGCCTTCCGTGAATCTCCACCTCTTTTTCACCTTCAACCAGACGGCGACCAAGGGTTCCTTCCGCCTGAAAACCGGTTATGATGATGCAGCATTCCGGCCGCTGAATATTGCGCTTCAGATGATGCAGAATCCTTCCGCCATTACACATTCCGCTTCCGGCAATTACAATCGCGCCGCTTTTAATGGCATTGATTGCCTGAGACTGTTCAGGTCTCGAAGTAAAATGCAGGTTTTTCAGATGAGGCATCCAGGTTTTACCATTCCTGAACGCAACTGCATTTTCATCAACAAGCTCAGGATTGTTCCAGTATATCCGGCTTGCTTCTATCGCCATGGGACTGTCGAGAAACACTTGCCAGCGATCGAGTTCCCATGCTTCATAATTCTGTGAAAAGAAATAGAGCAGTTCCTGACTTCGGCCAATCGCAAACGCAGGTATAAGAATATTACCGTTACCTTCAGCTGCCTTGCGGATAATCGTTCCCAGTTCAGCAAGGGTAAGATCGATCTCCCGGTGCAGACGGTCTCCGTAAGTGCTCTCAACAATAACCGCATCGGCCTCAGTAATGGTATCCGGATCGTTCATGATTGGACTGCCGTATTGACCAACATCACCGCTGAATACCAGCTTCTTTGATACTGATCCCTCATGAAGCCACACCTCCACCAAAGCAGATCCGAGAATGTGACCGGCATCCATGAAGCGTATGGATATGCCTGGCAGTATTTCCCGCTTTTGATGGTATGGCACACCAACAAAGGTATCAAGCGCCCGCAGAGCATCTTCACGAGTATAAAGCGCCGCATTGCGGTCGCCCTCACCGAAAGGATGCTTGCGCCTGTAGAGGGCATCCTTTTCAGCAAGAGAAGCTGAATCAAGCAGCAGAACCCTGCACAGATCAATAGTCGCATTCTGGGTATAGACCGGACCGGAGAAACCCTGCTTTACAAGAAGAGGTATGCGCCCCGAATGATCGATATGACCGTGACTGAGAACAACTGCGTCAACTGCAGTCGGGTCGAAGGGAAATGGCTCGGCATTGAGAGCCTCATCCTCGCGGGAACCCTGTATGAGTCCGCAGTCAAGGAGAACCGTAACTCCATTGACTCGAAGAATGTGGCAGGTTCCGGTCACCCTGCCTGTTGCACCGTAGAATTCAAGTTCCATAGTTTACCCTCCATCGGCAGTTAATCAATACGCTTAATATACGGATATACTGCTGAATACTGAAGAGTGGTGAAGCAGCGGAGAATCGCGATGATATCAAAAGCAGGAAAATAAAAAAGCGGGGAAAAGAGCTCCTCCCCGCTTCTGAACTGTGTTTACTGTCAGATTCAGCCTTTGCGCTTCTTTTTATTGCCGGTAAAGAAAGTTGATTCCTTGCCTGCCGGTTTCGCAAAAGGCTTTTTAAAACCTTTTTTTGGCCCGTAAGGTGACTGGCGATCCTGATCTTCCATTTTGGAAAGTCTGAGCTGACGTCCGCAGACTCTGACCTTACGGAGCTCATGAAACACATCATCCGGCATGCCCTGAGGCAGTTCGACGGTGCTGTATGAGTCGTTGATGGAGATCTGGCCTACTGAATCGGGATCGAGACCGACCTCATTGAGGATAGCGCCAAGGATGTTGCCGGCTTTCACACCATGCTCACCGCCAACCTCAAGACGATAGCGTTCTTTGCCTTCGCTGCCATAAGTCTCGCTTCTGTCCCTGCGTTTTGCCGGTCCGCGATCCCGGTCAAAACCGCGATCACGATCTGAACCGCGATCTCTGCCTGAACCTTCGCGATCATCGCTGGAACGGGTTCTTTCAGGTTTATTGGAAAGGAGCAACGGTGTTTCACCCTGAACCAGTGATGCAAGTGCAGCTGCAGCTTCAATGACCGGCACATCATGCTCATGGCAGTACTGCTCGATCATACGGGTGAAGAAATCGAGATCTTCAGCAGCGATCGTATCGGTAATTTTCTGGTTGAATTTTGCGATCCGCTTGTTGTTGATGATTTCCGTTGAAGGAAGCTCCATCAGTTCAATGCGGCTGTGTGTCGCCTTTTCAATAGCATAAAGCATGTTTTTCTCTCTCGGAGAGACAAACAGGATCGCATCGCCAGTGCGGCCAGCACGACCGGTTCTGCCGATCCGGTGCACATAGGACTCTGTATCGGAAGGAATATCGTAGTTGATGACGTGGCTGATGCGCTCGACGTCAAGTCCTCTGGCCGCGACATCGGTAGCGATGACAATGCTCAACGCTCCGCTCTTCAACTGCTCGATGGTGCGTTCGCGCTGGTTCTGGGCCATATCGCCGTTAAGGGCTGCAGCGCCGTATCCTCTGGCCTGAAGCTTTTCGGCAAGCTCAAGCGTCATGGTTTTTGTACGTACGAAAATCAGTATGCCGTCAAACGGCTCGACCTCAAGAATTCTGGTCAGAATATCAAGCTTGTGGCTTCCGCCGACAATCCAGTAGCGCTGACGAATGGTCTCAACCGTTGTGGTTTTTGTCTGTATTGTGACCTGGGCCGGATTATTCAGATATTTTTGTGCAATGCGGCGGATAGCTGAAGGCATTGTTGCCGAGAAAAGGGCAACCTGACGGCCTTTCGGCGTCTGATCAAGAATCCATTCGACATCGTCGATGAATCCCATGCGAAGCATTTCGTCAGCCTCGTCAAGCACAAGGCACTGGAGAGACTCAAGGTTGAGTGATCCCCGACGCATGTGATCCATAACACGACCGGGAGTACCGACCACGACATGAACACCGCGTTTCAGCATGCGAAGCTGAATACCGTAGTCCTGTCCTCCGTAGATAGGGACAACATGAAAACCTTTGAGATGTACAGCATAATGCTGAAAAGCCTCGGCAACCTGGATGGCAAGCTCCCTTGTCGGAGCAAGCACCAGAGCCTGGGGCTCGGCAAGTGCAAGGCGGATATTGGAGAGCACCGGCAGGGCAAACGCAGCTGTTTTTCCTGTTCCGGTCTGTGCCTGCCCGAGAACGTCACGTCCTTCGAGAAGCAGCGGAATGGTTTCAGCCTGAATAGGGGTAGGGCTTTCATAACCGACCTCTTCAAGCGCTTTCATTAATGGTTCCGCAAGCTGAAGGCTGCGGAAATCCTTCGGCAATAGAGACTGTTCGCTCATTGTGATTTTTCCTTTCCAGATCATTGATAAAAAAAAGCCTCTTGAGAGGCGGAGGTGGCAGCAATGCAGGAAAGAAAAAAATGAAGAAGAGTTCTCATCAACCGAAAACATCCTGGCAGCTTCAGTATACTACCAAGCGCCATCGTTTCGTCACAAACGCCGGGAACAATCAGCGGCTTTATCAGCCAGTTTCCCTGCGTCCTTTCTTAGCATATTCACCACGCATTTAAAACGTCAGCATAGTACGATTTTATTTTATCAAAGACGAATAAATTTTCATCTGAATGTTACCCGGAAAGAAAACGCCGGCGCCTGATACAAATCCTGTTCAACCGTTAAACCCATACCTGCAGAGCACCTGGTACCGGGCGCCTTCAGGTCTCAAAATTGATTCATAAAGAACGAGCGAAGTGAACGACCCATACCATTCAACCGGCTCATGGAGACTCTTCAAAGCCGCTGCGGCCGCGCCCCCGGCTCGAAAGCGGGCAAGGGTCAGATGCAGCAGAAAATCCCTGTCACATCCTTTGACAAAACAGCCAAGCGTTTTCTGAAGCTCACGATGGAGCTCGTCCAGCCTTGCCGGTGTTTTACCGGTAGCCCAGATGATTCCCGGTTTTCGCCTTGACGGGCCCACGGTAAGGGTATCGAAAAAGAGTTCTATAGGATCGCAGCGTGCAGCAATCTCCTGAACTCTTCTGCATATCTCTCCGGTATCGGTGCACTGCCATGGCGGTAGAAGCGTAATATGCAGCTGCTCCTGCTTCATCCAGCGGACATCGACTCCGGTAAAACGCTTTCTGAAAAGTTCCGCTGATCGGTACAGTTCAGCCGGAACCGGCATGGCGACAAATACCCTTTTCCCCATTGGTTCAACTCTCCATCATCAGATTTGGTGTTCAGGCGATCTCCACAACACTGATCCAGACCCCTGAAAACCCGTCACTGCCACCCCTGAAAAATAACCGCAGAGCAAAAAAATTCCAATACAACACGCTACCGATATATTGTATTGTCATTATCTTCATTCAAATCCTTGACAAAGGGGATCCTCTAAAAAAGACTCCTGTTCGTTTTTGAAACACAACAGCTGAACTTCTGCACCGGGCTAACCGATACTCATTTCGGTGTACAGAAGCACAAATCGGTCATTATGAACACTTACGCGCTCTCTTTCTATAAAGTGATCTTCCCGGCTGTTCTCGGAGCAGCCAGAGGTCTCGACTTTCTGCACCCGAGGCTCCGCACTTTTTTTTCAGTCAGGGAGGGTCTCTTCAATGAACTTGAAAAAAAAACCGGCGGGCTTCCCCGCTCCGCTTTCAGGGTTTGGGTGCATGCCGCTTCGGTTGGTGAATTCGAACAGGCTCGACCCATCATCGCAGCCCTGAGAGAGAAGCATCCGGAGATTGTTTTTTTTGTCTCCTTTCTTTCCGATTCGGGCTACAATGCAAGAAAAAACTTCCCTGATGCCGCGGCGGTATTCTACCTGCCTGCCGACACGAGCGCGAATGCCAAACGACTGATATCGCTGATCCAGCCTGACCTGCTGCTTCTGATGCGCTACGACTTCTGGCCGAACCACCTGCTTGAAGCTAAAAAAAACGGTACAAAACTGATCCTTGCCGCCGCAGTGCTGCAGCAGCATGCGCCCTACTTCAAACCCTTTTTGAAAAGCTTTTACAGAAGCATTTTTCACCTCTTCGACTACATCTACACTGCGTCAAACAAAGACAGTATCGCATTCAGGGAGAAATTCGGGTGCCGGAATGTGAAAACTGCGGGTGATCCGCGATTTGACCAGGTCGTTCTGCGCAGCCGAAACCACGCACGGGTTGATCACCTCAAACCGATCTTTGAAAAACTGACCGTGCTGGTTGCCGGAAGTGTCTGGGATAAAGATGAAGCGGTGCTGCTTGATTCCTGGCAGGCGCTTGAAATAAAGCCCTCACTCATATTGGTTCCGCATGAAGTAAACCCGGAAAATATGGAACGCCTTGCACGCGATCTTCAAAAACGCTCGCTTTCATTTGTCAAGGTTTCGGCTCTCGACAACTCTTTTGATCCCCGGCGGCAGATTCTGGTAATTGACCAGACCGGTTATCTTACCGAGCTCTATTCTCTTGCGACTTTAGCCTATGTCGGCGGCGGCTTCGGCGTCAATGTCCATAACACCCTTGAACCGGCAGTCTTCTCGATTCCGGTACTCTTCGGGCCACGCTATCACAACTCCCCCGAAGCGGAAGATCTTGTGGAGGCCGGCGGAGCAACCGTCATTAATGACCAGACTGACCTTGCCGCTGCCCTGAAAACCCTTACGCTTGACAGCGCACAGCGAAAGGCAACCGGCACGATTGCAGGAACATTCGTTAAAGAGAGATCCGGAGCGACTGCAATCATAGCAGGAAGTATCGAGCATATCTATGCGACTCGAAAGGGAGCATGACCCTGGTTTATATCAATACCCTGTAGCTTTCGGGCGAGAGTCATGAGCATTTCCGCAGCTTTTTTCCGGGAGGGCTCTTTTCTCCTGATTATGTATATTCATAGAGTTTTTGTGACTAAATCGATAACCGCCAGCTGCCATGTTAGCCAGAATCCAAACCCTTTATCTCTTTCTTGCCGGCCTGCTTGCCGGAGTGAGCATGCTCTTCCCGTTTTGGAGCTTTAACGCTACAACCCTCTTTTTAATCTCTGATTTCTCACCGTTCCCCGATGCGGGAATCATAGAGGTCACCAGCAGCTATGCCGCCGGAATCTTTTCGCCCCTGACGGCTCTTGTTTCCATTGCTGCAATTTTTCTGTATAACAACAGAGCGCTGCAGCGCAAGCTTATTATTGTTGGTATAGTGTGCTTCATCGGCGATATTCTCTCAGGACTTACCGCTGCACACTTCATGAACCTCTATTTTCAGCAGATCGGCACTGCTGCGGCCCACAAACCTGAAGCAGGGTTTTTCATGCTGCTGCCTGAACCGGTGCTTTTCTGGCTGGCGCTGAACGGAGTCAAAAAGGATGACAAGATCGCCAATGCTTACAAAAGGCTCTGAACATGCGCATTGTCTGGTCGATCGGTGATCCTCACGGCATCGGTCCGGAAATCATTCTGAAAAGCTTTCTGAAACTTCAGCATTCCGAACACTCATTTCTTGTTGCCGGCTCCTGGACCGCTATGGAGTTTTACAGAAAGGCGCTTGACCTTCCGGTAAAGCTCCTGCGGGTTGACGATGTAAGTTCGATCGAAGAAACCTGCACCGCTCGCTCGGGGATTCTGCCGGTACTGAGTGTTGCCGAACCCGAAACCATCACACCCGGAACCATTTCAGCCGATGCAGGCCGCATTGCCATGAAATCGCTGAAAGCAGCCGCCGAACTCTGCCGGGATGGAGTGTGCGACGCGCTTGTAACCGCACCGATACACAAAGAGGCGGTTTCCCTTGCCGGATTTACGGACTCAGGCCATACGGGCTTCCTCGGCAGAATGTTCCAGGTCGCCTCACCAACCATGATGTTCTTCGATCCCGTACTGGAACTCAGGGTTGCTCTGGCGACAATTCATGTACCCCTCAAAGATGTTCCGGAATTGATTCGCCGGATGGATCTCGACGCGTTTCTGTTAACACTGAGTGAATCGCTGAAAACCGATTTTTGCATTGCCGCCCCGCGCATCGCAGTGCTCGGACTCAATCCGCACGCTTCCGACGGCGGCGTAATGGGCCACGAAGAGGAGGAGATTATCCAACCCTGTATCGAAAGGGTTTCAAACCGGATACAAATCGAGGGGCCATTTCCTTCTGACGGATTTTTCGGTGCGAAAAGATACCGCAATCACGATATTGTAGTAGCCATGTATCACGATCAGGGTTTGCTGCCTTTCAAAGTTCTCGCATTTGACAGCGGAGTGAACGTAACACTCGGGCTGCCGATAGTGCGTACATCACCTGATCACGGCACAAGTTTTGATATTGCCGGAAAAGGAATCGCCTCCGAAAGAAGCTGTTATGAAGCAACGCAGCTTGCCATCCGGATAGTCCGAAACAGAAAACAAACCCCAATCTGATCATGATCTCATTTATCGACGTAGAACTCGAGCTTGATAAAAAACCGCTATTCAAAAACCTGAACCTTACCATCGAGTCCGGTGGGCTGGTCTATATTGTCGGAAAAAGCGGAAGCGGTAAAACAACCCTGCTCAAGTCGCTCTATATGGATGTGCGTCCGAAAAAAGGAGAGATCCGCATTGCCGGATACAGCTCCCGCACCATAAAAAAACGCCAGATCCCGCACCTGCGCCGGAAACTGGGCATCGTATTCCAGGAGTTTCGCCTGCTCGAAGACCGCAACGTCTATGACAATCTGGCTTTTGTACTCAACGTAACCGGCACGAAAGCCAGCCTCGTCAAGGAAAAAGTGATGCATGCACTCGAAAGTGTGGGGCTCCAGCATGCAGCCAAACAGATGCCACTCAACCTGTCAGGTGGCGAACAGCAGAGAATATCCATAGCCAGAGCGCTGGTGCGCGAGCCACAGGTACTACTTGCCGACGAACCGACCGGAAACCTCGACCCCGACACCTCACTTGAGATCCTCGACTGCCTGAAAAAAATCAACCAGAAAGGCATCGTTGTCCTTATCGGAACCCACGACTACGAACTGGTCCGCCACTCCCCCTCCAGAACGCTCATGATTTCAGACCTGAACCTTGTAGAAACCACCATCGAACCCTCCGCCACCGGCTTCCGGCCCTCTCTTCCTACGATGTGATTCTGGATTTGGGATTGAAAGAGAAGAGGGGAAAAGTGGACGGGGTGGACTATGAGATGGTGGACATGAGTGGACGGGGGTGGACAAGAGTTAAGAAAAATTTGGATTGAGATACTATCTCAGCCCTCTACGGTGTCATTGCGAACACTATTGATAATCTGTAACGTTTCGTTGAGTCACAGATTATCAATGATGACTCTGCACCAGAGTATCATCTCGACCATCCTCGGTATCATCTCGAATCCCGATTTATCGGGGTGAGAGATCTCTCAAACGCCTCATTCCCCAAAGCCAGGGTGATGAAGGGATGTGTTTACTATTTTGCCTTTCGCGACATTTGCAGCAAAACTATCAAGGAAGAACATATATGACAATGCCGGTACGAATAGAGGATACCTTGTATGGACAAGCAAGAGCCCAGGCCAAGGCCGAACATCGTACCATTGCCGGACAGATTGAGTATTGGGCGATAATCGGACGTACAGCTCTCGACAATCCTGATTTGCCAATCGATTTTATTCGGGAACTACTGGTGGTGCGGCAAGGAGCGCTCAACACCATTTGTCCCGGAAGGAACACGTTCTTGATGAATAGCGACATTCAGGTTCTTCAAAGCTCTCTTTTCCGACGTGCATACAAGAAGCTGCACCCTAATCAGAAGGCAGATGTTGATGATGCCATCACTGAAATCATCAAAGACCCGACTTTTGGTGAACAAAAAAAGGGCGATCTGGCAGGCGTTTTTGTCTATAAATTCAAGTTTAACGGCCCGCATACCCTGCTCGCATACGATTATGACGCTGTAAACCGCCTATTGCTTCTTTTGGGCTCTCACGAAAATTTCTACAGGACACTCAAACGTTGACCGTCCTGGGTTGTCGGAAACCCTCCCCTTCTCATCCAATACTTTCCTTGCAGGAAAAATGGTTTTTGATATTTCTTCATTCCCGGAAAGAAAGAACCCATGCCGGCAGATCATCCGGACATTCCATCTGTATCGGAACGTCCATTCATGATGCCAGTCAGATTAGATCTCTCCCTTCAGTCGAGATGACAAAAAGTCGAATGGAGACAAGCAAAACAGCAACAATATCAAGACCACAGAAAACAACAGAAAAACCTTAACTTCAGCTTTGAATCCTTTTCCGCTTTCAGCGGCACTTTTTCCTCCAAAATCAATAGTGCACTTTTGGCTCTCGACTACTCCACTCTGAACCTGCTCCGTCAGAACCACCCTGCCTGGCGATTGTTGTGTGCTCAGCATGCACCGCTTGTGGCTGGTTTTCTGCACCGGGTCTTTATTGCGCCCAATGTGCGGATCCTCTCCCAGGCGGATCTGGTTGAGGCGCTGGAAGATGAGCTGTTTACCCTGCGTCAGCAACAGGGTTCCGACCCCTTTCCCGGTACGGCACAAAGCTACTTGAATGACTGGGCCGACAACGACAAGGGGTGGCTGCGCAAATTCTATCCTGACGGAACGGATGAACCTCACTTTGACCTTACTGCCTCAACCGAAAAGGCACTCGCATGGCTGGAGAGTTTAACTGAACGTGCTTTTGTCGGCACCGAGTCGCGCCTTCTCACCCTGTTTGAACTGTTGCGTCAGATGAGCACGGGAAGCCAGACCGATCCTGAAGTTCGCATTGCCGAGCTGCAAAAGCGCCGTGACGATATTGATGCTGAAATTGAGCGCACGCTTGCGGGTGAAATTTCACTGCTTGATGATACCGGCCTGAAAGATCGTTTCCAGCAGTTTCTGCAACTCGCACGTGAACTGTTGACCGATTTCCGGGAGGTGGAGCATAACTTCCGAAGGCTCGATCGCCGGGTTCGTGAGCGCATTGCCCTCTGGGAGGGATCAAAGGGAGCGCTGCTTGAAGAGATCATGGGTGAACGTGACGCCATCGCCGATTCCGATCAGGGAAAAAGCTTCCGGGCATTCTGGGATTTTTTGATGTCCCAATCCCGCCAGGAGGAGTTGAGTCTGCTTCTGGAAGAGGTACTCAACCTGCCGCCGATCGTCACAATGCGCCCCGACAGCCGCCTGCGGCGAGTTCACTACGACTGGCTTGAGGCCGGTGAGCATACCCAGCGCACGGTGGCCCGCCTTTCCGAGCAGTTGCGCCGATTTCTTGATGACAAGGCGTGGCTCGAAAATCGGCGCATCATGGATATTCTGCATGAAATCGAAACCCATGCCCTTGATGTACGCGAAGACCTCCTCCCTCCAAATGCGTTTATGCCTCTCAGCAGCTCCTCGGCAGCCATCGAACTTCCTTTCGAAAGAGCTCTTTATCGCCCTCCATTCAAGCCAATGATTGCCGGAGTAGCGCTCGATGAAGGGGATGCGGAGATTGATACCGCTGTTCTCTACGCCCAGGTGGTGGTAGACCGGGCCGAACTGCTGCGGAATATCCGCATGGAGCTTCAAACGCGCAGCCAGATCACCATCGGGGAGGTTGTTGCACGTCATCCGCTGCGTAACGGCCTGGCCGAACTGGTTGTATTGCTGCAACTGGCCAGTGAGTGGCCCCGGACGGCAGTGGATGAAGGTGTAGAGGAACAGGTAACATGGCAGACCGGAACAGGTGTAACCCGTGAGGCGACCTTGCCTCGTATTATATTACTCAGAAACTGATGATGGAACACAGAGATATTGAACAAAGTCGGCCAGGTGATCCGGCACAGGAACTCGCGTCCATTGTGATTCCTCTTTTAAAGGGGGTGATCTACCAGGAGGAGAGCCCTGCGTTGTGGGGCGCTTTGCTCAACCTGCAAGCCGCTGTTCGGGATTACGTCGCTGTGCTTGGCCTGGAGTTGACGTTTGACGAGGCGGAAAGATACGCTTTTCTGCGGTCTCGCTCTGAAAACGAAACAGAGGGCACAAACACCGCTCCCCGTCTTATTGCTCGCCGCCAGCTCAGCTACCCTGTCAGTCTTTTGCTCGCGCTGCTCCGCAAAAAACTTGCCGAATTTGATGCAGGAGGCGGCGACACCCGCCTTATTCTTTCACGGGATGAAGTTGTTGAGCTGATCCGGATTTTTTTGCCTCCCGCCAGCAATGAGGTCAAGTTGATCGACCAGGTCGATGCCACACTTAACAAAATCGCCGATCTTGGCTTTATACGCAGATTGCGGGGAGAGCGGCAGATGATTGAAGTACGCCGCATTATCAAAGCCTTTATTGATGCACAGTGGCTGGCAGATTTTGACGAGCGCCTAAACGAATACCTGCAGCGACCTGCGCAACCGATGGAGGGAAATGATGAGTGAGGAACTTGAAATGGGATTTGTTGCCGATGACCGTCTTGCCGGCTTTCGCTTGCAGCGTCTTGAGGTTTTCAACTGGGGCACCTTTGACGGACGGGTCTGGACGCTCAAACTGGGTGGAAAAAACGGACTCCTCACGGGAGATATCGGTTCCGGAAAATCGACACTGGTCGATGCCGTAACCACCCTTCTGGTACCAAGCCAGCACATTGCCTACAACAAGGCAGCAGGTGCCGATAACCGTGAACGCACCCTGCGCTCCTACGTGCTTGGATACTATAAGTCGGAGCGCCAGGAGAACCTCGGAGGCGGCGCCAAACCGGTCGCCCTGCGGGAACTCAACAGTTATTCGGTGATTCTCGGCGTCTTTCATAATGAGGGGTACGACAAAACCGTAACCCTCGCGCAAATTTTCTGGATGAAGGATGCTGCTCAACCTGCCCGTCTTTATGCTGTATGTGAACGTGACTTATCCATCGCAGCCGATTTTTCATCGTTTGGCACGGAAATTTCAACCCTGCGCAAACGGTTGCGTGGCTCAGGCATTGAGATGTTTGAAAGCTTCCCCAAATACGGTGCATGGTTCCGGCGGCGCTTTGGCATCGAAAATGAGCAGGCACTTGACCTCTTTCATCAAACCGTTTCGCTCAAGTCAGTGGGAAACCTGACCGATTTCGTGCGAAACCACATGCTTGAACCCTTCACGGTCGAACCACGCATTGCCGCCCTTATCCAGCATTTCGAAGATCTCAACCGCGCACACGAAGCTGTTCTTAAAGCCAAACGACAGATTGAGATGCTTGGGCCACTGGTGGCTGATTGCGACACTCACCAGACAATGGCGCAAAGAGCTGAAGAGCTTCGAGCCTCCCGTGAAGCCCTGCGCCCCTGGTTTGCATCGCTCAAACTTGAACTGCTCGAAAAGCGCCGTGCCTCGCTTCAGGATGAGCTGAACCGTCACCATATAGCCATTGAACGCCTTGACACAGAGCGCCGTGCCCGGCAAGAGCGTGACCGTGAGCTGCGCCGAACCATTGCTGAAAACGGCGGCGACAGGATAGAGAGTATCTCCGCAGAGATTCTCCTGAAACAGGAAGATCTTGAACGGCGTACACAAAAAGCGTCCCGATACGAAAAACTTGTACTTCAGCTTGAGGAGCATCCAGCAACAACTGCCGAGGAGTTTCATCTTCAGCGTACCGGTCACACTGCCATGCTCGAAGCGACTGCTGAAGCTGAAGCAAGTGTTCAAAACAGTCTTAACGAGTCAGGAGTCCTCTTTACACAGGGGCGCAATGAGCATGAGCAACTCAGTGCAGAGATCAAAAGCCTGAAAGCGCGCATGAGCAATATCGATGAAAAACAGATTGCCATGCGCCGTTCGCTTTGCGCTGCCTTGAATATCGCGGAAGCCGGGATGCCGTTTGGAGGTGAACTGCTCCAGGTGCGTGAAGAGGAGAAGCTCTGGGAAGGAGCCATTGAACGAGTGCTCCGCAACTTCGGACTCTCGCTGCTGGTGCCCGACCAACACTACCAGAAGGTGGCGGAATGGGTTGACAAAACCCACCTGAAAGGACGTCTTGTCTATTTCAGGGTACGCCAGCACACCCGCAGCAACGAACAGTTGCCGGATCATCCCGCTTCACTTGCACGCAAGCTCGCCATCAAGGCTGACTCCCCTTACTATGACTGGATTGAACGTGAAGTGGCTCATCGTTTCGATCTGGTCTGCTGCCTGAATCAGGAGGAGTTTCGGAGAGAGAAAAAAGCGATAACCCTGGCAGGGCAGATCAAGTCGCCGGGTGAACGCCACGAAAAGGATGACCGCCACCGCCTTGACGACCGCAGCCGCTACGTACTCGGATGGAGCAATGCTGCCAAAATTGCGGTGCTGGAAGCAGAGGCCACTCGGCAGAAAAAAGAGCTTGCCGACCTTGCCGGACACATAAGCACCTTGCAGCAGGAGCAAACCTCACTTAAGGAGCGCCTGAAAACACTCTCCAAGCTTGACGAATATCCCGATTTTCGCGATCTCGACTGGCAACCGGTAGCATTTGCCATTTCGAGACTCGAAGCGGAAAAGCGTGAACTTGAAGCAACATCAAATATTCTGCAAACCCTGACAGCACAGCTTGCAGAACTTGAAAAGGAGCTGAAGGAGACCGAGCAGCAACTGGACGACCGGAAAGATAAACGATCAAAAGTCGAGCAGAAAATCATAATCAACAGTGAATCGCAAGAGCAGACCCGAACGCTGCTTGACGAAGCCGGGCCCGCATCTGCCGGGCGTTTCGCCATGCTCCAGAAAATGCGCACTGAGGCTTTCGGTGACCAGTCACTGACGGTTGAATCCTCCGACAATCGCGAGCGGGAGATGCGTGACTGGCTGCAGTCAAAAATCGACAGCGAAGACAGAAAACTCTCCCGACTGAGTGAAAAGATCATCAGGGCGATGACCGAATACAAGGAGGAGTGGAAGCTCGAAACCAGGGAGGTCGATGTCAATATTGCCGCAGGGTTTGAATATCGTTCAATGTTTGCTCAACTCCATGCAGACGATCTGCCGCGCTTCGAGAGCCGGTTCAAGGATCTGCTCAACGAAAATACCATCCGTGAGGTTGCCAATTTTCAGTCGCAACTGGCCCGCGAGCGTGAAACCATCAAGGAGCGCATTACCCTGATCAACGAGTCGCTCACACAAATCGACTACAATCCGGGCCGGTACATCAGCCTGGAAGCACAGATGAACCTTGATCTTGACATTCGTGAATTTCAGTCTGAGCTGCGAGCCTGCACCGAAGGCTCACTGACAGGCTCGGATGACGCGCAGTACTCCGAAGCCAAATTTCTCCAGGTGCGCCGTATCATAGACCGGTTCCGTGGACGTGAAGCCTACGCTGACCTCGACCGGCGCTGGACCGCCAAAGTGACCGATGTACGCAACTGGTTCGTCTTTGCCGCCAGCGAGCGGTGGCGCGAAGACAACACCGAACATGAACACTATGCCGACTCGGGAGGCAAATCCGGAGGACAGAAGGAGAAACTCGCCTATACCGTACTTGCCGCCAGCCTTGCCTATCAATTCGGCCTCGAATGGGGCGCAGTGCGCTCACGCTCCTTCCGCTTCGTGGTCATCGACGAAGCTTTCGGACGCGGTTCCGATGAATCGGCCCAGTACGGTCTGCAACTCTTCGCCCAGCTCAATCTGCAACTACTCATCGTCACGCCATTGCAGAAAATCCACATCATAGAGCCCTTTGTCTCAAGTGTCGGCTTTGTGCATAATCAGGAGGGCCGCGCTTCGGTGTTGCGCAACCTCACTATTGAAGAGTACCAGGCCGAAAAAGAGAAAGCACTCGAATGAACTGGACAACCCCTGCCGAACTCAAGGCCCAAGTGCAGAAACTCTGGGATCGGGGCCTCCTGCTCTCCGTCTTTTGTGGTGGCGAAGAGCTGTTTCCCCGACGTTTGACCCTGAAAGGACCTGACTCCAGAGAATTAAGCAACTCGTTTACGGAAGTACGCAACTGGATTGCCCGACTCTCTCGTGCTGCAAAACAGTACCGGATTGTCTGGCGTACCCTGAACCATCGCATTCTCGGAACCAATGAAATACCGGCAGAAATCTGGATTGACTCACTTGATGACGCCCTCAGCCTGATTGGCAAGAGGCGAGAAGCTCAGCAATTTGCCTCCCTCGTCGCCCTCACACGCAAGCATCAGCCAGCACTGCTTCTCTGGCTCGCAAAACGCCCCCTTCGCGCCCTTGAGCTGGCCGAAGAGTGGCCCCGCATCCTTGAAATAGTCGCATGGATGCAGAAGAATCCCCGACCCGACATCTATCTGCGCCAGATCGACCTCTGCGGAATACACAGCAAGTTCATTGAAGGTTACCGTGGCGTGCTTGGAGAGCTGTTTGACCTCCTGCTTCAGCCGGAAGAAATTGATGCAACAGCCACAGGCGCCGGCGGATTTTGCCGCCGGTATGGATTTCAGGACAAACCCCAGCGGGTGCGCTTCAGAATCCTCGACCCGAAACTGTCACTACTGTCAACCGGGACTGATCAGGACATCACCCTGACACAGGCAACCTTTGCCCGGCTGGAGATTCCTGCTGAAAAAGTGTTCATCACCGAAAACGAAATCAACTTTCTCGCCTTCCCCCCGGTTCGGGAAGCAATAGTAATCTTTGGAGCCGGCTATGGTTTCGAGAATCTGGCGTCAGTCAACTGGCTGCATGACAGGAAAATCCACTACTGGGGAGACCTCGACACCCATGGCTTCGCCATCCTCAACCAACTGCGCAAATTCTTTCCCCATGCAGCCTCCCTTCTGATGGATCGTGAGACACTGATGCAGCATCAAGAACTCTGGGGTACAGAACCATTCCCCGAAACCGGCACTCTCTCGCACCTGACCTCCGAAGAGAATGCACTTTACGATCAGTTGCGCCAAAATGACCTCGGTCATCACATCCGGCTGGAACAGGAAAAGATTGGTTTTGAGTGGCTGGTTGAGGCGTTGGGAAGAATTTGATAATCTTGCGAAAAGAAAGATATTTACAAATGCCACAATATTCGCATGGTTCATGAAGTCATAACCAGTTGACACTTTCTGAGATCGAACAAAATGAGCCGATCTTCGTGATTGAAAATCTTTAAGGCTGATAATGAAAAAAGAGAATAAATCACACAATCGCCTCTCTATCATGGTCTCATCGACCGTATACGGAATCGAGGAGTTGCTTGAGCAGATTTACGCAATGCTCAGTGGGTTTGGATATGAAGTGTGGTGTTCACACAAAGGCACGGTCACTGTATATCCTAATCAGACTGCGCTGGATAGTTGTCTGGCTGCGGTCGATCGTTGCAATCTCTTCCTTTGCATCATTACGCCCCAGTATGGAAGTGGCGTGTTGCCAGACGGCCTGGGATTTACGCATCAGGAATTGCTGAAGGCTATCGAACTAAACAAACCACGCTGGATTCTGGCGCATCATCATATTCCCTTCGCCCGGTCGTTGTTCATGAAGCTCGGTTGCAAAAATACCAAAGAGCGAGAGGTGATGCTCGCTAAACTTGGATTAGATACCAAAGAGGAAAAGAAAAAACTCAAGCAACGGGAACAGGCGATTATAGACGATTTTCGTGTGATCGACATGTATGACGCGGCAATTCGACGCGATCTTAAAACTTATCAAGATCGTACCGGTAACTGGGTGCAGAAGTTCTCTTCAAACACTGATGCCAAGCTTTTTGCCGCCGCACAATTCAGCCGATACGGAGAGGTGGAGGATTTCATCCAGAATCACTTCAGCAAGTACGATGCAATCCGCCACGAGGTAGAAAGGAGAGAGATTAAATGAACAGCAGGAATCTGACAGAAGAACTATTAGAAAAAGGTGAATCCGCTCGTATTGAATTTATTGCATCTTCCGGGGAAGAAGACTCGATTGGCCGTGCCGTGTGTGCGCTGCTCAACACCAAAGGAGGCAATATTCTGATCGGTGTCGATGATTGCGGACAGGTGCTCGGCGTTCTGAGTGAAGAGGATGCTGACGCACTTCGATCATTCCTGCATAGACATATCACCCCTCAGGTGCTGTTCACGGTTACCCTTGATGATGTTCAGGGCGGCAGCGTTGTTTCTGTAGATGTGCCGGAAGGGTCTGACCGCCCATATGTTTTCAGAGGAGCGGTTTACATTAAGAAAGGTTCGAAAATCCGGCCAGTTGACGCTTCAACAATGCGCGAGATGGTGGTTCGGCAATCCCGCGAAACCGAGCGCTGGGAACGTCGCGTTGCAGTCGGACTTGCCATTGACGATCTTGATCGTAAGCTGCTTGATGAGACCGTACGCAGGGCGCAGGATCGTCGAGGATATCAGTTTGCAGATGCACACAACCCTGGCATCGTGCTTGCAGACCTGGCGTTGGCCCGGTTTGGTCAAATGACCAATGCGGCAGATGTATTGTTTGGTAAACGTGTAGCGTTGCGCCATCCGCAAACGCGACTGCGGGCTGTTCGCTATGAGACAGATCGCGGAGAAAATTTCATTGATGAGCAGTTGTTCGAAGGTCCGGCATTCCATCTTCTTGAAGAAGCAATGGCCTTTCTCAAACGGCATGTCACGATTGGTGCCGAATTCAAACCGGGACAACTGGCACGGGAATCCCGACCGCAGTATCCATTCAACTCATTGAGGGAGGGGCTAGTCAACGCATTGGTCCATCGTGACTATGCGGCATTCTCCGGTGGGGTTTCGGTTAGTATTTACCCTGAACGTATTGAAATCTGGAATTCAGGACATCTTTCAACGGGGCTGACTCCAGAAAAACTCAGATCGGCTGCGCATGAGTCCATTCTTGTCAACCCGGATATAAGCCATGTCTTCTATCTGCATGAGTTGATGGAGCGGGTCGGACGCGGCACGTTCAAAATTGTCCAGGAATGCAGGGCAATGAGGATGCGCCCGCCAGTTTGGCAGAGCAAGGCATCTGGTGTCCATCTGACATTTTTCGGGGCCGGGCAAGGACAAATTTCGGTAAAGCTCAACGAACGGCAACGAAAGCTGTTAGAGGGGCTAAAAAACAATGA
>Ga0326726_10000971_pt1 | contig 26609 bp, 25 predicted proteins | sample MHFenrmetagenome_2_FD_207603 | JGI IMG/M metagenome (GOLD analysis project Ga0326726, IMG submission 207603) | Lab enriched peat soil microbial communities from Michigan Hollow, Ithaca, NY, United States - MHF15MN | ecosystem: Environmental > Terrestrial > Soil > Wetlands > Peat | place: USA... | reverse complement strand
TGTGGAGACTGTAATCGCTCATGGCGACCGGCGCGTTCTCCGCATTGACGATATTCACCCCCACCACGAGATCGCTCTTGTCGGCCTCAGAGAAAGCGGTATAGAGCGCGGAAAAAACCTCCGCCGGAGAATCGTTTCGTGAAACGTAGCTCTGGAAACGCAAGGTAAAGGTGTCGTCATTGACGGCATCGGCGCAGGCTTTGACGCGGGAATTGTACGATTTCATCCCGCTGGCAAAATTCGGATCCGGTTTGACGATGTTCTGGATGAAGTTCTGAAAAATGCCTCGCAGTTGCGAAATATTGCCGCTGGCGACAGCGCCCCGCGCCTGGGCGTCGAAAACGGGATTGGTCACCTTGTACCCCGGCGAAACGAACATCTGCTCGATGTACTGCACATTTTCGAGCTGCGCCCGGTTCTTCAGGATTTTCAGCCCCTCGGTGTACAATGCGCCGTCGTATTTGAGGATGGTGGAGAAGTTGGCAAAGGTGCCGAAGAACTGCACATCGGGAGCAGTCTGGTCGTGATAGTGGTTGTAGAAATCCTTGTCCGACCACACCATGTAGAAGTCGCTGAGCATTTTGTTGTCGCTTCTCAGCTTGTCAACCGACAGGGTGTCCGACAGCTTCGAGGTATCCTTGGGCGTGATGACCGAGAAGTCCTTTTTGCTGATCCGGCAATTCTCTTTTTTGATAAAATCGAGATAGGTTTCCGCGTAGGTCGTCCCGGTGAAATGCTGATGCAGATCGCCACCCTTGGGCATCAGATTCAGGAACAGCCGCAGCTCAGCGCCATGCGCTCCAGCGTCAGCGACAAGCCAGTTGAAGTAGCTTTTGACCTTCTCTTTCGCAGGATCGCCTTTCTGCGCGGAGTAGAGATTCGGCGACCACGCGAACAGCGCCAGAGCACACAAAAGAGAAAGCGTTTTTCTGAGCATGATTTCGATAGTTGATGGTTAGGCAAAAACAGGGAACCACTTGAAACCAGCGACAAGGAATATATCCTTCCGCCATAACCGATAACGACAGAAAGGACGGATAATCCGATGTTGGAAAGTTAACGTTACCGGAAAGTAAAACCTATTGAAAATGATACGTTACGACCTGTTGAGGATATCGCTACATCCCGGAATAGTCGAGCGCCGCCTTGTCATACAAACCAGAAAATCCGCGCACAGGATAATTCATCACCATACCTGTTACCCGGTTCGCTCAACCATCTCGACGACCCAGCATTATCTTACGCCGTTTTCACCGTGCACGGCATCAAGCTCAAGGAAAAAGAGGGTTGACATCGTGAAGGGATAGGCGAGGAAAAGATCGAGGATGGCGTTGAATCCAATCGCGACCGCCGGTATTCGCGGTAAAACCAGCAGCATCGGGAGCATTCCGGCGGTAAAGACTGCCGAGAAGAGGAAAAACACGAACTGGCACCAGAACACCTGACCGAACTGAATCTTGAAAAGCGTCCGTGAATAGCCGATGGCCGCCATGCCCGAGCGGTTGCGAAGCGATACGGCAATGAAGTAAAAGATGAAGATGGCGTAATAAACTGCTTCACCCAGGCGAGGCACGAGCATAAGCAAAAGCAAGCCGATGGCGAAAAGCGCCAGAATCGGCCCCAGTGAAAGAGCCGCGCCCAAGCGACTCAGGGCGTGACGAAGCGCAGCGCTCCCGTCGATGGCGGTTCCCTGTGACGAAGCCTCGATGATTCTGGCCACGGCCATGGCAATCAGGCCGTTGAACACGAGAAGTTTGGCGGCGGAGAGCAACCGGGCGATCCACGCATCGTAAGCGCCTTGCCCGGAAATGAAGTATGACGGAATGACCGACAAGGCGATGTTTACCGGAACGGAAACCAGCAGAACGACCGACGCAATGGCAACGAAGTTGAGGCGGTAGAGCCTCCAGCCTTGCGAAATGATCCGGCTGAGGTCGAACGGGTCGTGACTCTGGGCGTCGTTCATAGGTGAAATGATGTTTCCTGACAGGTTGTTTGTGATTGTTTCGATCCGTTCCTGATCGGCCCGGCGTTTTGAAAGATGCTGGCCGATATGACAGTCAAAAGATAAACCCGGCTCGAACCGTTACATGAGAGCCTTTTCCCGGATTGGGCTATCGATTTGAAAAGGCTCTCACCTCTCCCGCATAATCCGGAAGTCGGCTGCACATGAATCCTGTCACTCTGCCCGTTCGAGCACTTCGACGATGCGCGTTGCCGCCGCGCCGTCCCATTTTTCGGGAATCAGTGTTTTCTCCGTCTTTTTTCTAGAGAGAATGACCGAGGCGCGTTCGAGTATCTCATGCTCATCGGGGGCAATCAGCACGTTGGTTCCGAGTTCGACGGTCGAGGGACGCGCGGTGCTCTGGCGCAGGGTGAGGCAGGGCACGTTCATCACGGTCAGCTCTGCCTCGAACTCGGCGGAGTCGGTGAGCACGAACGCCGACTCCTTGAGCAGGCGCAGCATATCGATGTAGCCCGGCATCTCGATCATCCGGAGGCCCGGAACGCCGCTTGGCAGCTCGTCCAACGCCTGCCTTCCCGGCAGCAGCACAGTCGTTGTGGCCGCAAGCGATTCGAGCACCTTGCAGAAGAGGTCACGATTCTCGAAGCTTTCCGGCTCGATCAGCACGGTGACGAACTTTTTCGGGGCGAGCGCCAGCGAATCAAGTACTCCGGATTCGTTGGCCTGCGCCATCAACGTCACGAGGCTATCGATGGCCGTGTTGCCGACGAAGATGATCCGCTCATCGGCGAAGCCCTCGTTCATGAGATTGTACACGCCGCTGTGCTCGCTGACGAAGTGCAGCGCGGCAACCGAGTCGATGACGAGGCGAGTGATCTCGCTCGCTTCAGCGCGGTCGTAGCTGCGCAGGCCGGCGTCGAGACTCGCCACCGGAATTCCCATTTTCGCGGCGGCAAGCGCTCCGGCGAGGCTAGCGCTGTCCTGACCGCCGGGAATGACGAAGCCGGGCGCGAGTTCGTTGAAGATTCGCTCGAAGGCAAGCATGAACGACGCGGTTTCGCCAACCGGCGTGCCCGGCTCGGCTTCGATGACGCGAAGCTCGTCCCCGAAACCGAATGCGGCGGCGAGCGCATCATGCTCGGCGCGGTTGCCGGGAGTGAGCACCCGGATGAGCACTGGTTCAAAGACGCCTTTTTTTCTGAAAACGCTGACAAGTGGGGCGACATGGAGAAACGCCGCGCGATCCTGGGCAATCAAGACTATTTTTTTCACACCGAAAAGCTTTATTACATTAAAAATCGAAACGATAACGCTCAACACAGAGAACCCGGCAGCATGACGAACAGACAACGATCTATCTCAAAAGCCGCATGGCGCGTGATGCTGTCGCTGGCCCTGTGGGGAACCTCCCTGCCGGATAATACGCTCTCCGCGGAAAATAAGAAAACGGTACTCGAACACGCCGACCAGATCGAGGGCGGCGAAAATCCTGGCCCGTCAGGCACGACCATTCCGTACCGATCGGCGGTCGGCAACGTCAAGTTTCTGCACGGCGAGACGACCTTGCAGTGCGACCGCGCGACCGACTGGCCCGACAGCGAGCGCATCGACCTCACGGGGCATATCATCATCAAGGACAAAACCGTTGAAACGCGAGCCGACACCGGCGTTTACCACACCGACCGGGAAACCGGCGAGCTGTCGGGCAACGTTCGCGGCCGGGTGAGCGGCGACAGTCTGACGGTGAAATCGGCGCGGGCGACCTTCGACCGGAACCGCAACGAGCTCTGGCTTTTCAGCGATGCCGTCGCCTGGCAGCGCGGACGTCAGCTCAGCGGCGACTCGATCCGGGTGCATCTGCGTGAAGTCGCCGGGAAAAAGAAGGTGGATGAAATCCAGGTCTTCGGTCACGCCTTCCTTGCGGCCAGGGACTCCCTTTCGAAATCGCCGACGCTCTATGACCAGCTCTCCGGCAAACAGATGACGGCCAACATGGACGACCGCTCCCGCCTGAAGAGGGTCACGGCGACCAGAAACGCCCGAAGCCTCTACCATATCTACGACGACAAGAATCAGCCCTCGGGCGTGAACTTCACCTCGGGCGACAAAATCCGCATGATCTTCGCCGAAGGCAAGCTCGACCGGATCCTCGTGACTGGCGGCGCGCTCGGCAAGGAGTACCCGAACGCCATGCGCAACGATCCGGAGATCAATCTGCCCGGCTTCCGCTTGCGAGACAAGGAGAGGCCGGTTTTCGAGCCGTGAGTCGAACCGTTGTGCGCCGGTGTTGTTAAACCGGGGCATTGCGTTGGGGCTGTCTCAAAAGTCATTTATCAACCTGTTTCTCAGAACTCATCCTCTTTGTCATTCTGAACGAAGTGAAGAATCCAGCTTCTGGAGATCAGCATTAAGTGGATAATTTATTAGACGTTATGAGAGTTCTCTGGATTCTTCGCCCGACTTTGTCGGACTCAGAATGACAGGAAAAATCAATCATTCTCTTGTAGGGACGGCTCTTGTGGCCGTCCTCTTCCTCCGTCTGTTCATGGAAAGGGCATTGCCGGATTTGGGTAAGCAAAAAAGCCTTCCCGTTGGTCGAGAAGGCTTTTTTGCGTTCTATGAGATCAGCGTCCGCTCACTTCGCCAGGGGGCAGTTGCCGGAGGCGCACCCGCCGCCGGACTCCGAGCCTTTGGACGACGATTTGCTGCCGCAGTAGTCGGTGCTGTAGAAGCCGGAGCCTTTGAGCACGAAGCCGCCCTCGGCGCTGATGACGCGCTCGTACGACTCGGTGCCGCATTTGGCGCAGGTTGTCAGAGCGTTGTCGGTCATGCGCTGAAAGACCTCTTCTTCAAATCCGCAACTGTTGCAGCGGTAATGATAGGTTGGCATATTCTTTTCCTCCGTTGGGAATCTATTCTGTGTATGTTGTTTTGATATTTTCGGGTCGCGAAAACCCTGCAATGTTGGACGCTGTATATAACTATATTTAACTTCAAAAAAAAGTTTCACCGGTGATCGTAAAAACGCGGGCGGTTGTACTCCGCGACATCAAGTACCGTGACCAGTCCAAAATCTGCCTGCTGCTGACGCGGGAGTACGGCCAGGTGTCGGTGATCCTCAAGGGCGGACGAAGCTCGAAGAGCCGCACCGGCCCGCTTTTTTCGCCGGGTAACGTGATCGACGCGGTGCTCTACAAAAAGGGCAATCGCGACATCCAGCTCGCCAGCGACGCCAGCCTGGTGCTCAGCCCGCTCTCCGAGTCGCCCGATCTCGAACGCTTCAGCGTGCTCTACCGGGTGCTCGACCTTGTACGTTACGCTTCCACCCACGAAGAAAAAAACGTACCGCTCTTCACGCTCGTTGCCTCGACCATCGACCGACTTTGCAGCGCCAGCAGCAATTTCCAGCCGATCCTCGCCTGGTTCCTGTTGCGCCTCGTCGGCGTGCTCGGCTTCACGCCGTCGCTCGACCGCTGCGTCTTCAGCAACGCCGACCTTGCGGGCAGCATTGACGAAATGAAGCTCCACAAGCTGCTCTTCGTGCACGATCCGGGCGGATTCGCCCTACCGGGCACAGCTTTCGTCAACAGCGTGTCGATTCAGACCGTGCCAGTCAGCCACTACCGATTCATCCGCGCCCTCGCCGCCGCAGGCCATTCGCCCCTGCCGGAAGCCGCGCCGGATGAGGTCTCCGCCGTCACCAACCTCCTGCAGGAGTACTGCTCCAGCCACCTCGACCGGATGCCGCATCGCAAGCATCTCGACATCGTTTCCCGGCTCATCTCGGCATGAGTTGCGACAAGCAGGATGGCGGTTTTCAATCTTCGGGACTATTTTCTATCTTGACCAGTCATTTCAAGCAAATCACACCTTCGAACAATTCAAACCGAACGATTCGACATGCCTGTACTCACCCGTTCTGCAGAGCTTTTTGAAAAAGCAAAGAAGTTCATCCCCGGTGGCGTCAACTCCCCGGTTCGCGCATTCAAATCCGTCGGCGGCACCCCGATTTACATGGCCAAAGGCCAAGGGGCTTACATGACCGACGTTGACGGCAACACCTACCTGGACTATGTCGGATCGTGGGGACCGTTCATTCTCGGCAGTATGCATCCTCGCCTGACCGCTGCCATCGAATACACCCTGCGCAACATCGGCACCAGCTTCGGCACCCCGATCGAAATCGAGATCGAGATCGCTGAATTGCTCTGCAAGGTCGTCCCGTCACTCGAAATGGTGCGCATGGTCAACAGCGGCACCGAAGCCACCATGTCCGCTGTCCGCCTCGCCCGCGGCTACACCGGCAAGGATAAAATCATCAAATTCGAGGGCTGCTACCACGGCCACGGCGACAGCTTCCTCATCAAGGCAGGCTCCGGCGTGCTTACCCTCGGCGCTCCCGACAGCCCCGGCGTCACCAAAGGTACCGCCAACGACACGCTGAACGCCACCTACAACGACATCGAGTCGGTCAAGGTGCTGGTCAACGAGAACAAGGGCGAAATCGCCGCGATCATCATCGAGCCAGTCGCAGGCAACACCGGCGTCATCCCGGCCAAGAAGGAGTTCCTCCAGGCCCTGCGCGAGCTGTGCGACGCTGAAGGCATCGTGCTGATCTTCGACGAGGTGATGTGCGGCTTCCGCGTGGCCCTCGGCGGCGCGCAGGAGCTGTACGGCGTCACCCCTGACCTCACCACGATGGGCAAGATCATCGGCGGCGGTCTGCCGGTCGGCGCATTCGGCGGCAAGCGCGAAATCATGCAGAACATCGCTCCGCTCGGCGCAGTCTACCAGGCTGGCACCCTCTCGGGCAACCCGCTGGCGCTCACCGCCGGTCTGGAAACCCTGAAGATTCTCATCGAAGAGAATCCCTATCCGGAACTCGAAAGGAAGGCTGCGTTCCTCGAAGCAGGCTTCAAGGCCAATATGGACAAGCTCGGCCTGAACTACGTGCAGAACCGCGTCGGCTCGATGGCCTGCCTCTTCTTCACCGAAACCCCGGTCGTGGACTACAAGAGCGCCATCACCGCCGACTCCGCGAAGTACGGCAAGTACTTCCACTCCATGCTCGACCAGGGCATCTACCTCGCCCCGTCGCAGTTCGAGGCCATGTTCACCAGCTTCGTGCACACCGACGAAGACCTCGACAAGACCGTCAAGGCCAACTACAACGCCCTCGTCGCCGCGCACCAGTAAGCTGGCGGCACGACAAATACGCAAAAAGGGCTGCCTGCAAAGGCGGCCCTTTTTTGTTCCGAAAAAAATCAGTTCATGAATCCAGCCTGATCTGCCGGTACTTCTTCATGACAAGCTCCTTGTACATTGCTCGGAGTTCGTTGTCGAGAAAACTCTTGTCGATCATCGTTTCCAGTGCGGGCAGAATCTTTCTGAATTTGTTGAACATACGATGCTGAACCACTTCGTCAATCGACAATGTATTGAATGCAGTTTTGAAATCGTTGAGCGTGATGCTTCTTTTCTTGCCATTCAGCGTCAGCGCCAACTCTTCTTTATCAGCGAGCATCACGAGAGCAGTAGAAAGGAGATCATAGGCAGGAGCCAGATTGAAACCTCCTCTCTCCGGAGTATCGATTAACGAAAAATTTTTCAGGTGCATATCGGCATTCCCGGTCAGAAAGCAAAACAACACCATTTCGAAAAAGTTGATCACATCGAAACCAGGATTGACCGAAAAACGACGGATGGCTTTTGCAATCTGTTCATACGAACCGAAATATTTGTTTTCCGTAAGCCGACCGGTAATTTGGCACATATCCTCCATGTGCAATTTGCCCTTCTTCGTGCGGTCGATGCGGCGAGTCAGGTATGCCAGTGTTCCCGATTTCATGCGAATCAGACTGTGTGGAACGGTTGCGATCCGTAACACTTCAGCCATGTGCATCGTCAAATCCTCGATTTCAGGCAACTGCGGAAATCGTTGTGAAGGAGGCTTGAGGATATATCCGCCCCACAAGCCGACGATGGTGAATCGTTGAGGTTCACGGTTTTTTCCGGGAGAGTCAAGATGCAGCGACAGTTTTGGCTGTACGCCGGTAATTGCGGTGTGGCTGCGAACGACCTCCAATGCCAGTTCATCGAGCTGGTTTTCATCATAGGGCAACAGTGGCGGAAGCGCAGTTCCGAACATTTTCCGGCTGCATTTCGGATGGAAATCCACTTCGCCAGAATCCAGCGGTTCATAGCAATAGAGGCAGCGCTGTTCCATAACTCACTCCGTGATAACTGGATGCACGCTGACCGCGCCGATGCAATCCGTGCAGCAGTTCATCAACAGAGCCATGCGATCGCGTGGATTGATTTTCCAGTTCCGTTCGGCAACCTCAAGCAGCCAGCCTTCGGGAATCAATCCGTCAAAAAAAGGAAACATGGTTTTGCTCGAATATTCGGCAGCTTGCAGCGGCAATGTAACACTCACCGGCTTTGGATCGTCGGACTCCAGATATGCCTGAGCGTACAGGAAATGATAACCCTCTTCGTCCTGAATAAACCAGCCTGCGGTTTTATCAAGATATTTCACCTCGGCTTTGCGCATCGGCTACTCCTCCCGCTCCTGCCTGACGGGGCCAAGCTCATAGCCGAACAAGGCAAGCACCTGGTTGACCTTGTCCATCCGCAACGTCTTTTTCCCCTGTTCGAGATCACGGATAAAACGCAGCCCCGTCCCGGCCTTTTCCGCCAGATCCGGCTGGGTCATGCCCAGAGATTTGCGCCTGTTGCGGACAAATTCGGATAAGTCATTCATAATGCAATCGATACCTGAACGGATATACTTTTATTGATTTATGATTAATCTATACCATTTCGGGTATAGATGCAAGAGATTTTGGTAAGATTATACCCGAAGTGGTGCAATTTTGCCGCTCAGTGTCGGAATTATACCCGTTATGGTATACGATCAATGTAAATGGTGAAACGTCTTTTTTACCGGATAATTGTAATTGGTTTTAAGGAACTTTATTGATTTCCAAGGGGAATTTAAGTATAAATACTTAAATTCCCCTTGGACACAATTACATATAACTCCTTATCATGTAAGGGGTTATATGTAATTTATAGTTTGTTAAAAAACGATTTTTTTCTAACTGTAATGATAAAAAAGTTAATATGACATAAAATGTAATGTTGATTCAGGAACTTTTTTAAAACTCATGACGTTACAGTATTTATACTGTAACGTCATGAGTCAATAATTTCATTGCATGTCCCGACCGTCAAAATTCTCGCTCGCCAAAAAAGATATTATATCTTTTTTAGAGAACTCGAGTTACAAGTTTTATGATCAAATCATGGTCGCCAAAATATTCGAAAAAAAGCGAACATTATGGAGGCTTCCGAAAAGCATGTCATATGCAAACTTCATTAATGAACTCCTCGCAAACACAAAACTTCAAGAAATTAAAATAGGCAATTCAACGAGGTATGTTTATCGCCCCACAACGGTATATGAATTAACTGCCTCACTTAAGCATAACGGATATTTTTCTCATCTATCAGCACTCTATCTGCATGGTCTCGTAAATGAAAAACCAAGCAAATTATATTTTAATCGTGAGCAAAGCGACAAAGACAATCAAGATGAATACGTGATTGGTCAAAGTGATATAGACAATGCTTTTTCTAAACCGCAACGAGTGTCGAAAAATATTGCCTCCTATAACGATTATCAAATCATACTGCTTAATGGGAAGTACACAAATAACGATGGGATTATTAATCTATTGCACTCTACCGAAGGCGATCTCAATACTACGTCTCTCGAAAGAACTCTTATCGATATAACTGTCAGGCCCGTATATGCGGGTGGTGTCCAAAATGTTCTGAATGCTTATGAAAAATTAAAGGGTAAAGTTTCAGGGATAGCGATTAATACAATGCTTGATAAGCTTGATTTTATATACCCTTATCATCAGGCGATTGGATTTTATATGGAAACGGCTGGTTATGGCGAAAATGACTATAATATATTTATGGATTCAGGGATTAATTATGACTTCTATTTAGCTCACGCTATGGAGGAACGTGAGTATTCTGAAAAATGGAGAATTTATTACCCTAAAGGATTTTCGCTGGCTTGACTGAATTTCTTCTCCTTGTTCGTGTCAATGATACATATCTTGCTGGTCCCGCGACGCCAAAATCGGCAACCACAGCCATCAGCTAAATCCTTTGTTACAAAAGAGACTGATCGCTCAGCAGTCATTGCCATAACCGGAGTCGCGCAGAACAGACCCCGGTTATGGCAAATAGCACCGTTCGTCGCCGGTTCACCCGGAAAGCTTGTCGTAATATCCGGCAAGCGATTGCTGAGGCTCCGGTGCTTCGTTAATCACCTCGAACGTTTTATTCGCGGCGTTTTCAACCCAGAGCGAGAGCACGGCCAGTTCGGCCACGTCAGAGCGGTTGGTCCAGCCGTTCCACAGATGGTCGCCCTGCTCTACGCGAAGCCGGTGCTGCAAAGGCTCTTCATCCTTCAGGCCGCCGGGTCTGATGATGGTGTAGGAACGCCCCTCCGTTGAAAATTGCTTCCGGAGATGCTCCTCGGCGGCAAACTTCATGTTCAGCACGCCAGCGAAGAGATTGAGCGGATGATACCATTTGGTCACCCCGATGGAACTGACCATCGCGAAATGCCGCACGCCAGCTTTGGCGGCCTCGTCAATCAGCCTGATCGCGCCATCGCGGTCAACCTCATGCGGTGACGCCTCGCCGCTGACGACGGAGGAGCCAAGCGCCGATATGACCGCATCACAGCCCGTGACCGCCCGGCTGATGGCATCAGCGTCCTGGATTTTGCCAAGTGCTACCTCCACGGCGTCACCAAACAGGCTTCTCGCCTTCTCTTCCGAACGCACGAAAACCCTGACCGGCACCCCATAATGCAGCAGCCGCTTGACGACCCAAGTGCCTGTCCTGCCCGTCGCTCCGGCAACGAGCACTTTCTTTGCGTATCCCGAATTTTCAGCCATAATTCCAGTTATCTTTTTTGTTTTCATAGTCGTATCCACGAAAAAAACCATTTCCGCGAGCATTCTGTTTCCGGCATGTTTTTGCCGCAATGGCGTCGTCATCCGGAGGCGGGTTCGCTTGAGTCTCTCGCTTTTTCATTACCTTGAAGCAATACTGACCAGCATCCGGCTGATACGCTCAGCCCGCCGGTCGAGTCAACTTTCTTCAAGACATTTCAACACCGCACCATGAAAATACGTCGCCTTGCCGTTCCGGCACTTATCCTTGCGCTTTCGCTTTCGTCTTCGACCGTTGCCCGTGCCTATGACCGCGACCAACTGACGTTGCTTCAGAAAAGCGTAGCAGAATGGAACGCCATGCGCACTCAGCATCCGGAGCTTGCCATCGATCTGTCCAAGGCCAACCTCGAAGATGCTAACCTCAATGGGGCGAATCTGTCGAAGGCCAATCTCTCCAAAGCCGACCTCAGCGGCGCTTCGCTCAACCAGGCAAACCTCGAAGGCGCGAACCTTGGCATGGCTTATCTGAAAAAAACCAACATGAAGGCCGCCAACGCATCACATGCGTGGCTGGCGGGCGCGAACATGAACGGCGCTTTCCTGAAGGACGCCTCGCTGAAGGCGGCCAATCTGGCCGGAGCCAATCTGCGATGGGCAAAGATGAGTGGCGCTGATCTGGAACAGGCCAACCTGAAAGATGCCGTGCTGTTCGAAGCCGATTTCGAAGGAGCGAACCTCAAGGGCACGCAGCTCACCAAAGCCCGCCTTCTCGAAAACGCCGTGCTGAAGGATGCGACGGTGTCGGGCAATACCGTGCTGCCCTCTGGCGAGTCGGCCTCGAAAGGGTGGGCGATGATGCACGACTGCCGTTTCGCGAAGGAAGCGCCCGCCGCGCCGCCGCAATTCGTGCCGCCGGTCGTGGCCTCGCCGGTGATCATTCCGGAGAACATGCCTGCCGGAAGCGTTCAGCCCGCTCCGGTGCCAGCGATGCTCGATGTGCGGGAGGTCGAGGAGTGGAATGCGATGCGGCAGAAAAATCCAGATGCAAAAATCGAGATGAGCGAGGAGAAACTCGGCAACGCAAAACTCACCGGCGTCGATCTGCGAAAAGCCTCACTCTCGAAATCCGATTTTGAACGAGCAAACCTCGACAAGGCCAACCTGGCTGGAGCAAACCTGGCTGGAGTGAATTTCCAGAAAGCCGACATGAAGGAGGCGAACCTGAAAGGGGCGAATCTCGAAGGCGCAAACCTCGATAGGGCGTACATGAAAAATGCCAACCTCTCCGATGCGAATCTCAAGGGCGCTATGCTCTTTGGCGCTATGCTCTACGGGGCCAATCTGGATGGTGCAATCCTGACCAATGCGTCGCTGTTCGACGCCAATCTTGAAAAGGCCTCCCTGAAAGGAGCCGACCTGACCGGCGCGACTCTGACCGGAGTCAACCTGACCGATGCACTCATCTCTTCGGCCACAATCACTCCTTCAGGCAAAAAGGCGACCAGGGGGTGGGCCACAATCAACAATGCAGTTTTCGTCGATAAATAAGCGTGCCACGCTGAACTGGAAAATGAACGTTTATGGCTAACATTCTTGTCACGAGTTACTACAGCCGCTGGGATCTGGCTGATCACAAAGGGAGGATCGCCCTGTACGATTCAAGCAACCAGCTGATCGAGAACCATCTTTTCACCGATCCCGCCGAGTTTCAGGTCGTGGCGAGTATGCTGCGGCAGGAAAAACCGCTCTGGTTCGATACGGAGGCACAGCATCTCCGCACCGGATCGGAGCCAGTTGGCGAGTGGGAAAACAGGTAAAAGCAGGAAGCGTTCCCGCTCAGTTCGGAAAGCGCTTCCTGTAGAGAAGCTGCTGCAAGGGATGCGCCTTGCTGATATTGGGATCGGTGACCGGCAGAAGATGCTTCTTGCCCGTGCGGGTAACCACTTCGATCGTGCCGTCGGCATTGACGGAGGTCACTCTCCAGAACTTGTCCACCACGTAGTGGTAGTGCTCGCCGTGTTCGAGGGCGTAGACCTGGCGGGCTCTCGGGCCTGGCGACACGGAGCTTTTCGGCTTGTGATAAATGATTGAATCCCCGACCCTGAATTGCGGCATTTCCTTATCCTTTCCGTCGGTCAAACGGTATACAGATTCGTATAAAAATGTTAACTATCGTTGATTGTATAAAAAAAATCAAAAAATATCTACCCTTTTTTCATACAAACCAACAACGCCGCGTTTTTTCCCGGATAGTCGCGATTCGTTCCAGCCATTCAGTGCACTTCCTCCGCAAATTTGATGACGAGCCGGTCGCCCTCCCGCTGCGCGCCCGTGGTTCTGAGTGTAGCCAGAGCCTGGGGTAAGACCATGTTCCGCCGGTGGTTGCCGATACGGATGTTCAGCTCGTCACCGCTCTTGCTTAACTCCACCGATTCATCCGGAATACCGGGAAGCAGCAGTTCGAGATCGAATCCATGCTCCGTCTGCTTGATCTGATAGGGATTTCGCCGGTAATAGACCTGTGAAGGGTCTTCGTCTCCATAGAGCATCTCCTTGAGCTTTTCGAGGGTCGCAAGTCCGCATATTTCGCGAGAATAGAGCGGCACCTCCCTGACGGGCAGCGGGCTGAAGCTGTCGATGATCTCCTGCCGGTACAGTTTTTGGTTCTCTTTCCAGTACTGGAAATAGGGGTCGGTCACCTCATCGGGAATGATTCTGTTGGAGATGACCATGTCGATGGAGATGTTGTAGAGGCTCAGATAGGCCTGCGCCCGCAGCGACTCCTTGATGACCATCTTCTCGGGATTGGTGACGAGACGCACCGACGTGATGCTGCCGTCGGTCAGTATCCGCCCGAGCGCCTCGATCTGCTCGTAGAACTGGAAAGGCAAATCCATCATCTCCTTGTCGGGCAGCGAAAAACCGGCAAGGGGTCTGAAAATCGGCTCCACCAGCGGCCTCAGGTAGACGGCCATCTTTTCGAGTGGCTTGTAGAGCCGCCGCATGTACCAACCGCCCACTTCAGGAATGCTCAGGAGGCGCAGGGCGGTGCCGGTCGGAGCGGAATCGATGATGAGCACATCGTAATTGCCCTCCTTGTGGTGGCGGAACACCCTGACCAGCCCGAAAATCTCATCCATGCCGGGCAGGATGGAAAGCTCCTCGGCCTGCACGCCGTCCAGTCCACGGGCCTGAAGCACCTCGGTCATGTAGCGCTTGACGCTGCCCCAGTTCTGCTCCAGCTCTTCGAGCACATCGAGCTCGGCTCCCCAGAGATTGCGGCGCACCTCACGCGGCTCGTGGCCAAGCGGAACGTCAAAACTGTCGGCGAGGGAGTGGGCCGGATCGGTGCTCAAGACGAGGGTTTTGTGGCCCAGCTCGGCGCAACGCAATCCGGTGGCCGCCGCCGTGGATGTCTTGCCCACCCCGCCTTTTCCGGTCATGAGAATCAAGCGCATGTGAACCTCCTTTTTCCCTTACCCAACCACGGGCAGGAAAAAATAGTTTGTGCTCGCGAATCTCCCCGTCATCAAGCCGCGGAGGACACCCCCGCAGATGGTAACATGGGACGCAAAAAAGCCTCTCCGCCGTGCAGGGCGAGAGAGGCCTGAAACTTTTGAATGGTGTTCGAGAGACGCAGCGCCGTCTTGCCGGAACCGCTCAGAACAGCTGGTTGTCGGTTCTGCGCAGAATGATCGCGTACTCGTTCTGGTCGGTCATCGGCTTTCTTTTGACCGAGAGGCTCCACTCGACATTCAGCCACGAGCCATCGCCGGTTTTGAACCGCGAATAGAACATGAGCACCGCCTCCTGCGGCTTCTGGCGGTCGAGCGCGCTCTTGAAGTGCTGGTAATCATCGGGATGGAGAATCTGCGAAAGCGGCACCCCGGCAAGCGAGCCTGGCGCAAAGCCGAGAAACTTCTCGATCGAGCTGCTCAAGTCGACAATATTCTCCTCGTCGTCGAGCACGGCATAGGCTTCGATGGCCGGTTTGAGCCGCTCTTCGAACCTGCCGATGTGCATGCGCACCTGGCGGAGCAGATTGTCGATATCCATGCGGTAGCGGGAAAGCGCCAGGGCGTCGCTGATCGGACTCACCTGCTCGCCCACGGCATGACCGGTGAGGATCCAGTCGATATCGGCTCCATCCTTTTCGAGCCGGTCGAGCATCTTTTTTCCCGGAAGGCACTTGCCTTTGAGATACGGGGTCATCTGCGCCGGATACTTGATGCCCACCGCCCGGCAAAAAGCGTTGACCGAACCGTGCTTTTTCAGGATATAATTTCTGAGGCGATGATTGAATCCGCTATGAGTAGTCATGATCGTGTATGGATAGCTGTTAGTGCTTCTGTTCGGGTACTGCGGGAAACTGGGATCACAGAGTTCAAGAAAATTTCAAATGGCAATGGCGGCTTCATGAAACAAAAAACCTATTCGTTTCCTATCCGTCACCCTCCTTTGCCGGCACATTGAACAAGGCGCTGGTGATCACCGGCACGAGAAAAATGGTCACGGTGATGACAGACATCACGACATCTGCCTGGTGTCCATCGAGATACCCGGCAACTGTCACTTCCGGCCAGAGATGCTCAAACAGAGAAAAGGACAGCCTCATGCCAAGCACGGCGAGCACGATATAGGCGCAACTCTCCAGAAAAGCATACTCCTCCATGAGGCGGATAAAACCATATGCCACGAACCGCATGGCAAGAATACCGATGAACACTCCCGCACAGACCAGAATGAGATTGTCCGTGAAAGCGACCGCCGCGAAAACGTTGTCTATCGAAAAAGCGATATCCATCATCTCGACAAACACCACCGTAGCCCAGAATGGTCCGATCCGACCCGCGACCAATCGATAGAGGCGATTGTTGCGCTTTTGGTCATTCATCTCTCCTGCATCCTTCGCACCCCGACTGTTCCACCAGCTCCAGACAAGCGAGAGCAGGTAGAGGCCGCCAAACGGCTTGAGCCACCAGATACTGACCAGAAAGGAGGCAAAAACCAGGAAAAGACCTCTGAACAGATAGGCGCCAAGAATCCCGTACTTCAAGGCCGCCGGACGCTCTTTTTGGGGAAGATCGAGAACCATCGTCGCAAGCACGGCTGCGTTGTCTACCGACAGCAGCCCTTCGATCACGATAAGGTTGAAAATAACAAGTAGTGACGAAGCCGGATGCTCAACGATATGCCGGACAAGTTCTTGCATTGATATTCTATCAGCTTTTTCCCTTTTCTATATGTTAATGTACACAATACTATATAGAAAACAAATACAGGCGGAAAAAACGCAGTATCAAATTTGAACTTGTACGCCAATTTCAATCACCTGGCCTGAAGGAAGATCGTAGTAAGCGGTGGCGCTCAGTGCATTGCGCGCCATGAGGGCGAAAAGTTTTTTTCTCCAGTTGCTCATTTTCGACTTCATGCCCGTCACGATTTTTTCCCGGTTGAGGAAAAAGCTGATCGCCTCGGGCTTGAAATGCATCCCCTGCTGGTTGGCCAGGGCGAGCACCTGCCGGATATTCGGGTACTCCATGAAGCCGTACCGCGCGATGATTTTGTAGATACCGTAATTGAGCTGAACGACCTCGACCTTTTTGCTGTTCGGCACTCTGGGCACACGCTCGGTCGAGAAATGAAACAGGCCAACCTCCGAATGGAGAATCTTGTTGTGGCGCATGTTGTGCAACAGAGCGATGGGCACGATATCGGGATTGGCCGTCAGATAGACCGCCTGGCCCTTGACCCGCTGAGGCTGCTGGATGGCGAGGCTTTCGGCAAACTCGGTGAGCGTGAGCGTGCGCTCCAGAATCTGCTGCATCAGGAGCTGCCGCCCCTGCTTCCAGGTGAGCATGACCGTAAAAAACACTAAACCAATCACCAGCGGGAACCATGCGCCATGCAGTAATTTGCTGACGCTCGCGCCGAAAAACGAGAGGTCGATGATCACGAAAAAGCCGACCAGCAGATCGACTCCAATACGGTTCCATTTCCAGAGATCACGGGCGACATAGTAGAACAGCACGGCTGAGATCAGCATGGTTGCTGTCACCGCCACGCCGTACGCCGAGGCGAGCCTGCTCGACGAGCCGAATCCGGCCACCAGCGCGATCGTGGCGAACATCAGCGACCAGTTGGCCGCCGGCACATATATCTGTCCTATATGGCTGGCAGAGGTGTGCCGAACGGTAAGGCGGGGTATATATCCGAGCTGAATGCCTTGCTGGGTAAGGGAAAAAACGCCGGTTATGAGCGCCTGCGAAGCGATGATCGTGGCGAGCGTCGCCAGGATGAGCATCGGAATCATGGCCCAGGAGGGCACCAGCGCATAGAATGGATTGAAAGACTTTTCAGGATTGGCCAAGAGCGCCGCCCCCTGTCCGAAATAGTTCATCAGCAAGGAGGGCAGCACCAGAATCAGCCAAGTCAGACGGATGGGACGCTTGCCGAAATGGCCCATATCGGCATAGAGCGCCTCGGCGCCCGTCACGGCAAGAAAGACCGCGCCAAGCACGAGGAATCCTTGCACATGGTTGCTCATGAGAAACTCGATGCCGTACCACGGGAAAAATGCCAGCAATATCTGCGGATAACGGATGATCTCGACCAGCCCGAACAGCCCGATCGAAGTAAACCAGACCAGAATGACTGGCCCGAAAAACGACCCCACCTTGGCCGTGCCGTGATGCTGAAACAGGAAAAGACCTGCCAGAATGACAATCGTAACCGGAATCATGAAGGGGGTGAAGCTCGGGGCGATGATCTGGATGCCCTCGACGGCGCTGAGCACCGAAATCGATGGGGTGATCATGCCATCTCCATAAAGCAGTGCCGCGCCAAACAACCCAAGACCAACCAGAAGCCACCGCTCACTCTTGTTTTTTTGACTGTGCGAAATGATCAGGGAGGTGAGAGCCAGAATTCCCCCTTCACCTTCGTTATCGGCCCGCATGATGAAGGTGAGGTACTTTAGGGTGACGATGAGAATGAGCGCCCAGATCAGCAGCGAAAGCACCCCGAGCACGTTGGCATGGGTCACGGGAATGCTGAATTCGCCATGAAAACACTCACGGACGGCGTACAGGGGGCTGGTTCCTATGTCACCAAAAACTACGCCAAGCGCGGCAAGCGACAGGGAGGCGAGGCGTTTGTAATCGGAATCGCTGGAGTGGGAATGAGAAGATAAATGCGCGTCTTCGGATGTCGTTGACATGGGATGGAAAGATCTTATTAAACCGTTAAAGGTCTCTTGCGGAAAGGCCGATTACGGCTGCATATGCCCCTTGCACTAGGATGGCCAGCGCTCGCTGACGGTATCGAATATTGGCAAATGGTTTCATATGCTTCGGATAATGCAAACCAACGAATATACACATTCACCTTGAATTGCAAACAACAGCCGCCATGTGTGGTTCAAGGTGATGCCCTGTCGTGGCTCGTCAGCTCACGGAGCACCTCGGCGGCCAACGAATCCCCAAGCGCCGAAGCCCATCGCAGATCTTCGATAGCGCCCTTCCGGTCTCCGGCTAGCTTGCGGACAACGCCGCGATTATACCACACCGACGCGCTTTGCGGAGCAGCCTGGACGACGCGATTCAAATCCTCAAGCGCGCCGGTATAATCGCCGAGAGAAAGTTTCGCGAAAGCGCGGTTGTTTCGAGCCGCAAGCATGTCGGGATCGAGCACGAGCGCTTTCGAATAGTCTTCGATGGCCGCTTTCGCCTCCCCGAGCGCCACGCGAGCGTTGCCGAGGTTGTACCACGCCACCTTGTAACGTGGATCGATGCTCACCGCCTTGAGATAATCCGGAAGCGCGCCGGAGAGATCGCCGGAGAGATTTCTGGCGAGCCCCCGGTTGTTGTAAGCACCGGCAAGCAACGGATCGAGCTGTATGGCTCTGGTGAAATCGGCGACAGCCAGCGCATACTGCTTCATCGATGTCCTGATCGTACCGCGATTGTTATACAACTGCGCCATTTGCGGCTTGATCGCTATCGCCCGTGACATATCCGCGATGGCTTCCGCATACCGGCCAAGCGCCGCCAGGCTGAAGCCCCGGTTATTGTACGCGCTGAATGAACGGGGATCGAGCTTTATGCTCCTGGTGTAATCGGCAATCGCTCCTTTCATATCGCCCGTCGAACCACGAACAAGGCCCCGATTGTAATAAGCATCCGATGCAGAGGGATTCAGGCGAATAGCGCGGCTGAAGTCATCGATTGCCCCTTGATAATCCGCGCGCCCGGCCTTCAGGATGCCCTGGTCGATCAGCGAGCCGGCAGATTCGGCATAAAGCGCCGGAGTGACGAACAGCAGAAAAACCGCCATCAGAAAAAAGCTGGCCATCAGGTTGCCAGTATACCATGCTCGCTGTTTGTTCATGTGTCGTGCCTGCCGGAGGTGATCGATCAGAATATTTTGCATACCTCCTGCAACAGCAGTCGCCCTCTAAAAGCTTCCCGTAAAAAGCGTTGGCCATCATTATACGCCTCCGCTCAGAACCTGAAGGGGGCGCATTACTGCAAGCGATACTTTTAATTCCTCGTGATTTCCGAGGCATTTCTATTGTTCAAAAATCCAACGAACTCAACTGAAACAACCAAAGGCAGAAACAAGGCATCATACTTTATAATAATAACTTAGAAAATTAAATATCCGTATTAAGCCCTGTCGCAAACAGATTGAGCAATACCATTTCGGAGTTTAAAAACCTTTTTATTATATTGTCATTTGTGTTTCAATAACATGAAAGAAACCGGCGTTCTACCAGAGACACTCACATGACAGGCATCGACACTTTACACAGCTTCAATTCAGGTAGCGGCGCATTAACCGGGACGCGATTATGCAAAAAAAACACATTGCCCAGCTCACACGCCTTGTTCTGGCATTGTCACTCTTCGTTTCAGTCACTCCGCTCGGCGCTTTCGCCCGCCAATCCAGCGCCAAAGCCCATAAAGCCAAGCTGAAAGGCAAGGCGGCTCACTCAGCAAAATCTGTAAAACACAGCGGCGCTAAAGAGCTCTCTTCAGCCCAGCCGCTACCTAACGGCGATAAGGTTCTGATCGCTGTCGGCAAGGCCTCTTTTTATGCTAACAGTTTCCACGGCAGCAAAACTGCAAGCGGAGAGCAGTTCGACAAAAAAGATTTTACCGCCGCGCACCGCTCACTGCCGTTCGGCACCGTCGTGCGGGTAACCAATCTCAACAACGGGAAAATGGTCTTCGTGAAGATCAACGATCGGGGGCCCTATATCAAAAGCCGTATCATCGACCTCTCGAAAGCGGCGGCCAAACAGCTCGACCTGGTAGATGGGGGCGTAGGCAAGGTCAGGATCGAAGCCTACAACTGACCTGAACGCTCAAAGCCATTCAGCCTCCTGACTCCTGAAAAGGGGGCTGAGCGCAATCAAATTTGGGGAAGAGAAAAAGAGCGCCACGCGCTCCGTCACCTGTCCACATCGTCCATGTCCGTCCGTGCCAGTCCGTGTCCGTCCACACTGCACTCACTCTGCCAAGCACCTCACTGCTCTCTGATAATAAATACCGTCTCGCCTTTTCTGTGGAAATTGAAACGCTCGCGGGCGACCTTTTCGACGCTGTCGGGCTGGTAGGCGTTTTTGATTGTACTGCGGAATTCGACAATCCTCTTCTGCTCTTCGGTCTGGAGCTTTTCGAGCTTGCGGTTCTCGAGTTCCATGCTGATGCGGGTAACAAGACCGAAATCACCGAAGACAAACCAGACAGCCGCAATCGCGAGCACTGCCCAAAGAGCAAGCCTTATTGGATTCGAGCGGATGGAATCCCATATATCCATGAGGTATCTCAACATGATCCATGAGTGACAACGTTGAGAACAGGATATGCCGATTCGACATACCCTGCTTCAGCATTTTTCAGAAAATATCGGTATCAGACCCGGAAAGCCTTGATGCCCGGATAGACCGCGGTGTCACCAAGCATCTCCTCGATCCGAAGCAACTCGTTGTACTTGGCCATGCGGTCGGAGCGCGACATGCTGCCGGTCTTGATCTGCCCGGCGTTGGTCGCCACGGCGATCTGCGCGATGGTGGTGTCTTCGGTCTCCCCGCTGCGATGGCTGATGATCGAGGTGTAGCCGTTGCGCTTGCCAAGCTCGATAGCCTGAAGCGTTTCGGTCAAGGTGCCGATCTGGTTCACCTTGATGAGAATCGAATTGCCCACACCCTTCTCGATCCCTTCAGCCAGGCGCTTGCTGTTGGTCACGAACAGATCGTCGCCCACGAGCTGCACCCTGCCGCCGATCTTGTCGGTCAGCATCTTCCAACCCTCCCAGTCATCCTCGGCCATGCCGTCCTCAATGGAGATGATCGGATAGCGGCTCGCCCAGTCCGTCCAGTAGTCGGACATCTCTTCAGAAGAGAGTTCGCGTCCGGAGGATTTCTTGAAGACGTACTTTTTCTTTTCAGCGTTATAAAACTCGGAGCTTGCCGGGTCGAGCGCGATCATGACGTGAGCGTCGCCGAGCCCGCCCTTGTCGGTCGGCGCGCCCGCCTTGTAGCCAGCCAGCCCGATAGCTTCGATCACCAGCTCGATAGCCTGCTCGTTCGACTCGACGTTCGGCGCGAATCCGCCTTCGTCACCAACAGCCGTGCTCAGGCCGCGATCATGCAGAAGCGCCTTGAGCGAGTGGAACACCTCCGCGCCGCACCGAAGCGCATCAGAGTAACGGTTGAAGCCAATCGGCATGATCATGAACTCCTGGAAATCGACCGTGTTGTCAGCATGAGCGCCGCCGTTGAGCACGTTCATCATCGGCACTGGCAACGTTTTGGCCGTCGTACCTCCGATATAGCGGTAGAGCGGCAGTGCCGAATATTCGGCGCCGGCCTTGGCGCAGGCGAGCGAGACGCCGAGAATGGCGTTCGCGCCGAGGTTCGACTTGTTCGGCGTCCCGTCGAGTTCGATGAGCTTCGCGTCGATAGCCTCCTGGTCAGTCACGTCCATGCCTTTCAGGGCGTCGTTGATCGTGGTGTTGACATTCTCGACCGCCTTGAGCACCCCTTTGCCGAGGAAAACTTTCTTGTCCTTGTCCCTCAGCTCGACCGCTTCGTGGACGCCCGTCGAAGCGCCGCTGGGCACCGCCGCGCGGCCAAAAGAGCTATCGGTATAGACATCCACTTCAACGGTAGGGTTGCCTCGCGAGTCCATGATTTGACGGGCATGAATCCTGGTGATGACTGACATGTGATACGGAGATTTAAAATTGATATGAAGAACAGCAAAAGATACACATTGGTGCTCATTGTTCGGACATGCAAGCTCATTTTATCGATAGCAAAATGCGTTTCATGACTGTGAAGTTGCGAATGCAACTATTTTTTTCTGTAAGTTTTCAGGTACTGCCAGATGCCGACCACCTGCGCGATGCGCTTTAACGCAAAAAGCCGGTGACAGCAGACGGCTCCGTTAAATCCAATCCAAGAAAGGAGTACTGACATGCAACCTGTTCCAACGGATCAATTGAGGAACATTGTCGTTACCGGCCATTCCGGCACCGGAAAAACCATGCTGTGCGAATCGTTCGCCCTTTGCATGGGGGTCATCAACCGCCTCGGCAGCATCGAGGATGGCACAACTTTGTCAGATTACGCTTCAGACGAGACAGAGAGAAAGCACAGCCTGAACACCAGCCTCATTCACGGCATGTGGAATGAGAAGAAGATCAATATCATCGATACCCCCGGACTGCTCGATTTTCACGGCGACGTCAAATCGGCCATGCGGGTCGCCGATACGGTGCTGATCACGGTCAATGCGGCAACTGGCGTAGAAGTCGGCACTGACACGGTGTGGGAATACACCAAGGAGTACTATAAACCGACCATGTTCGTGCTCACCAAGCTCGATGCCGACCGCGCAAGCTATGATGCGACCATCGACGCCCTGCGCGACCACTTTGGCCACCTGGTCACACCGATCCAGTTCCCGGCGGAGGAAGGACTCGGCCACCACATCCTGGTCGACGTGCTGCTGATGAAGCAGATCGAGTTCAGCCCCGACAAGCCCGGCAGCATGATGGTTTCGGAGATTCACGACCTGTACCGCAAAAAAGCGGAGGAGCTGCACCAGCAACTGGTCGAGGCCGTAGCCGAAACCGACGAGGAGTTGATGAACCGCTTCTTCGAAGAGGGGAATCTCACCGAAGACGAACTTCGGGCCGGCATCAAATCGGCCCTCGTCACCCGAACCTTCTTCCCCGTTTTCTGCACCTCCCCGCTCCATCTCATCGGCTCCGAAAGACTCCTCAGCGCCATCGTCAACATCTGCCCATCGCCCATCGAGCGCGGCCCGGAACATGCGTTCTGCTCGCTGATGAATGACGAAAAGCTGCTCCCGCCCGATCCTGATGGCTCGACCATCGCCTTTATCTTCAAGACGATGTCCGAACCGAGAGTGGGCGAAATCTCCTATGTGCGCGTCTACTCGGGCCACATCGAGAGCGGCCACGAACTGATCGACGTACAGACCGGTCAGCTCGAAAAACTCGGGCAGGTCTATACGATGCAGGGGCAGAAAAAACTTCCGGTGGACAAGCTGCTCGCGGGCGACATCGGCATGGTTGTGAAGCTCAAGAACTCCCACACCAACGACACGCTCGCCGACAAAGGGGTCGAGTGCCGCATCAGCCCGATCATCTTTCCCGAACCGGTGCTCTCTTCGGCCATCGTGCCGGTCACGCAGGGCGACGAAGAGAAAATCTCCGCCGGACTGCACCATCTCCATGAAGAGGATCCGAGCTTCGCCATCGAGCATGATGTCGAGTTCAACCAGACCATCCTGAAAACGCTTGGCGAGACGCATCTCGACATCATCATCAACCGTCTGCGCAACAAGTTCAACGTACAGGTGGAGGTTGCTCCCATCCGGATTCCCTATCGCGAAACCATCAGGTTGAGCGCGTCGGCGCAGGGGAAATTCAAGAAGCAGTCCGGCGGACGCGGTCAGTACGGCGATGTATGGGTGCGCATCGAGCCGCGGGAGCGGGATTCAGGCTTCGAGTTTGCCAGCGAAGTGGTCGGCGGCGTCGTTCCAACCCGTTACATTCCTGCGGTTGAAAAGGGTTTGAGGGAATCGGTCGCCGAAGGCAGCCTTACCGGCTATCCGGTTGTCGATCTGAAAGCCGTGGTCTATGACGGATCGTACCACCCGGTTGACAGCTCTGAATATGCGTTCAAGATTGCCGCGCATATGGCCTTCAAGGCCGCGGTCGAAAAGGCCAAGCCGCTGATTCTCGAACCGATCTACCTGCTGACCGTTCAGACGCCAGACCAGTACACCGGTGAAATCGTCGGAGATATCTCAAGCAAGCGAGGCAAGATTCTCGGCATGGACACCGAAACGAGGTTCCAGATTATCAAGGCGCTCATTCCGCAGGCATCGCTCTCGACGTTCCATCACGCATTGACGAGGCTAACCCAGAGCCGCGCTCGCTACAACTACGTCTTCAACCATTACGAAGAAGCCCCGGTTGAAATAGCGAACCAGCTCATCGCAGAAAAAGCCACCAAGCAGTAAAAAGCCGAAAAGGACAAAGTGGACGAACATGGACGAACATGGACGGTGTAGACAGAATAATTTCTTATTCCCCGCCGTCCAGGCTCGTCTGTGTCAGTCCAAAGTAGCCGTAGCGCAAAAGCCCGCTTTTTACCCACATGAAGTGGACCCGAGCGATCAGACAGAATCGCGTCGAGTTTAAGCTGGTAACTCGCTGTTGTTCATGCAGCTGATTGATGCTGCGCTGTAACCTCTGACGACCCATCAGAGGGTTTCTTTTGAGAGAACTTGTCGACGATGCATGCACCGCCACCCGTGGCGCTTTCATACACCTCGTCCGGGGTTTTGTAGCCCAGCGACTGATGCGGCCGCTCCGTGTTGTACAGGCGGAAGTACTCCGCTAACCCCTGCTTCAACGCAACCGCTGTCCCATAGCCTTTCAGGTAGAGGTCTTCATGCTTGACGCTTCTCCAGAGCCGTTCGACAAAGATGTTGTCCAGCGCCCTGCCGCGCCCGTCCATGCTGATGCGAAGCGTCGGATACTTCGTGAGCGCCCGGATAAATACGTCACTGGTGAATTGTGCGCCCTGATCGCTGTTGAAGATTTCCGGTACGCCATACTTTCGGAGCGCCTCTTCAAGACATTCCACGCAAAAACTGCTCTCCATCGAGTTCGACAGCCGCCACGCCAGCGCCTTGCGTGAGTACCAGTCGATGACGGCCGTCAGGTACATGAATCCTCCCGGAAGCCGGCAATAGGTGATATCCGTTGACCAGACCTGGTTCGGCCTGGTGACGGTAACTCCGCGCAAAAGATAAGGATAGACCTTGTGCTCCGGATGCGGCTTGCTGGTGTTTGGCCCGGGAGCCATGCCCGCCAGACCCAACTGCCGCATCAAACGCTGCACCCGTTTCCGGTTGACAGTATACCCTTTTTTCAGCAGAATCTGCCTCATCCGCCGACTGCCGTAAAAGGGATGAAGCGTGTACTCCTCATCGATCAAACGCATCAGCAGCAGGTCATCGTCACCAGCCAGGAGCCGTTTCGGTTTTCCGCAATGACTCGTGCGATTGACGTCGATCAGTTGGCATTGCGTCGAGACCGGCAAGTGCTCATCGCCGCTGATCCAGCTTTTACGCAGCTTCACAGGTAAGGCCCGACTTTTTTTTTGAGCCAATCCAGCTGAGCCTTGAGCCGACCGATCTCGGTGTAGAGCTTTTCAGGATCGGATGACGGATCGACGGGTTTCGGCCCTCGCTTCGTATCGAAGATTCCCGGAGCGCTCTCAAGGAGTTCCCGTTTCCACAGGCCGACCTGAGACGGATGTACCTCGAATTCCTTGCCGATTTCGTTCAGCGTCTTGTCGCCCCGGATTGCCTCCAGCGCGACCTTGGCCTTGAACTGTGCCGTGAATTTGTTGCGTTTCTTCTCGCTCATAACTTGACCCTCTTTTCAGGCAAGTTACCACCTTAATCCGCTGTCCGAAAATCGGGGGCCACTATAATGGCGGGAGGAGTACCAAACGATCCGTCCGCACAGCGGATTAGGCGATCTGAGTCCGGAAGAATTTCGAATTCGAGAAGCTGAGAATTTCCAAGAACCAGTGGTCTTGTAAAGGGGGGCAGGTCAATTCCCGTCGGTGCCAGTCCGTGCTTGTCGGAGTAGAATTGAGGCAGGTGTGGGGTAAAACGCAAAAAAGCCCACGGAACAACTGTGGGCTTTTTTGTGTGTGTATAAAAACTCGGCGACGACCTACTCTCCCGCAATGAAGCAGTACCATCGGCTCTCCTGGGCTTAACGACTCTGTTCGGAATGGGAAGAGGTGATCACCAGGGATATAGTCGCCGTAAACGCTGAAGCATTCGATGCTGTTTGCCGAGCGGTTGCTCATGGACAGACATCGTTGCAATTAACTGTTGGGTTCAATAATAAACCTATAAACTTTCCTGCTGAGGTGAGTACTCAACAATAATAAAAAATGGTTAAGTCGATCGGCTTATTAGTACTACTCGGCTAAACACATTACTGTGCGTACACCTGTAGCCTATCAACCAGGTCATCTTCCTGGAGCCTGATGGGGAAATCTCATCTTGAGGCGAGTTTCGCACTTAGAT
>Ga0326726_10000970_pt1 | contig 26624 bp, 26 predicted proteins | sample MHFenrmetagenome_2_FD_207603 | JGI IMG/M metagenome (GOLD analysis project Ga0326726, IMG submission 207603) | Lab enriched peat soil microbial communities from Michigan Hollow, Ithaca, NY, United States - MHF15MN | ecosystem: Environmental > Terrestrial > Soil > Wetlands > Peat | place: USA... | reverse complement strand
GCGCGGCGGTCGGAAGCGTGAGCGGCGCGCCGCGCCTGTTCGCGAACCTCGGCGCCGAGGAGGGCGAGGGCTGGCCGCGCATGTCCGCTCACCCGCGGGTGCGCGCGGCGGCGCGACTCTGGTCGGCGTCCTTCGCCGCGCCGGCGCGCGGCGTCGGACCGATGGCGCCCGCGCGAGCGGAGCTCTGCGGCGCGCTCGCGCGGGACGCGGACCGGCCGGCGCTCGAGCTCTGTGACTCCGGCGACGGGCTCGTGCCGTGGCTCTCGACCGCGGAGGCGGAGGCCTGGGCGCAGCGCGAGAACGTGCCGCTGCGCGCGCCGCCGGCCGCGGTCGTCGCGCGCGTTCACGACAAGGCGTTCGCGCTCGCCGCCGCGCGCGGGTCTGGGCTGCTCGCGCCCGAGCTCGCCGCCGCGTGGCTCGCGCTCGCGCCGGAAGAGCTCGGGGCGACCGACAGCGTGCGGATTCGCATCGAGAGCGCGGTCGCGAGCTGGCCGGCCGGCTTCGGGACGAGCTTCGTATTGAAGCCGCGCTTCGGCACGAGCGGCCGCGGCCGCCTCGCGGGCCGCGACGGACGCCTCGACCCCGACGCGCTGCGCGGAAATCTGCCGCGGCTGCGCGAGCGCGGCGGCTGCGTGGTCGAGCCGTGGCTCGAGAGACTCGCGGATCTCTCGGCGCAGCTCTGGGTCGTCGCGCCGGACGACGTGCGCCTGCTCGGCACCCTGGTCCAGTCGGTGACACCGTCAGGTGTACCTCTCGGCCACGGCGCGCGGCTCGACCGGGACGGCCGCGCCGTCAGCGGAAGCCGCTGGGACGGCGAGCTGCGCGCCGCCGCGCTCGCGCTCGGCTCCGCCGCCGCGGCCGAGGGCTACACGGGTCCGTGTGGGCTGGACGCGTTCAGCTACCGCGCCGCGGACGGCGTCGAGCGCTTCCGCGCGGTGGTCGAGCTGAACGCGCGCTTCACGGCGGGGACCAGCGCGCTCGCGCTGGTCGCGCGCGCGCGCCGGGTCGGGCTCGCCGAAGGCGCGAGCGGCTTCTACGTCGGTGTCGCGCCTTCGCCAGTGCCGGGCCGGCGAGTCGACGTCTTCGCGGACGATCGGGAGCTCGCGCTCTGGCTCGGGGACTAGCGCCGGGACCACCTGAGATACAAGTCACACGCAACCTCGATCTCGGCGCTGGCTCCCAGCGTGCGAGACACCGGCCCCGCCAGAGCGAAGCGGTCGAGCGCGGCCTTGGTGGCGCCGGTCGCGCGCTGGATCTCGCGCACCGTCGCGCTGCGCCGCTCGGCGAGCCACGCCCAGAGCTTCGCGAGCTCCGGGTGCGTGAGCTCTCGCTCGATGCGCGCGAACAGCTCGGCGGTGCTCGCGAGCAGCCGCTTCTCGAGCGCATCGGGCGAGCGCGAGACGCGATGCGCGTCGAGCCACATGGAGAAGACCGCGGGATGTCCGCCGCTCGCGCGGAACGCGCGCTCGAGCTCGTCCTCGCCGAGCGCGAAGCCCGCGGCGGCGGTCCACGCGCGCAGGTCGCGGCGCAGGAGAAGCATCAGCGGGACGCGCTGCACCACCCGCCCCTCGAGCGTGGGCAGGCGGCCGCGCGCCAGCGCGCGGTGCAGCGCGAGCCCTCCGCTGCGCAGGGTTACACCGTTCGGTGACGCGCCGAGCTCTGCGTCGCCGTCGCCGAGCTCGACGATCGCGACCTCGACCCCCTGCGCGCGCAGCCGCTCGGCGGCGGCGTTCACCACCGTCGTCCGGCCCATGCCCGGGCCGCCGAGAATCACCGGGGCGCGCCCGCGCAGCGCGCCGTCGACGACGCGCCGCACCGTCCCCTCGCGCGCGCGCCAGGTCACCGTTCGCCGCGACTCAGGCCATCACCTGGCCGCCGTTGACGTCGAGTGACTGCCCGGTGACTACGCTCGACAGCGGCGAGGCGAAGAACAGCACGGCGCCCGCGATCTCCTGGGACGTGGGAATCGAGCCGAGCGCGATCTTCGCGGCGACCTCGCGGTACACGACCTCCGGCGAGACGCCGCGCGCGTCGGCCTGCGCCTTGAAGTAGCCCTCCAGCGTCGCGCCCCAGATGTAGCCGGGCAGCACCGAGTTCACGCGAATGTGGTGCGGGCCGAGCTCGCGGGCCAGGCCCTGTGCCGCGGCGAGCAGGGCCCCCTTCGAGGCCGCATAGCTCGCCATCGTCGGCAGCACCTCGCGCACGATCATCGAGTTGATGAACACGATCGAGCCGCCGCCGCGCCTCTTCATGCGCGGCACGACCTCCTGAGTGAGTCGCAGCGAGCCGAGCAAGTTCACCTCGAGCGGCTCGCGCCAGCGCTCCAGGTCCGCGCTTTCGAAGAGCTCGTAGCGGCCCGGGTGGTAGGCGTTGTTCACCAGGATGTCGACGCCGCCGAGCTCCTCCTCCGCGTGACCGACCAGGCGCGCGCAGTCCTCGCGCTTCGAGATGTCCGTCGGCAGCGCGAGCGCGCGGCGGCCCAGGGCTCGCACGTCCTTCGCGACGCTCTCGACGTAGTCCGCGGAACGCGCGCCGAGCGCGAGGTTCGCGCCCTCGCGCGCGAACGAGAGAGCGATGTCGCGCCCCATCCCGGGGCCGACGCCCGAGACGATCGCGACCCGGTTCTCGAGCAGCATCGCGGTCTCCTACGACAGGATGGTCTCGCTCGTGACTACCGACGCCACGCGCTCCAGATCGAGAAAGCTGCGCGCGTCGTCGAGCACGCGGCGCATGTTCGCGGCCATGTTCTCCTTGCCGCCGTAGAAGCGCGTGGGGTCGGTGAGGTCCGCGAGCTCGCGAACGTGCTCTTCGACGATGCCCGCGAAGCTCGGCGCGCCCGGCGTCAGCGGGCGCGCGACCACGTTGCGCACGTAGCGCCAGAGCGGGTGGACCTCGAGTGACAGCGGCGTGTGCGAGCCGTGCCAGCGCTCGATGAACTCCTCGCGCGTGAGTCGCGCGGGCTGCTCGAAGACGCTGATCAGCTTGACGCCGGGGCTGCGCACGCCGTTGGGCCAGGTGCGCCGGTCGAAGTCGCGCGGCACCGACTCGGTCACCAGGTAGCCGGCGACACGCGCCGCCGAATCGCGCAGGATCGGCTCGTACGCGGGCCGGTCGTCGACGCAGCCGAGCCAGAACGAGACGACGCCGGCGAACGCGGGCGCCGAGTCCCGGATCGGCACGGTTCGGCCGAGGTCGGCCTGCGCGTCCGCCGCGTTCACGCTCACGGAACGGGCTCCCTCGGCGACCAGCTTCGGGCCCGCCGAGGCGACCAGCCGGCGCGCGAAGACGTCCGCGTCCTCGCTCGCGTCGCGCCACAGCAGGTAGACGAGTTTTTCCATCGGGGACGGGCCGCATTCTCGCATAGCCGAAAATGGAACGTGTTATAGTCGCGCGGTCGCGCCCCACGAGAGGTCCCTCCGATGTCGCGCATCCCCTTGCCGCCGTACCCGAACGGGTGGTTCGCCGTCGCGCACTCCGACTCGCTGGCCCGCGGGCAGGTCCAGGGCCTTCACTACCTGGGCAAGGACCTCGTGATCTTCCGCGGCGAGGATGGTCACGTGCGCGCCGCGGACGCCTACTGCCCGCACCTGGGCGCGCATCTCGGGAAGGGCGGCAAAATTGAGGGCAACACCATTCGGTGTCCCTTCCACGGCTGGCGCTTCGACGGCCGGGACGGCCGCTGCGTCGAGATTCCCTATGCGAAGCGCATCCCGCCACAGGCTCGCCTCGACCCGTATCCCGCGCTCGAGTGCAACGGCATGATCCTGATCTGGCACCACGCGGAGGGGAAGGAACCGGAGTGGCAGCCCGAGGTCGTGCCGGAGATCCTCGACCCGAGCTACGAGCTCCACAGCACGCACGAGTGGACGATCAAGAGTCACCCGCAGGAGATCATGGAGAACGGCGTCGACTTCGCGCACTTCGCGACCCTGCATGGCTGGAAGTGCAAGGCGATCCACTGGGAGCCGGACGGCCCCTACTACCGGCTGAAGATCGACGTCGACACCGCAGCCGAGGACCAGGCCGCCACCGCCTCGGTCACGACCGACGTCGACTCGTTCAACTCCGGGCCGGGCTTTCTCTACACGCGCTTCAAGGGCGAGATGGACGGCATCGCGGTGAACGCACTCACTCCGATCGGCCCCGAGAAGCTGCACATCATGCACCGCTACTACGCGAACAAGCGCTGCAATCCGGAAGTCGTGAAGGGCTTCTTCGACTTCTACGTGAACGACTACAACCTCGACATCCCCATTTGGTCGAACAAGATCTACCGCGAGCGCCCTCTGCTCGCGGAGCCCGAGAAGGACTTCGGGCGCTTCCGCCGCTGGTACCGCCAGTTCTACTCCGGGGCCGACGCCCCCGCGGCGGGCTGAGCCCGGCACTCCTCGCTGCGCCGCGGCACTAGCGGCCGCGCGCGAGAACTCCGAGAATGCGCTCCGGCGAGGAGGAACCCCCATGAAGCGCGACATCTTCGGCGACGAGCACGAGCTCTTCCGGGCGCAGTTCAAGCGCTTCGCGGCCGCCGAGATCGAGCCCAAGATCGCCGGCTGGAACGAGAAGGGGATGAGCGATCGCGCGACCTGGAAGCGCATGGGCGACGAGGGCTTCCTCGGCGCGAACGCGCCCGAGAAGTACGGCGGCGCGGGCGCGGACTTCCTGTACGACGCGATCGTGATGGAAGAGCTCTCCTACATCCGCGCGCACGCGCTGATGATGTCGCTGCATTCGGACATCTGCATGCCGTATCTCACCGAGTTCGGCACCGAGGCGCAGAAGGACAAGTATGTCCCCGGCGCGATCGCGGGCGACGTGCTGCTCGGCATCGCGATGACCGAGCCCGGCACCGGCTCCGACCTCGCCAACGTGCAGACCACGGCGATCCGCGACGGAAGCTCGTACGTGCTGAACGGCTCGAAGACGTTCATCTCGAACGGGCAGATCGGCGATTTGTTCATCGTGGTCGCGAAGACCGATCCGAAGTCGGATCCGCCGCACCGCGGGATGAGTCTCTTGCTCGTCGAGGCGAGCGCGCCGGGCTTCGTGCGCGGGCGCAAGCTCGACAAGCTCGGCCTGCGCGGCCAGGACACGAGTGAGTTGTTCTTCCAGGACTGCCGCGTGCCCGCGGACGCGGTGCTGGGCGGCGTCGAGGGGCGCGGCTTCAAGCAGCTGATGCAGAACCTGCAGCAGGAGCGGCTGAGCATTGCCGTCGCGTCGATGGCTTCGTGCCGGCGCGCGCTCGACGACACGCTCGAGTACGTGAAGGGCCGGCGCGCGTTCGGCCAGCCGATCGCGGGCTTCCAGAACACGCAGTTCAAGCTCGCCGAGCTCGCGACGGAGCTCGAAGTCGGTCAGGCGTTCACCGACAAGCTGCTCGTCGCGCACGTGCGCAAGGACTCGATCGTCACCGAGGTCTCGATGGGCAAGTGGTGGACGACCGATCTGCAGAAGCGACTCACCGCCGAGTGTCTGCAGCTCCACGGCGGCTACGGATTCATGCGCGAGTACCCGATCTCGACCGACTATGCGGACGCGGCGGTGCAGTCGATCTACGCCGGCACCAACGAGATCATGAAGCGCATCATCGCCCGGAATCTCGGGCTCGACCTCTGCTGAAGGAGACGGAATGATTCGCTCGTGTCTCGCCGCGATGCTCGCGGCTTGCTTTGCGTTCAACGGAGCGGCGGTCGCCGCGGAGGAGAAGGCGATGGGGGACTCCGATCCGGCGATTGCGGCGATCGATGCGCAGATCGCGAAGGCCAAGGTCGACAAGACCAAGTCCGACTGGAAGCAGCACGTGCCGAAGCCCGAGAAGGTGAACTTCGACCCGAAGAAGACCTACTACTGGGAGCTCGTGACGAACAAGGGCCCGATCGAGGTCAAGCTGCGCAGCGACGTCGCTCCGATGCACGTCACGAGCACGATCTATCTCACGCGCCTGGGCTTCTACGACGGCGTGGTCTTCCACCGCGTGATTCCCGGCTTCATGGCACAGGGCGGTGACCCGACGGGCACCGGCATGAGCGGACCGGGGTACAACTACGACGGCGAGTTCTCGTCGTACGCGAAGCACGACAAGCCGGGCATCCTGTCCATGGCGAACGCCGGCCCGGGCACCGACGGCAGTCAGTTCTTCCTGACCTTCGTCGCGACCGAATATCTGAACGGCAAGCACACCGTGTTCGGCGAAGTCACGAAGGGCCAGGACACGTTGAAGGCGCTCGAGGCCGCCGGATCTCAGAGCGGTCGGACGAAGGAGAAGCTCGAGATCACGAAGGCGACGATTCGAGTTCAGTGAGCTCGGCGAGGCCGTCTTCGCCGGGATGGAGAAACCTGTCCGGCACCTCGCGCAGATCCCACACGACGCCGACGAGCGCGAGCGCGCGCAGCACGTAGTACGTGATGTCGACTTCCCACCAGAAGAAGCCCTGGCGCGCCGAGTTCATGAACCAGTGATGGTTGTTGTGCCAGCCCTCGCCCAGGGTGAGGAGCGCCAGCACCCAATTGTTTCGGCTGTCGTCGCCGGTCTCGTAGCGCTGCTTGCCCCAGCGATGGGCGAGTGAGTTGATCGTGTACGTCGTGTGCCACAGGAGCACCGTCGAGAAAACGTAGCCCCAGAGGACGCCGGGCCAGCCGGCGATCGCCGTGCATGCGATCGCGAGCGCGATCGGCGGCACGAAGTGCCAGCGGTTCAGCCACACCAGCTCCGGGAAGCGGGCGAAGTCGCGGATGTTCTCGAGCTCCGTGCGCTCCCACTTCGCGTCGAGGATCCAGCCCTGATGCGAGTACCAGAAGCCCTCGCGCGGCGAGTGCATGTCGCCCGGCTGATCCGAGAAACGGTGATGGCGCCGGTGCCCGCCGGACCACCACAGCGGCCCCTTCTGCGTGGCGCTCGCGCCGACCAGCGCGAGCAGGAACTGGAACGCGCGGCTGGTGCGGAACGCGCGGTGCGCGAAGTAGCGGTGGTAGCCCGCGGTGATCGCGAACAGCCGCACCCAGAACGTGAGCGCGGTGAGCAGCAAGACCTCGCCCGAGGGCGGGGTCACGATCACGGCCAACGCCAACGCGTGTAGCCCCCAGTAGATCGATGTGGGCAGCAGCTGCTTGCGCGCGAGAACGCCGTCGGCTGGGAGCTTCAACGGCTCTGGGAGAGCATCGGCAGGGGCACTCATGTTCGGGGGTTCCTCCGGGACGAAAACTCTAAGGCCCGGATCGGGTCGAGGCCGCGCCTTCCTGGTGAAACTTCTGTCAAACTGGATCGTGGGAAACGCAGGAGGCGAGCATGGCGCGGCGCATCGGCATCGGCTTCGATTGGCAGGGGAATCTCGATCGCGAGCGCGCATTTGCGCGCGCGAAGGCCGCGGAGGATGCAGGGATTGATTCACTCTGGGCGGCAGAAGCTTGGGGTCGCGACGCCTTCTCGCTGCTGACTCAGGTCGCGGAGCGCACGAGCCGTATCAAGCTCGGCACCGGGATCGTGAACATCTACTCGCGGACACCTGCGGCGCTCGCGCAACACTTCGCCACGCTCGACGAGCTGTCCGGCGGGCGCGTGATCATCGGGCTCGGCAACAGCGGCCCGAACGTGATCGAGCACTTCCACGGCGTGCCGTTCCAGCCGGCGCTGCGCCGCATGCGCGAGACGGTCGAGCTGCTGCGCCTGTTCTTCAAGCACGAGCCGGTCAAATACTACGGCGAGATCTTCAAGCTCGACCGCGGCTTCACCCTGCGCTTCGATCCCGTGCGCAAGGAAGTGCCGATCTATCTCGCGACCTTGAACCCCAAGAGCGTGAAGATGACCGCGGAGCTCGCCGACGGCTGGATGCCGGTGATGATCCCGATCGACCAGCTCGCCAAGGAAGTCGCGACCGTGAATCAGTGGGTGCGCGAGGCCGGCCGCGATCCGAAGCAGTTCACGACCCGCGCGCCCGGCGGAGTCACCGTCGCGAACACCCCCGCGCAGCTCGCGCTCGCGCAGCGCCGCTCGGCCGGAACGCTCGCGTTCTACTGCGCGCGCATGGGCGAGTTCTACTATCGCCAGCTGTCGCGCCAGGGCTTCCAGGCGGAAGCCGACCGTGTGCGCGCCGCGTGGGCGGAAGGCGGGCCGGAGAAAGCCGCTGCCGCCGTCCCCCCGGCGATGATGTCTCGCCTCGGCTTCGCCGGCTCTACAGAACAATGTGTAGAGCGGCTGCAGCAAGAAGAGGATGCGGGCGCGACCCTGCACTCGGCGACGGTGCTCGAAGAGGATCCGCGCGAGGCGGCGAAGATACTCGCGAAGCTGGTCGGGTAGACGACCTCGACCGCTCCCGCACTCAGAAGTGCGGGAAGTGCTGCAGGCGCAGGTTCAGGCTGCTGAACAGGCCGTCGGGCAGGTCAGCGGTCTCCAGAATGCGCTGCAGGATGATCTCCGTCTCGCCGCCGTCCGCCCAGCGGCGGGCGACGCGCCGCACCGCGAGGCGGCGTCCGCCGAAGTCCTTGTAGTCCTCGGGCGTGGTGGAGAGCCGGCGAATCTCCTTGCTGCGGCGAAAGAAGCGCGATTGGAGCAAGAGGTTCGTGTCCGCGGTGAACACGAGCTCGAGCCGGTCGAACCCGAGGTTCGACTCCGCGGAGCGCGCGACCACCACGTGACACGGGACGGTGTCGACCACCTCGTCGGGCCCGAACTCGTAGCTGAGCTCGCCGCGCGCGATCGGCCGGTAGTCACCGAGGGCGAGCAGCTCGAAGATGGCCTCGCGCTCGATCTGCGACGAGGCGAGCCGCCGCACCTTGCCATCGGTCGCCATGCCGGCGTAGAGGAAGAGGTCGTCCGACCCTCCGCGAGTCTCGCGCATCAGCATGGCCCACTTGTCGAACGAGGCTGGCTCGCGCACGTCGAACAACAGCTCCGCGAGCCCGTCGCGCCAGCGGCGCGCGATCGTGAACAGCGCGTGCGCAGGGCCGCGCCGCACCTCGTAAGTCAGGAACGCGTCGAAGCGCTCGGTCTCGTCGAAGTACGTCTCCGCCAGCGTGCTGGCGTCGGTGATCGCCGGCACCGGCAGCACGTCGCCCGCCGCCGCGGCCGGCGACTCTTCGGCGCGTGCGGCGCCGGGGAACGCGAGTGCGCACGCGCACAGCATGGAGCCGATGAGTCGCACGATGCGGGCCATCTCGTGCTCCTTCGACGTGCCCAACATAGACTACGCTTCGGATCGCGGCACGGTTTCCTCTGCTAATTTCCAGCCCGCATGCCCATCCGCAGCGCGCTCCTCGCGGGCGCACTCGCCGCAGTGACCGCTCTGCCCGAAGGCGCGCACGTCGAAAGGCGTGAGCCCGACATCGCTGCGGAGCTGCGCGCGTTTTCGCTCGCGCCGCCGGCCTGGAGCGCGGACGTCGTGAATGCGGTGCTGGGCCAGGGTGCGAACGCGCAGATCGCTCGACAGGAAGGTTGGCTCGCGACTCCGGAGAACTGGCTGCAGATCGACTACATGGACCGCGCGAGCAGCTACACGACTCATGGCTGGCTCGAGCACCGCGGCATCGCCGAGGAGCACTACGGCTACGCCGAGTATCAGGAGTCGTTCAGCCTGAGTCCCGAGGCCGCGATCGAGCTGCTGGGCGAGCGGGGGCTCGCGCGCGGCCCGATGGGAGAGCTGGTGATCGACCCGCTCGAGGGGCTCGACCACAGGGCCTACATCACCGATCCCCTCGAGCCGCGCTGGGCCGCGCTGCTCGCCTACGACACGGCGACCAGCCCGCTGCTCGGCGACGCGCTCTCGCAGGACAACATCGGCGGCGTCGCCGCGGGCGTCGGGCCGAGCGCGATCGCCCGCTTCGGCGACGCGAGCGCGCGCGGCTACGCGGCCTGGCGCGCGCGGAGGGGCGAGCCGGCGCTGCCGCCGATCCGCGAGTATCTGCGCGAGCGCCACGGCGCCCAGCTCGCGGCGCTGCGCCCGTACGCTCCGCCCGAGGCGTTCGATTTCCGGCGCGCGAGCGCCGCGGCGCAATCAATCTGCGACGACCCCGTGCTCGCCGACTACCAGATCTTCCGCTACGCGGCGAACCTCGACGTCTGGGCGCGCCTCTACACCAATCTGCGTCACATCGCCGCCCGCGACCGGCGCGCGTTCGACGTCCACGGGAACCTGGGCGGCTCTCCGGTCGGGTCGGACGCGTATCCGTTGGCGCTCGCGGCGTTCGTCGACACGATCTGGTTCGAGACCACGGGCATGGCGCAGTACGACCAGTTCCGACAGGGCTGGTGGAACGCGCTGGGGGCGCTGCGCCTCGAGCTCGCGGTCGCCGTCGCCGACGGACCGAGGGCGGTGATGTTCCTCGCGCATCCCGAGAAACAGACGCCGGACCTGCTCGCGCACGAGCTCGCCGAGATCAGCGCGGGCGGCGGCATTCCGCTCGTGAATCCGGACATGCTCGCGCGCGAGGCGCCCGCCGCGCTGCCGGCATACGCTGACCTCGTGCGCTTGCGCGATCAACACCGAGCGGTGTTCATGGCGCGCGGGCGCTCGCGGCTGGCCGACGTCGCGCTGCTGTACTCGGTCGCGACGGTGATGTTCGACCCATGCGTCCCGGAGGCGAGCAGCAGCGACACACCGGTGCAGAACGACTTCTCGGGCGCCGCGCGCGCGCTCGAGGAGGGACACGTGCCGTACGCCGTCGTGGTGCTGCCCCATCCGGAGCTGCAACCGGCGTCGGCGGCCGAGCCCGATCTGGCGCGCTATCGCGTTCTGATCGCGCCCTCGCTCGAGCGACTCTCCGACGCCGACCTCGCGCGACTCACTCGCTACCTGCGCGGCGGCGGAATCCTGGCCGTGATCGGGAAGCTGGGCACACGCGACGAGCGCAACCTGCCGCGCGCGGGAGACGCGCTGGCCGGCCTGCGCGCCGCCGGCCGGGTGAGCGTTCTGGCGGGCGGCGCGTCGTTTCCGCCGGCTCGCGGCCCGTACGCGCCGACGGGCCGAGCGCTCGGGGCGCGCCTGCGCGCCGACCTCGCACCTCTCCTGGCCGTCCCGCGCATCTCGGGCGATCTCTCCGGGGACACCTGGGTGACGATGTGGCGGCACGCGGGCGGCTTCGTCACCGCTCACTTCGTGAGCTACGCGCTCGACTACGCGAGCGGTGCGGCGCGACCGGCGGACCCCGTCGGCGTGCGCCTGCGGCTGCCCGCCGACGTGCGCGCGGAGAGCGCCCGCTGGCTCGCGCCCGGCGAGCCGGAGCGTGCGCTGCCCCTGCGGGTGAACGGCGGGAGCGCGGAAGTGACTCTGCCGGCGCTGCGCGTGTATGGCGTGCTCGTCGTGGGGCCGGAGGGCGCGGAGGCGCGCGCCAGCGCGGACGCGCGCGGCGATCAGCGTCTGGCGCGAGCGCGGCGCGCGGGCGCGGGAGCGCGGGATCTCGAGGCGCGCGTCGCGCGAGTCAGCGCTCTCCGCTCTGGCGATGCGCGCGCGTACGACGCCGCGGCGGGCGCGCTGCTCAGCTCGCTCTCGGCGGAGCGCGAGCGCGCCTATCTCGACTGGGTTCAGAGCCTCGCGAGCTTCGGCGACCCGGCGGCTGCGTTCGCGTTCGGACAGAGGGCCGACATTCCGCCCTGGCGCGCCGTCGGCCCGGACACCTCGTACTCGCCCACCCTCGGCTTCGGCTGGCTCCCGGCGGACGACGACTCACGCGCAACGCCAGAGGAGAACTATTGGGTGGCCTCGAACGAGATCGCCCCGGACTCACTCCGCTCCCTGTCGCTGTACCATGCTTACTGGCCGTTCGCGGAGGGCGCACTCCCGCGGCCGATCTCGCGCGCGCTCGTCTCGGGACGCTCGCGCGTGTTCCGCGTCGATCTGCCCGACGGCGACTACCGAGTCTCCGTGGTCGGCGCGAACGCGGCGTGGGACCAGCGGAACCTGTTGGTGTCCGGGATGGTCGCCGCGAACGGGCGGCCGGTGCTCCTCGACGCTCCGCTCGACGTCGGGGCGCTCGCGCAGCGCGCGTTCACCACGCACGTGGCGGGCGGCGCGCTCGAGCTCCGTTTCGGCGGGGCGACCGGCTTCGGTGTCGCCTCGCTCTTGATCGAGAAGGCGAGTGCCACCGCGCCCGATCCGCTCGAGGCGGGTGCCGTGCGCGCGTGGAGAGTCTCGGAGCGTCATCCGAACTCCGATTGGGCGCCGCTCCGCGACCTCAGGGTGGCGAGCAGCGACTCCGCGGTCGAAGTGCGCGCGGCCGAGTCGGGCATCCCGCTCGTCGATCTCGGCACGTCTGCGCAGTCGGCGATCGGCGACGTCGTCGTCGCCCGCGCCGAGGTCCAGCGCGAAGCCGCGGGCAGCGCGGAGCTGCGCGTCGGTGCCAGCAGCGCCGCGCGCGTGTATCTGAACGGCGCGCTCGTGCTCGACCTCGCGAACGTCCCGGGCGTCGAGCGCGACGAGGGCGTCGCGCGCGTGTCGCTGCGCGCGGGCGCGAATCAGCTCGAGGTCGTCCTCGAGCGCTTCTGGGAGCGCCGCTGGCTCTTCTTCGCCAGCATCCTCTAAGCTGCGCGGCGTGAAGAGCCTTCAGCGAGTCGTGATCGCGGGCGCCTCGCTCGCAGGTCTGCGCGCGGCCGAGTCACTGCGCCGGCTCGGCTACGACGGTCGCCTGGTGGTCGTGGGCGCGGAGAAGCATCTGCCCTACGACCGGCCGCCGCTGTCGAAGGAGCTCCTGCAGGGCAAGTGGGACGTCGATCGCATCGGCCTGCGCAAGCGGCCGTACGAGGAGCTCGCGCTCGATCTCCGCCTGGGCGTGCGCGCCCGCTCGCTCGACCTGGCCGCGCGCGAGCTCCCGCTGGACGACGGAGCGCGCGAGCCCTTCGACGCGCTGGTGATCGCCACCGGAGCGTCGGCGCGGCGCCTGCGCGGGCAGCCGGAGCTCGAGGGCCTGCACGTGCTGCGCACGCTCGATGACTCACTCGCCATCCGCGCCGCGCTCGAGCGCCGCCCGCGGGTCGCGGTCGTGGGCGCGGGCTTCATCGGCTCGGAAGTCGCCGCGTCATGCCGCGCGCGCGGGCTCGAAGTGACTCTGCTCGAGCCGCTGCCGGTGCCGCTCGCGCGCGGGCTCGGCGAGGCGATGGGCAGCGTGAGCGCGGCGCTGCACCGCGACCACGGCGTCGACCTGCGCTGCGGCGTCGCAGTCACCGGCTTCGAAGGTGCGGGCCGCATCGAGCGCCTCGCGCTCTCCGACGGCTCGAAGCTCGCGGCCGACCTGGTCGTCGTGGGCGTCGGCGCGGCGCCGGAGACCGCCTGGCTCGAGGGTTCGGGGCTGCGCATCGACGACGGTGTGGTCTGTGACGCCTTCTGCTCCGCGGCTCCCGGAGTGTTCGCGGCCGGCGACGTGGCGCGCTGGCACAACCCGCTCTTCGGCGAGGACATGCGCATCGAGCACTGGAGCAACGCGGTCGAGCAGGGCAGCTACGTCGCCGAGAGACTGGCAGGCAGCGACGTCGGCGCCGAGCCGTTCGCGCCCGTGCCGTTCTTCTGGTCGGATCAGTACGGCGTGAAGATCCAGTTCGCGGGGCGCATGCGCGGCGACGACGAGGTTCGCGTCGTCGCAGGCTCGCTCGCGGAGCGGAAGTTCACCGCGCTCTACGGGCGCGGGGGCCGGCTGCAAGGCGTCCTGACCTTCAGCCGCCCCCGCGATCTCGCGAAGTTCCGGCGTCTCATCGCGGAGCGCGCGGACTTCGAGAGCGCCGTCGCGGCAGCGGCGCCCTGACTCGATCCGCGAGCCGAGCGGTCAAGGATCGCGCTGGTCGGACCGATCATCCAGAGTGACTGTGACTCGCTGAGACGCCGAGTGACATTGCAGCGGGGAGCGTCCGGATGGGCAAGACGAAGGGCAGCGCCGTCCTCGGCGCGGTGAAGCTCCTGCGCGCCCGCAAGATCGAGGCGGCTGCGCTCCTGCCCGCCGCGCTCCGGCGCTATCTCGAAGAGCGCGTGGTCGTCGCCTCCTGGTATCCCGAGGAGGATCTGATCGGCCTGATCGTGACCTGCGCCACCTTGCTGCAGGTTCCGGGCGACCGCGTGTTCGAGACGATGGGCGCGCTGTCCGCCAGGAGTCATTTGGAGGGCGTCTACGCGGATCTCCTGCACCGCGGCCCCGCGACTCGCGCGCGCACGCTGTGGAAGACGCAGCACGACACCGGCGTACTCAGCGTCACCAGTGAGACGCCGACGTCGGTGACCTACGAGCTCGTCGGCTGGGACCACGGCTCGGCCGAGTACTGCCGTCTGCTGGGCGGCTACTTCGCCGAGGTGCACCGCTTGGCGGGCGCGGCGAGCCCGACGTTCCTCCACCCCACCTGCCGGAGCGCGCGCGCCGCGAGCTGCACGTGGGTGGTGCGCTGGGAGCCCGCTAACCCGGAATGAGCGTAGCGAGCACCGCGCGCCGCGCGGGCGGAATCGGCACGAGCTTGCCCTCGTTCGACACCATCGCGTGCTCCGTCTTGGCCGTGGCGATCAGGTCGCCGCCGCGCCGGATCACGTAGCCGATCGAGAGCGACACGCGCTTCAGCCAGTCGATCCAGCACGTGACCTCCAGGTAATCGTCGAAGCGCGCCGCCATCTGGTAGTCGATCTCGACTCCGGTCACCGCGTAGTGGAGGCCCTCGGCGACGTACTCGCGATATGGCCGGTCGTGCTCGTCGAGGAACACGATGCGCGCGAGCTCGAGATAGTGGATGTAGCGCGCGTGGTGAACGATCTGCATTGCGTCGGTGTCGTAGAAGGGCACGCGGTAGCGAATCGTCGACGTCTTGGCGCCGGCCGGGGGAGAGCTGGGGAGGCGAGGCACGCGCGCAGTGTCCCGAGACTCGCCGCGCGGGTCAAGGCTAGACTCGGCCGCATGGCCGACGCGCACCTGCCGTTCGGAATTCCGGAGAGCGAGCTGCAGCTCTCTTTCTCGCGCAGCTCGGGACCCGGCGGGCAGAACGTGAACAAGACGTCGAGCAAGGCGACTCTGCACTGGGACGCGCGCCACAGTCCGTCCCTGCCCGACGACGTGCGCGAGCGCTTCCTGCGCGCGTACGCCTCGCGACTCACGCGCGCCGGCGAGATCGTTCTGCACGGCCAGCGGCACCGCGATCAGGCGCGCAACGCGGCCGACGTGGTCGCGAAGCTCGCGGAGATGCTGCGCGCGGTGTCGCGGCCGCGGCGCGCGCGCAAGCCGACGCGGCCGGGGCGCGGCGCGGTTGAGCGGCGGCTTTCGGAAAAGCGCCTGCGAAGCCGCGCGAAGCGCGAGCGGCGCGCGCCGCGCGAGGGCGACTAGCCGAGCTGCGCGCCGGCGAGCTCGGGCTCGGCCCGGCGCACGAGTCGCGCGAGCTCGAAAACGTGCTCGTCGTGAAAGGCCAGCTCGCGCAGTGACTCGGCCAGGCGCAGCACGTACTCGGCGTTCGAGCCGCTGGGTCCGCGCGCGCGCGCCACCTGTGCGGCGATCGCGGCGAGCGGGGCGGGGCCGAGATAGTTCGGGTTCGCGGGGGTCGCGATGTACACGAGACCTTCCGCGACGCTCGTGTCCGAGAACGTCAGCGACAGACTCAAGCGCTCGTAGCCGCCGCGCTCGCGATGATCGAGATTGTCGAGCACCTGCGGGGCGTCGGACTCGCTGATGCGATACGCGGCGCCGAAGCAGCGCTCGCCGTTCGCGTGCTCCAGCGTGACCACGCGCCCCGGCGCTCCCGGCACGCCCCGGTGATCGGTCGATCCCTGCCAGAAGCGCCGCGCGAAGCCGCTGATCCAGGCGCCGCGCCGTTCGGCGAACGGGAAGGCCGGCCGCCACAGCAGCGACCCGTACCCGAAGATCCAAAACTCGCGCATCCGCGCCTGCACTCCCGCTCGCGTGCCGAGAGTAGAACGCGCCGCGCCGCGTTCAAGCGTCCCTCGATCGAGCCCGAAGAAAACGTCGGGGACGCTTTCGGACGGCGACCCCGAGCCCTGAAGCCCCCCGGCGAAGGAGCGGGCTTTGTGGTTCGAGGCTTCTCGGTTCGAGCGGCTCGGGCGCCAGATCGCGGCCGCGCCGCGCGCGGTCGTCGTCGCTCTGGCGGCGCTCACCGCGGCGGCCGCGCCGGGAGTGATTCGCAGCGACCTGACCGCGCCGCTGGCCGAGGCGCGCGCGGACGGTGCCGCCCTCGGGGACGATCCGCTCGCCCGCGGCGAGACCGTGCTCGTCGAGCTCGCCTGCGATGCGGGTCTGTGGTCGGCAAACTGTCTCGCGGGCGTCGCGGCAATCAGTCGCGAGCTGGCGCGGCGAAGCGATCTCGTCGCGCGCGTCGACTCACTCAGCGAGCGCCCGCAGGTGGTGGAGGCGGATGGCCGGCTCGCCCTGCGCGCGCTGGTTCCCGAGGTACCCGGCGATCCGCTGGCGCTGCGCCGGCTGCGCGCGCGCGCAAGCGCCGATCGCGCGTCACTGCGGGGCGTGGGAGCGGCGAACGAGCGCGCGGCCCTGATTCAGGCGGAGCTCGTCCGGGGAGCGCCCGCACGCGAGGTCGACGAACTGCTCGAGTCGTTGCGCGCCCGCTTCGATCGCCCGCCGGCCGTCGTTTTCGCCAGCGCGGCGAGCGCGCAACGGGCGCTCGAGCTCGAGCGCGCCGCGCGCGCCGATCTTTCGCGGGTGACTCCGCTGGCGCTGCTCGGGCTCGCGCTGCTGGGCGCGCTCGCCGCGCGCAGCGTGCGCGTGGGCGTCGGGGTCGCGGCGCTCGCGGCGGCGGCGCTGGTCTGGTGTGCGGCGGGGCTCGCGTTCGCGCAAGTGCGTCTCGGAGCCGCGGCGGCGATCGTCCCGTGTCTCGTGTGCGCCGGCGCCGCGGCGACCGGGTTCGCGCTGTTGCACCGCATCGCGGGCGAACGGCGCGCGGGCCGCGAGCCCGCCGGCGCCGTCGCGCGCGCCTTCGGCGCGACCGGGACGCCGCTCGCCGCGGGGGCGCTCGCGGGCGGGCTCGCGTTCGCGACGCTCGGGCTCCTGGCGCGGCCCGAGGCGCGGCCACTCGCGCTCGTCTGCGCGTGCGGCGCCGTCGCGACGCTCGTGGGGATCGGTCTCGGCGTCCCCGCGCTCACGCTCGCCTTCGACCGCGGCGCGCGTTGGCGCGGCTTCCCGGCGGTCGCGCTCGGGGCGATTCTCGATGGCTGGCTCGCTCGACTCGACGGGGCGCTGCGCGCATCCGGGCGCCCGCGCGCGCGACGCATCGCGGTGTCGCTGGTGCTGGCGTCGGTCGCGATTCTCGGGATGCGGCAGCTGCGCGCCGACGCGAGCGCCATTCGCTTCTCGCCAGCCCATACACCGGCGAGTGACGGGCTCGAGCTGCTGGCGCGCGACTTCGGTGGCACGGCGCTGTTGCGCGTCGTCGTCGACTCCGGCGCCGCGGGCGGCGCCGCCGAGCCGCTGTTTCTCGAGCGGGTGCAGGATCTCGAACGCCGAGCCGCGGAGCAGCCCGCCGTCGGGTCGGTGCGCTCGCTGCTCGACGCCGTGGTTCTGCCCGCGATGCGCGCGGCTCACGACGACGACCCGGGCTTCGCGGTGGTTCCGCCGACGCGCGCGCAGGTCGAGTCGGCATACGAGCTTCTCGCGCGCGACGCGCCGGAGCGCTTGCGCGGCGGGACCGACGCCACGCGGCGCTGGCTCGCGATCGACCTCGTCGCCGACGCGCGCGACGAGCGCACGGTCGCCGCGCTGCGGCGCGAGCTCGAGGCGCGCTCCGAGTTTCTGTTCGGGCGGTCCGACGTGCTGCGCGCTGTCGGAGAGGACTTCGCCGCCGCGGAGGAGAGTGAACGCCTGGCGCGCGCGGCGCCGCTCGCGGCCTGCGCCGCGATCGCCGCCATCGGCGCGATCGCAGGGCTCGCGCTCGAGAGTACCCTCGCCGGCGCTCTCGTCGCGCTGCCCGCTTCGCTGGCGCTGCTCTTCGTGTTCGGAGCGATGGGCTGGCTCGGTCTCCCGCTCGACTCCGTGTCGAGTGCGCTGGCCGCGTTGGTCGCGGCGGCGGCCGCAGGGCCGGCGCTGTTGTATCTCTCGCGCGTGCGCGAGCTCGGCAAGGCGGGGGCAGAGCTCCACGTCTCGCTGTCGATCGCGCTGCGCGACGCGGGCCGACCGATCGCCGAGGGCGCGCTCGCGAGTCTCTTGTTCCTGAGTCTGCTCGGCTCGGCGTTGCCTCCGGTACGCGCCTTCGGCGCGCTCGCCTGCGCCGGCGTCCTCGTCTCGGTCCTCGCGGTGCTGACGGCGCTCCCGATCTGCGCTCGCACTCTGCGGCCGAGGTTCTTGATCGCGCGTCCCGCGGCGCCCGCGGTGGAGACGCATTCTTGTGTAAGGGAACGTCCGGCAGGCCGCGAAGAGTGAGGTAGGTCACAGCCGGCCCCATCGCGCTCTCGCAACATGAGGCGGTAACGGGTGGGGGCGGCGAATCGGTTTCGGCCTGTCGAGCGTCCAACCGCTTCCCACGTCAGCGAGCTCCGAAGTCAAGGACCTCCGAAGTCAAACGACCCCCCACGAGGGCCCGAGGATGCGAATCCTGTCGAGACTTCCAGCACGTCGAGCGCCGATGGTCGCTACCGTCGGCGGGCCCGCCGTGCACCGAGAGCGAGCCAGCGAGCCGGTCGGCGAGCGCGCCCAGCAGCGCCCGATCCAGCTCGACGCGCGGCCCGAGCCGCTCGGTCCGGCGCGAGGGATTGCCCTGGCGGTCGCCTTGGGCGTGGCGGCATGGGTGCTGATCGTCGCGATTTTCCTGCGTTTCTGAGCGACTAGACACCGCGCGCGATCGAATGCGAGAGTGCGACGCATGGTGACGTCGCTCCCCCGCGAAGATCGTCTGCGCTTGATGAAGTTCATCTGCGCGGTGGCGTGGGCGGACCTCGAGGTGCAGTCCGAGGAGCGCGCGTTCGTCCGCCGCATGGTGACTCGCCTCGGCCTGCGAGCCGACGAGATCGCGCAGGTCGACGCGTGGCTCCAAGTCCCGCCGCGCATCGACGACGTCGACCCCGTCTCTATTCCGCGCGAGCATCGCAAGCTGTTCGTCGAGACGCTGCGCGAGCTGGTGCACGCGGATGGCGAGGTCGATGAGCAGGAGCGGACCAGCCTGGCACTGATCGAAGATCTGCTCGCCGCCGACGCCTGAGGCGCGGCGCAAGGAGGGCACATGGAGCTCTCGCACGTCCTGTTCGAGGAGCGCGACGCGATCGCGACGCTCTCGCTCAACCGGCCCGAGCGGCGCAATCCGCTGTCGCTCGACGTGATGCTCGAGCTGCGCGACGCGCTGCGAGCGATCGGAGCCAGCAAGGCGCGCGGCGTCGTGATCGCTTCGAGCGGCCCGGTGTTCTCCGCGGGACACGACTACGCGGACATGGTGAATCGCGATCTCGCGGGCATGCGAAGCTTGCTCGCGGTCTGCACCGAGCTCATGACCGCGCTTCAGGCGATCCCGCAGCCGGTGGTCGCGCGCGTGCAGGGGCTTGCCACGGGCGCGGGCTGTCAGCTGGTCGCGGCGTGCGATCTCGCGGTCGCGTCGGAGGACGCGGAGTTCCAGACACCGGGCGGCGCGGGCGGACTCTTCTGCACCACGCCGATGGTCAGTGTCTCGCGCGCGGTCGGACGCAAGCGCGCGCTCGAGATGCTGTTCACGGGCGACAAGATCGACGCGCGCACGGCGGCGGAGTGGGGACTCGTGAATCGCGTCGTGCCCGCGAGTGAGCTGGTGGCGACGACCGATGCGCTGATTCGCCGCGCCACGCGCGGCAGCGCCTTCTCGAAGGGCATGGGCAAGCAGGCGTACTACGCGCAGATCGATCTGGATCAGCCCAAGGCCTACGCCTACGCGGTCGAGGTCATGGCCTCCGGCGCCGTCGCCGCGGACGGACAGGAGTCCATCCACGCGTTCGTCGAGAAGCGCCGCCCACAGTTCACGTCCTAGCCGTGTACGGGCGCGGGCGGCCGCGCCCTACGGCCTTCGCGCGGCTGCGCCGCGCTGCGCGCTGCGCTTGCGGGGTGCTCGCCGCTAAGCGCGGGGAGTCACTCGCAGATAGGAGCGGTTCGAGTATCTGCCGGTGAGGCGCGAGAAGAAGTCGGTCAGGGCCATCAGCCAGCCGTACTTCGCGCGCAGGCTCGCGAGGGCGCGCTGGATCGCGGCCGGATCCGTGATGACCTCGGCGCTCGCCTCGTGCCACGGACCGTGCACGCGCCCGCGCGCGTCGCACGCGGCGAAGCGCGCGCGCGAGGAGTTCCGCAGGCGCTTCACCTTGCCCGCATCGCGCGCGCTGAACGCGACCAGCGCGCCCCCCTCGCCGGCGAACCAGATGGGTGTAGCCACCTCCCGGCCGTCGCGCCGGAAAGTTGCCAGCGACAGATAGTTCTCGCCCTCGAGCATCGGCGCCCAGTGTAGGCGAAGGCGGCGGCGCCGACCTCTGATATCTTCGGCGCGCCCGTGTACACACCGCGTGAGCTCGCCGAGTACGCCGCGTTTCGAGGCGCAGTCAGCGCGCTCGGCGCGATCCCGCTCGCGACGGCGCAGCGCGTCGCCGCGCGCTTGGCGCGCGCTCTCTTCGACCGAGGCGGCAAGCGCGTCCACTACGTGCTCACCAACCTGCGGATCGCGTTCCCGGACCTCCCCGAAGAGGAGCGGCGGCGCATCGGGCGCGAGAGCTACGTGAGTCTCGCCTTCACCTTGATCGACATCGCCCGCGGCCGGAACTGGAGCGCCGACGAGGTGCGGGCGCGCTTCGACATCGAGGGCTTGGAGATCGCCGACGCGGTGCTCGGCGCGGGGAAGGGCGTGGTCGCGGTGACGCTGCACATCGGAAGCTTCGAGATGATGGCCCGCGCGGTTCCCGTCTACGGCATTCCGGTGACGGTGATCGGACGGCCGATCGGCAACCGCCTGCTGCGCGACGAGATCCAGCGGCAGCGGACCAGCACGGGCGCCGAGGTGCTGATACACCGAAATGTGTTTCCAAAAATGCTGCGCGCGGTGAAGCAGGGCCGGGCCGTCGCGGTGCTCAACGATCAGTACGCGCGGCGCTCGCGCGGCGCGTTCGTCCCGTTCCTGGGCGCGCGCGCCTCGACCTCGCTGGGTCCCGCCGTGCTGGCGCTGCGCACCGGCGCGCCGGTCGTCGTGGTCTCCTCGACGCGCGTAGGGCCGGACCACCATCACATGGTGATCCGGCCCCCGCTGGAGGTTCCGGATACGGGCGACCGCCGCAAGGACGCCGAGTTACTCACCGCCCGCTGCAACGAGGCGCTCGGGGAGATCATCCGGGCGCACCCGGAGCAGTGGATGTGGAGCCACCGGCGCTTCCGCCACAGCCCCGACCTGCCCGGCGATCCCTACGGCGGTCTCTAGTCACTCACTGCCAGGTCTGCGAGGCCGGATCGTAGGCGCGCAGCTTCACGTCGCCGAGCGGCGCGACCAGAGCGGCAAACGTCGACGTGCCGTCCGTCAGGTAGATGCCGCCCGCGCCGCTGCCCCAGGCGTTGGGATCCGCGGGATCCACCGGGATGCCGTGTTCGGAGAACGCGATCACCGGCAGGCCGGAGTTCGCGTCGACCGGGAAGGTCGCGCCGTTCACGACCGTCTGGCTGACGGTCGAGGCGCGCGGCACCTCGGCCACGGTCATCGCACTGGCTTTACCCGAGCCCTTGCCGCCGGAGCCGCTGTCCTCCGAACCGCTGCCCCCCGAACCGCTGTCCTCGCCCGAGCTCGAAGATCCCGAGGAGCCCGAGCCGCTCCCGGTAAGGCTGCCGACCAGGCCCGTCACCGCCGTCGTCGCGGTGTCTGCCACCGCACCCACGAGGCCCGCGTCGGGAGCGCGCACCGCGAGATCTTCCCGCGGCATCGGCATCGGCGCCGCCGCATCGCTAGCGGCAACCGGCTTCACCTTCTGACAGGCGCTCGAGGGCAAGCGGAACTCGCGCGTGTCGTCCCCAGGCGTGATCGAGTAGCTGTGGTCCGCGTCGCGCACCTCGATCGCAGCCACGCCGCAGTCGCCGTTCGCGTCCACGCTGGGCGGATTGAAGTACACGAGATGGGGCACGCCGTCTGAGACGGCGTGCGCACGCGCGTCGCTGATGAAGCCCGCCATCTGCGTCGCGCTGGTCTTGGTCTCTTGTCGCTGCAGCATGCGCACGATGCTCGGCGTGGCCATCGAAGCCAGAATGCCGATGACCGCAACGACGGTCATGAGCTCGAGCAGCGTGAAGCCATTCACGCCGTGCTTTGCAGCCGGCGTGCGGTTCGTTCGGTTCGTCATAGCCAGATCTCCTGTCCCCTACAGAGCCAGGCCCCTCCAGCCACCGGGGAGACATTCAGTTTCCGTGCCTTCCTCGAGGCTCCGGGCCGCGAATGACTCGCAGGCACCCCCGGCTCCGCGATCCGCTGCCGAGAGGCTGCGCGCGAGTCGCACTGGCACGCGCGCGCAGCATGTGAACCAGATCACTCTTCTTCGGCGGCAAACTCCACTGGGGGTGGAAGCGCGCTCCACACATCGGCGCTGCGCAGCCGAGCGGGCGGCAGCGAGGAGTTCCGCTAGGATGCGCCCGTGATCCGCGCTCGTGCTGCCTCGCTCGCACGCGTCGCCGTCGTTCTCCTCTGCACGCTCGGCGCCAGCGCACGCGCCGCGGATCCGCACCCGGTAGTGATCCTGCTGTCCTGGGACGGGACGCGCTACGACTATCCGTCCCGGGTGACCACGGAAGCGCTCGCGCGCATGGCGCGCGACGGCGGACACGCCTCGCGACTCACTCCGGTGTTTCCGTCGAGCACGTTCCCGAACCACGTGTCGCTCGCGACCGGCACCTACGTGGATCGCCACGGAATCATCGAGAACGCCTTCACCGACCGCCGCGGCAAGCGCTTCAGCTACGAGAACGACGCGAGCTGGATCGAGGCCGAGCCGCTGTGGATCGCCGCGGAGCGCCAGAACGTGCGCGCAGCGGTCTACTTCTGGGTCGGATCCGAGTCCGAGTGGCGGGGACGCGCGGCGACGTACCGCATTCGGCCCTTCGATCCCTCGGTTGGCGAGGCCGCGAAGGTCGATCAGATCCTGAAGTGGCTCGATCTGCCGGACGAGGCGCGGCCGGGGCTCGTCATGAGCTGGTGGCACGGCTGCGACGGAGTCGGACACACGAAGGGACCGAACGTCCCGGAGATCGCGAGTCAGCTGCTCGCGCAGGATCGCGAGCTCGCTCGGCTCTTCGCGGGCCTCGACGCGCGCGGCGCGTGGGCCTACACCACGGTGATCGTCGCGAGTGACCACGGCATGGCGGAGATCACGGGCCTGATCGACGCGGAGTCGGCGCTCGACTCCGCTGGGATTCGCGCGCGCGTCGAATATTCGGGCGGCGAAGGGCAGGTGTATCTGCGCAACCTCGCGCAGCTCGACGCCGCGCTGGCCGCGCTCGCCAAGGTCGAAGGCCTCGCCGCCTACGCCAACCAGCGCCTGCCCGCGCGGCTGCGCAGTGACTACCCGGGCCGAAGCGGCGATCTCACGCTCGTCGCCTCGCCGCCGAACATGCTCGGCCGCGCGACCCTGCTCCAGCGCCTGAGCGCCGCGTGGAGCCGACTGCGCGGCAGGAGCATCGGCGCCCACGGCTTCGATCCCGCGCTGCCGGACATGGGCGCGATCTTCTATGCGCTCGGACGCGGCGTGCCGCGCGGCGCCGAGCTCGGCGAGGTGCGCGCGATCGACGTCGCGCCGACCGTCGCCGCGCTTCTCGGGATCAACGCCCCCGAGGAGTCCGAGGGCCGCCCGCTATTTCGCGTGACTGCAAGCGGAGCGCGAAGCGAGCCGTAGGCGAGTGGAGGCCGGAGGGCGCGGCCGCCCGCGCCCGCATTCGGCTAAGGAATGGCTTCGAAGAGCGACGCGAATCCCTGACCGCCGCCGACGCACATCGTGACCAGGCCGTAGCGCTTCTTGCGGCGCTTCAGCTCGCGGAGGATGTGCCCGGTGAGTCGCGAGCCGGTCATGCCGAAGGGGTGACCGATCGAGATCGAGCCGCCGTTCGGGTTCAGCTTCTCGTCGGGAATCCCGAGCACGCGCTGCACCTGAAGCACTTGTGACGCGAACGCTTCGTTGAGCTCGACGAGATCGATGTCGTCCAGCGACATGCCCAGGCGCTTCAACAGCTTCGGCACCGCGTAGATCGGACCGATGCCCATCTCGTCGGGATCGCAGCCCGCGACCGCGGAGCCGCGATAGATGCCCATGGGCTCGAGGCCGAGCGCGCTCGCGCGGTTCGCCGACATGACCAGGGTCGCGGAGGCGCCGTCGGAGAGCTGGCTCGAGTTTCCAGCAGTCACCGTGCCACCCTCGGGCTTGAACGCGGGCGGCAGCTTGCGCAGCCCGTCGATCGTCGTGTCGGGGCGGTTGCACTCGTCGCGGTCGACCAGGAAGTCCTCTTCCTTCGGCTCCTCGCCCTTCTTCTGGACCACGCGCCGCACCTTCATGGGGGCGATCTCGTCGTCGAAGTAGCCGAGCTCCTGCGCGCGCGCGGTGCGCTGTTGACTCTTCAGGGCGTACTGATCCTGGTCCTCGCGCGAGACCTTGTAGCGCTCGGCGACGACCTCGGCAGTCTGGCCCATCGCCATGTACAGACCGGGCGCCTTCTTGTGCGCGGCCGGATTCAGCAGGCGCTTGGTGTTCTGCGAGCCGTCCTGCAGCATCGTGATCGTCTCGACGCCGCCGCCGACCGCGATGTCGACGCCTTCGTGAATGATCTGCTGCGCGGCCATCATGATCGCCTGCGAGCCCGACGAGCAGAAGCGATTCACCGTCGTGGCGGCGACCGACGTCGGCAGGCCCGCGAGGATCGTCGAGATGCGCGCGACGTTCATGCCCTGCGGTCCCTCGGGAATGCCGCAGCCCGCGATCACGTCGCCGACCTCCGCTCGGTCGACGCTCGGATTGCGCGCGAACAGCTGCGCGATGCAGTGCGCGAGCTGATCGTCCGGACGCGTCATGTTGAACGAGCCTCGGTGCGCCTTCGCCAGGCCGGTGCGAACGCTGTCGATGATCACGGCCTCGCGAGACATCTTCGTCCTCCGAGAGACAGGCAGCGCCTCTCGAGGCCATGATATCAGCACGGACGGTCAGAGCCATGGAGGAACGATGAGCCCGCTCGCGCGTCTGCTGATACGCGCGTTCATCAGCGCGCACCGGTCGCTCTACGCGCTCTCCAACGGTCGGATCGGCGGCCGCATGGGCGCGCAGCGAATCCTGCTCCTGACGACGACCGGCCGCCGCAGCGGCGCTCCGCGCACCGTTCCGCTGGTCTTCTTCGAGGACGGCGAGCGGCTCGTCCTGATCGCCTCGAACGGCGGCGCCCCGCACGACCCGCTCTGGTGGCAGAACCTGAAGCACAACCCGGAAGCTCTCGTGCAAGTCGACGCGGAGAAGCGGCGCATGCGCGCACGGCTCGCGTCGTCGGAGGAGCGCGCGCGAATCTGGCCGAGGGTCAAGCAGGAGAACCGCGCGTACGCGGAGTACGAGCGGAAGACCACGCGCGAGATCCCGGTGGTTCTGCTTCAGGCGTAGCGGTCAGCTATCCTCTGAAGGGAAGGAGATCTTCGATGCACGTCGGCATGGCCGCGATCTTTCAGAACCCCGAGCAGGCGCGAAGCGACCGCGAGGTCTGGCGCGACGATCTGAAGCTCGCGCTGATGGCCGAGTCGCTCGGCTTCCAGTCGCTCTGGGGCGTCGAGCATCACTTCACCGACTACACGATGTGCCCCGACGTGCTCCAGTATCTGACCTTCCTGGCGGGGGCGACGGAGAAGGTCCAGCTCGGCTCGATGGTCGTCGTGCTCCCGTGGCACAACCCGATGCGCGTCGCGGAGCAGATCTCGGTGCTCGACCACGTCTCGAACGGGCGCTTCGTGCTCGGCCTCGGGCGCGGCCTCGGGCGCGTCGAGTTCGACGGCTTCGGCGTCTCGATGGACACGAGCCGCGAGCGCTTCACGGAGTCGGCCGACATGATCCTCACGGGTCTCGAGCGCGGCTGGTGTGAGTACGACGGGAAGATCATCAAGCAGACGCGCCGCGACATTCGCCCGAAGCCGTTCAAGAGCTTCAAGGGGCGCAGCTATGCGGCGGCGGTCTCTCCCGAGTCGGGTCCCGTGATCGCGAAGCTCGGGCTCGGCATGCTGATCATCCCGCAGAAGCCGTGGGAAGCAGTCACCGAGGAGCTGACCAACTACAACACGGTGTATCAGCAGGTGAACGGCGTGCCCGCGCCGCCGAGCATCTGCGCCGGCTGGGTGTTCTGCGACGAGAGCGCCGCGCGCGCCGAGGAGATGGCCCGGAAGTACATCGGCGGTTACTGGACGACCGTGCTGAAGCACTACGAGCTGCGCGGCGATCACCTGGCCAAGACGAAGGGCTACGAGTCGTACGGCCGCATGCAGGAGCTGGCGAGCGCGCCCGGCGGCGCCGACGCCATGATCGACTTCTTCCTGGGCCTCCAGGTCTGGGGCACGCCGGAGCGCTGCTACCAGACGATCGTCGACACACAGAAGCGCCTCGGCAGCGACCGGTTCGTCGGGGTGTACAGCTACGCCGGCATGCCCGCGCAGGAGAGCGAGCGCAACCTGCGCCTGTTCGCGCGCACCGTGCTGCCGGAGCTGAACAAGTACGAGGTCTAGGGCTGACTCATCG
>Ga0326726_10000968_pt1 | contig 26641 bp, 26 predicted proteins | sample MHFenrmetagenome_2_FD_207603 | JGI IMG/M metagenome (GOLD analysis project Ga0326726, IMG submission 207603) | Lab enriched peat soil microbial communities from Michigan Hollow, Ithaca, NY, United States - MHF15MN | ecosystem: Environmental > Terrestrial > Soil > Wetlands > Peat | place: USA... | reverse complement strand
ATGCATGCTCGAAGAAGAGGCAAGTCATGCTCTGTCCGCCCCTACCGGAAACAGGCACCTGCGTGGTCCAACATGGACGCAAAGGCGATCACCAAAGTGATCCTGGATCTCCGCAAGGAAGGCGCATCGAGCAGCAGAATTGGGCTTGTCCTGCGGGACAGCTATGGCGTCCCGGACGTGAAACTTGCCCTCGGTAAGCGTATCGGTGATATTTTAAAAGAGAACAAGGTTGCATCCGAGATCCCTGAAGATCTCCGCGATCTCATGATAAAGGCACTCGGGCTGCGCAAGCACCTGGGTGAGAACAAGAAAGACCTGCACAACAAGCGGCAGCTGAACCTGACCGAATCGAAGATCCGGCGTCTTGTACGCTACTACCGGGGAACCAAGAAGCTGCCCCAGGAGTTCGTTTACAAGCCGGAGACCGCAGAAATTCTGTTGTCCAGATAAAGATCAATCGTCGTCGAGAGAATACCCATGCCCCTTGAATCCATCGCAGAAACGGTTGCAGACCAGATCCGGCGCCAGGAGTTTGTCGAGGTCTACGCACACCATGATGCAGACGGCATTGCAGCCGGCTCGATCCTCTGCCATGCAATGGAGCGGGCCGGCATCCGGTTCCGCCTGAGGATCCGGCACGAAGTCAATCCCGCTGAGCTGAAAGGAGATGGGGGTCACCTGCTCTGCGATCTCGGGGCGGGAATAGCTGACCTCCCAGCACCAACAATGGTGGTCGATCACCATCTCCCGAAGTTTGAGGGAACATTCCATGCAAACCCGAGGCTGGCAGGAATTGACGGAGACCGGGAACTGTCCGGGGCTGGTATGGCGTATCTCGTAGCTCTGAAGATGGGGGACAACCGCGATCTGTCGGGGCTTGTAATTCCCGGCATCATCGGTGATGGCCAAGAGATAACGGGGAAAAACCTCGAGATCTTCAATGACGGCATAACTGACGGAATCATCATTCCGGACCGGGGGCTCACCCTCCCGGGCAGGGACATGACCGAACGTTGGTACACGGCAACCAGCCCGTACCTCGACGGGATCAGCGGCGGGGAACAGCTCATCACCGATCTCATCGACCAGGCAAAGGACCAGGCAAAAGGCGAGAATGCGAGCCGGCTCGATATCCTGCTCTCACGGGTAGTACTGGAAGCAGCACCAAACACGACACGGGCAAGTATTGATATGATCTATGGCGATACCTACCATCTCCAGCGTGAGGTGATTGAGGATGCCCATGCCCTCACTGCGGTGATTGATGCCTGCGGGAAGACGGGACGGGGCGATATCGGGGCAACCCTTTGCCTCCGGTCCTCCCATTATCTCGACCAGGCATGGGAGATTGCCCGGCAGCACCGCATGAACGTGATCGATGCGATCCGGCATTTACACCCCGCTGAAGGTCCGGTCGGTGTCTACGAAGTGCAGGACGTCACCCTGGCAAGCGATGTCGCAGATATCCTTGCACGTGACCTTATCCACATGTGGCCGGTACTCGTGTACGCACATACCGGTGACTCCTGCAAAATCTCGGCACGCTGTCCTGCGGGAATCGTACGGGAACTCGGACCGCTGGTCAGTACGCTTGCAACTGCATGCGGCGGCACCGGCGGCGGGCATTTCCGCCGGGCAGGGGCAACCATTCCCTGCGGGAAGATGGGTATGTTTACCAAGGGCTGGCAGGAGGCACTTGCCTCATGATGCAGATCAACGGCAGGATCACGACAGTGCACGGGAATGCAGGATGTGTTGCCAACTCATTAGCGCCGGACAACCTCACCAGCATGACCACAACCGCTGAAGGGGATCACGTGACGACGGTCATTACCGGTACACAGCTCCGGTCGGTCATCGCGTCCGTAGACGACTATCTCATGAATCTGGCAATTGCGGAAGACACCTGTTCGTCTTTTTCGCAACAATCCGCAGATAATCCAGATAATAACGACCGTAAAACCCGGTCAGGCAAGCCGGGAAAGAATACGGCTGCAGTAAAAAAAAGTACAGGGAGGAATTCCTCCAGGTGATACCATGGCAAAGAAAAAACAGGTAGGAAGAAGAGTAGAAGGCTGGAAAGCCAAAAGCTGGTTCAAGGTGTACGTCCCCGACAACCTCGGCAAGGCGTACATCGGTGACACCATCGCAAACGATGCTGAGAGCGTAGTTGGCAGGATCATGCAGGCAACGCTGGGTGAGATTACCAATGATTACGCAAAACAGCACATGAAGATGAGCTTTAAGATCGCAACCGTGACCGGGGATGCAGCATATACTGAATTTGTCGGCCACGAAGTTACCCGGGACTACCTCCGCTCGCTCGTCAAGCGCCGGAGCTCCCGCGTGGACTGCCAGGTTCCGCTTCTCACAAAAGACGGCAAGAAAGTACGACTGACCATCAGCTGCTACACGTTTGCCCGTGCAAACATTACGCAGGAGCATGCAATCAGAAAAGCTATAACCGAGGCGGTCGTTGCCCAGGCAGCAGCATGGGACCTGACCACCCTCGTCAACGGGATTGCATCCGGTGAGATCTCCCGGGATCTCTTCAAGGCGGTCAAGACCATTTACCCGACCCGCAGGGTTGAGATCATCAAATCCAAGGTCGAGCCGGTCGCAGCACGGATCTCCACCGTATAATACCAAAGGATCTTCTTTTTTTTATTGAGCGTGAATACTCCCTCGATTACTGGCCATCCCCCGGTTTCCTTCCTTTCAAAGGAGACAGGAAACTCCCATGAAGCGTACCTGGTTTAAAGACCGGTAGAATTATCAGGGACTTTGGCCTCCGGCACCGGCTCCGCACAGGGTCCTGCCGCGATGAGCCGGAACACTCCCTTCGACATGGCGTTTAAACCTCAGAACACGGGTATTTTCAGGATAATTCCCCGGTTTTTATCATCCAACCAAGAAACATAATTAGTCACCACATCCAACCATTCCATACGAATGACCGCCAACAAGATCCTCTTTGTCGTTCTCGACGGCATCTCTGATCGCCCCTGCCCCGAGCTCGGAGGACTCACCCCCCTTACCGCAGCAAAGAAGCCGGTACTTGACCGGCTCGCACGGGAAGGGATCTGCGGAATAATGGATACCATTGCAGCAGGAGTCCGCCCGGGTTCCGATACCGCCCACCTCGCCCTGCTGGGGTACGATCCTTATCACCATTATACCGGGAGAGGTCCCCTGGAATGTGAAGGTACCGGCATCCACATGGATCCCGGGATGATCGGGTTCCGCTGCAACTATGCCACCATTTCACGGGACGGGATCGTTACCGATCGCCGGGCAGGAAGGATCCATGATACCACGGATCTGAGCACCGCAATCCAGGAGGGGGTAGACCTTTCGGCCTTTGGTATCGAAGTTATTTTCCGCTCCGGGGCAGGACACCGGGCATCACTGGCGTTCAGAGGTGAGGGGCTCGGGCACTGCGTTTCATCCAATGACCCGAAAAAAGACGGTGTAGCCCCGCTTACGGTAAATCCCGTCAGGCAGTCGGCCGGTGATGATAAAACGGCCGCCGCCTGTAACGAGTTTATCCGCCAGTCCACCAGAATCCTGTTTGATCATGCCATCAACAAAAAACGCGTAAAGAATGGATTACATCCGGCAAATATCGTATTAATGCGGGGAGCCGGTGAGATGGGGCATTTCGAACCATTCTCAAAGCGATACGGGATTGCCGGCAGTGTAATCTCGGCTGCCAGCCTGATCAATGGTATAGGAAGCTCGGTCGGGCTTTCCCGGGTCCCTGTGCAGGGAATCACCGGGTCACAGGACAGCAATATCCCCGGAAAGATTGCAGCAGCAATAGAGGAATTAAAAACCAAAGATTTTGTTCTCGTCAATATCAAGGGAGCGGATGAATCCGGGCATGACGGGCTTGCCGGGCAGAAACGCGAGTTTATCACAAAAACCGATACCGCCCTTGCACCCCTGTTGTATCTTCCCCAGTGTATTATTGTCATCTGTGCCGACCATTCCACGCCCTGTACCATCAAAGATCATAGCGCTGATCCCGTACCGGTACTCATTCACGGGGACGGAGTCCGGGTGGATGATGTAACACGGTTCGATGAATATGCCTGTGCATACGGAGGACTTAACCGTATTACCGGCGCAGCACTCCTGCCAACAGCCCTCGACCTGATAAACAAGGCACATAAATTCGGGGCATGATGAACATTTCGGGTGACGGATGAAAGAGAGAACCGTAAAAAACTGGCACAAGCACTGCCTGCTCCCTGACGGGACAGAATTACAGGAGCACAGCATCAAGACGGACCGGAACATCGTTGTCGGTGAATTCTGCCAGATCGAATACGGGCTGCGGGGAGCCGACGTCTACGTGGGAGAATCCTCAAAGATCCGCGAGTATGTCTGGGCAAACGGGGACGTGCGGATCGGGAACTGGTGCGAGGTAGGGGGCGACGTGATCGCCAAACAGGACGCTTACATTGGAGAAGGCGTGCATATTGCCGGCAAACTGATCGTTTCCGGAGCCCTGGACATTGGAGAAAAAGTCGAGATCAAAGAGGGATTCGAGGCACAGGGTGACGTGGAAATAAGAAACCCGATGCCGGTGTTCATGTTCATCATCATCTACCTGATGACCCTGTTGAGAATAGAGAATGAAAAAGAGCTGGACCGGATCATAGATGACCTGTTCTCTGATGAGGAGGAGAAGAGGGGGATACCTCTCATGATACCTGCCCGCTCGAAGCTGAACCTGAAACTCTTTGCTGTCCCGTCCACCATGAAGATCGGGAAAGGCTGCCGGCTCCATGGGAACATCCGGGCAGGTTCCATTGATGTCCAGCAGAACTCGGTTATCTTCGGGAGTCTGCGGGCAAAAAACCGCATCACGGTTGTTGACGGCGTTACCGTTCACGGGAATGTGGAGAGCGGCAGTACGGTCTATGTGCGGAAGGGAGCCCATATCCTCGGTGACGTGATTGCAAAATCCATCGTGCTCCATGAAGAGGCAACGGTTGACGGGACAATCGAAGCTCCGCATGGTATGCGAATAGAGCGGGGTCCATGAGAGCCGAAGAGATCCTCGGGATTGATACGATAAGGTTCATCGAACCCGGATTTGCCGCACTCACGGACACCAGGTTCAATGCGATCCTTGCAGAAACTCCAGGAGATGAAGGACGTCTTCTTTTAGACGAGCATGAAGACCCGATAGCACTGGCATTCCATGGATCGGATGGCTGGATTGCCAGTTCGTTCCTGTGCAGGAACCCTTCGGTTGCACTCATCGAACGCTTCGAGAGCGTAAATGGTGAGATATTCCAGGAGGACCGGGCGGTCTGGGCAGCGGCAGTACGCGAGAACTTCAGCAATGCACTGGTTGCCGAAGTTCCCCCGTCAATAGATGATCTCAATCCCATAAGGCATGGAATCTTAAAAAATCTCATCACCAGCGTCTGGGGAACGAGCCAGGGTGAGACCTGCATCGACTGCGGCTGCGGGTCAGGTGTCGGATCAGCGGTCTTGCGCGAGCTTGGATTTTCTCCCCTTTCCTATGACAATGATGAATCCCTTCTCTCCCGGGGCCTTACGGAAAAGCGACTGCTTCCGGAAGAGACGATGTGGATTGATGCGACTATCGCCTCCCGGTATATCGACCCGGTACCAAAAGGAATCGGGATCATGATGGGGGAGATCAACACGTTTTCCCAGGATATTTGGATGCAGATCATTGAGGAACTCTGCACGATAACCCGGGAAACACTGATCACGGTCGGAACAGAGAAAGAGGCGCTCCTGATCAAGGAATGGGGAACGGAGATAGAACGGGAAATCGAGATAACTGAGAACCCTGCCGACCCTATCTACGATCTCTGGGTCTGCAGAATAATGGCGTAATGGCGGGATTCTTTTTTTCATTCTGGCTTTTAATGAATATTGATTTAGTGAAAAAGTATAAGAAAAATGCTGATATTTCCATTCCTGCCCAATCGTAATTTATGCAAGGGTATAGCTCCTCAAGGGATTTTATTATAAAAAATCCGTAGTTTCAGGTACATCTCCAGTTCTATCCCGTGCTGTGCTCTGCTGCACGTTGCATTTCTGTGACAGATCTCATGCGAAGATGACAGCCACTTCGTAGACTAATTCTTTCCCGTATCCCGTGAGTTTCTCACAAGATTCACCCGCTCCAGCGCCAGTGCTGCCTGATTTGCAAAGGCCATGAGTATCCTGTCCTGTTCGTGGGTGATGACACCATCGGGTTCCGCCGGCTTCACTCCCATTATTCCAAGTACTTCGTGTGTACTCTGGAGGGGAATGTACCGGAGACGCGATCCATGGAGGGTGTCGGTGTCGTAACCCGCAACAGACCCATGCTGGAATGCCCATGTCGCAACTGCAATGTCATCAGCATCCAGACGCAGGCCGCCACTTACCTCACGCATGACAAGCTCGTTTCCTTCCGGCAGGAGGAACACACTCTCCCACTGGAAAATCCCGCGGATGTGCCTGGCAACAGCGACGAAGATCGAACTGACATCAACTGCAACCGCGAGATCCTGCGAAAGTGCATACAGGGTTCCGGTCTCCTTCTCCCGTATTTGGGCTGCATCTGCATGTTCGTGTGCACGTGCAACAAGCAGGCTGACTAAAGCGCCGACGATGATCATACCGGCAAAGGTGATGAGATACTCTGTATCCGAGATCCTGAAGTTCAGGTATGGCGGGACGAAGAAGTAATCGAATGCAAGTACACCAATAACTGCAGTGAAGATAGCTGGTTTCAGTCCCCGCCTGAAAGCAACAATCACCACGGCAAGCAGGTACAGCATGGCCAGGTTGACTGGTGAGATAACCGATTTGATCAGCCAGCCAATTCCCGTGATAAAACCAACAAGGACCAGGCTGGCGATGTAGTCCCGGGGGAGGGGGGCAGGGAGCAGGGGTTCCATGGGTGCAGGTTTCTGATCGGTTTTTTCTTCACTGCTGATGACATACACATCGATTGTACCGCTGTTATGGATGAGCTGGTCAACCACTGATCCAAAAACAAATTCCTGCCAGCGGGGACGCAGGGTCTTGCCGATAATGATCCGCGTGAAATTATGCTTCCGTGCATAGTCTATTACTGTACCAGCAACATTGATCCCGAATACAGTGGCGGTTGTGGCGCCTAACTTTTCTGCCAGCTGGAGAGTCCGTGATACCTGCTCCTTTGCCTCCTTGGAGAGGCGGTGATGAGACGGCGTCTCGACATAAATGGCACTCCAGCTGGCATTCATCCGGTCCGCCTGTCTCCTGGCCGTGCGGACCAGCCTTTCGGAAAGCGGACCGGGACCAACACAGATAAGAATACTTTCCCCGGCAGCCCATGGTCCCGGGATCGCACGGGTCTGCATCCATGCGAGCATCTGGTCATCGACCCGTTCTGCCGCACGCCGGAGGGCAAGTTCACGGAGCGCAAACAGATTGCCCTCGTTGAAGAACTGCTCGATTGCACGGGCTGCCATATCGGGTACGTACACTTTTCCTTCCCGGAGCCGCTGGAGGAGTTCCGGGGGTGCGAGATCGACAAGCTCGATCTCGTTTGCCTCATCAATCACCCGGTCAGGAATGGTTTCGCGTACGATCACCCCGGTGATCTGGGCCACCACGTCATTGAGGCTGTCGACGTGCTGAATGTTCAGGGTGGTGTATACGTCGATACCTTCATCGAGAATCTCCTCGACGTCCTGGTACCGCTTCGTGTGGCGCGACCCCGGCGCATTGGTATGGGCGAGTTCATCGACAAGTACCAGATGAGGATGAACGATGAGGACTGCATCAAGATCCATTTCCGGGATCGTCACATTCCGGTAATCTATCATCTTTCTGGGGATGACGGGAAGCCCTTCAACAAGCGCTTCTGTCTCGGCCCTGCCATGCGTCTCAACGTACCCGATTTTTACGTCAATTCCCTCGTTCTTCCTGAGGTGAGCCGCCTGCAGCATCTCATAGGTCTTCCCTACGCCGGCAATGTAACCAAGGAAAATTTTGAGCTTGCCCCGGTGCTTCTGCCGCTCTTCACCCTGAACATGGGCAAGAAGAGTATCCGGATCCGGTCGATATTCAGGATTGACAACCATAAAAAACCGTTTACACTCCCATGATTACGAGCAGCATATCAATGATCTTGATACCAATGAACGGGGCGATAATCCCACCTAACCCGTAGATGAAGATGTTCTTCCGCAATGATTCTTCCGCGGTCATCGGGCGATAGGCAACGCCATGGAGAGCGAGAGGGATGAGCGCGATGATGATGAGTGCGTTAAAGATGACTGCGGAAAGAATCGCGTTCTGGAGACCAAGTATGTTCAGGACAACGAGTGCGGGATAGGTAGAGGCGAATGCTGCAGGGATGATAAAGAAATATTTTGCAAGGTCGTTCGCGATGGAAAAGGTGGTAAGTGCTCCCCGGGTCATCAGGAGCTGCTTTCCTATCTCTACAATCTCGATCAGTTTTGTGGGATTGCTCTCGAGGTCGATCATGTTTGCCGCCTCGCGGGCCGGCTGGGTCCCGGTATTCATCGCCACGGCAACGTCTGCCTGGGCCAGCGCGGGAGCATCATTGGTACCATCGCCGGTCATCGCTACCATCCTCCCTCCAGCCTGGTACTCCCGGATCAGTCTGAGCTTGCTCTCCGGGGTCGCTTCCGCAAGGAAATCATCCACCCCTGCTTCAGCAGCGATGGTTGCGGCAGTGAGCCGGTTGTCACCGGTTATCATGATAGTCTTGATACCCATCCGTCGCAGCTGGGCAAACCGTTCCTTGATCCCGCCTTTCACGATGTCTTTCAGATAAATGACACCCAGTGCCTTTCCGTTCTTTGTTACGACAAGCGGGGTTCCCCCTGCACGGGCGATAGCGTCAACTTCCCCCATCAACTGGTCCGAGATAGCATTGCCATGCTCCCTGATATGCACAAAAATGGCATCCGCTGCGCCCTTCCGGATATGCACATCACCGCGATCTACACCGCTCATCCGCGTATGGCTGGAGAAGGGGATGAACTGCATCTCCGGAACCGACTCTGATGCCCCGACGGTCCTGCCGCGGAGCCCGTAATTTTCTTTTGCAAGCACAACAATACTTCGTCCTTCCGGCGTTTCATCAGCAAGTGACGCGAGCTGTGCAGTCTCGGCGAGCTCCATGATATCAGTCCCGTCAACAGGTGTCAGCTCAACTGCCTGCCGGTTGCCGAGCGTGATCGTCCCCGTCTTGTCGAGAAGGAGAACATCGACATCACCTGCTGCTTCGATAGCCCTGCCGGAGGTAGTTATGACATTGCGCCGTATCAGCCGGTCCATACCGGCAATACCGATCGCGCTGAGCAGTCCGCCAATGGTGGTAGGGGCGAGACAGACGAAAAGGGCAACCAGAACCGTGATAGTAACCGGATCACCCTTACCTGCGGCATTCACGCTGTAGAGCGAAAACGCATAGAGCGAGGCACAGACAACAATGAAGACCGCGGTCAACCCGATAAGGAGGATGTTGAGGGCGATTTCGTTTGGCGTCTTCTGGCGTTTTGCGCCTTCGATGAGGCTGATCATATGGTCGAGGAAACCTTCACCGGGATTGGCACTTGCCCGGATGATGAGCCAGTCCGAGAGAAGGACTGTTCCACCGGTGACAGCACTCCGATCACCACCTGACTCCCGGATCACCGGGGCACTCTCTCCGGTGATCGCGCTCTCGTTTACCGAAGCAACCCCTTCCACGACCTCCCCATCGACAGGAATGGTATCCCCGGCCCTGACATAGAAAAGGTCAGACCTGAGCAGCGTTGAGGATGAGACCATTGCGAAGTCCGCCTGGGCAGGCTCCTTTCCTTTCACAATCACGTACGCGAGATAGAGTTTCTTTGCCTCAGTGTCCTGCCGCATCTTTCTTAGTGCCTCGGCCTGGGCTTTTCCCCGTCCTTCGGCGAGAGCCTCTGCGAAATTAGCAAAGAGAACGGTGAACCAGAGCCATGCAGCTATCGCGCCGATGAAACCGGCCGACTCCTCGCCGTGGCCGCCCAGTGCGTCTAACCAGAGAACCGTGGTAATTACGCTGCCGATCTCGACCGTAAACATAACCACGTTGTGGTAGAGGGTCCTCGGATCGAGCTTCAGGAATGCATCGATAAACGCACGTTTGTAGAGGGCATACTGTCTTTCCGATGAGGTCCTGCTACCTGCACGTTCAGACATGGATAAGCCCTCCTGCGATCATGTTAAGATATTCCACGACAGGCCCGAGCGCGAGCGCGGGGAGGTACGTGAGTGCACCGACGATGAGTACGACAAAGACGAGCCAGACGATGAAGAGCGGGCGGTGATCGCTGAGCGTTCCGTCACTGACTGGTACAATCTTTTTCACAACAAACGATCCTGCAAGCGCAACGGTGATGATAGCAACGGCGTAGCGCCCGACAAACATCGCAAAAGCTGTCGCAAGGTTGTAGAAGACGCTGTTTGACGACAAACCGCCGAACGCGCTGCCGTTGTTCTGGGAAGCCGAGCTGAACGCGTACAGGATCTCCGAGAATCCGTGTGGCCCCGGATTGAAAACTGCCGATGATCCGGCGACCGTGAGGACTGCAATGGCCGTGAGTCCGAGGATAAGGAAGATCGGGATGAGGATGTGAATGGTAGTGAGCGTCATCTCGTACGGTTCGATCTTCTTCCCGTAGAGCTCGGGAGTCCGACCTACCATCAGTCCGGCGATGAACATCGCGAGGATAACGAAGATGAGCATGCAGTACAGGCCGGAGCCGACACCCCCGAAAACGATCTCTCCGAGCTGGATATCGAACATCTGCACGAACCCGCCAAGCGGCATGAATGAATCATGCATGGAGTTGACAGCACCACACGACGTTACGGTGGTAACGACCGAGAAGAACGCGGATTGAACGGGGCCGAACCTCACCTCCTTCCCCTCCATATTCCCACCCGGTTGGAACGCCGTTGGGATCTGGTCGATGCCCAGAGGGGTAAATGCAGGGTTGCCATTTACTTCCGACCAGATGGTGATGCCGACGAGCGGTACGAAAATGAGGGTCATCGCGATCAGGATGGCGATACCCTTTCTCGCCGAACCGATCATCTTCCCAAACGTGTAACAGAGCGCAGTCGGGATGATGAGAATAGCAAGAATCTCAAGGAAGTTCGTCACTGGTGTGGGGTTCTCGAACGGGTGGGCGGAGTTGGCGTTGAAGAAACCTCCCCCGTTGGTCCCGAGCTGCTTGATGGCAATCTGGGATGCTGCCGGCCCGAGTGGGATCGTCTGCGTCATGACGAGTGCCCCGGTGCTGTCATTGACCGGATCGAGGAGCGGCACGGTTACCGGCCCGCTGAACGACTGGACGGTTCCTTGCGAGACGAGAACGAGCGCGATGATGACGCAGAAGGGAAGCAGGATCATAACGCTGCGAATGAGGAGCACCCAGAAATTCCCGATTGTCGTTGCGGACCTTCGCGAAAAGCCGTAGATGAACGCGATAAGTACCGCCATTCCCACGGCTGCTGACATATAGTTCTGGACAGCAAGTCCGATCATCTGGGTCAGGTAACTGACGCCGGTCTCACCGCCATACGCCTGCCAGTTGGTGTTCGTCGCAAAGCTGACCGCGGTATTGAGCGAGAGATCCCACGGGACCGGGCCGACTTGGGCAGGGTTGAGGGGCAGGACCTGCTGGACCACCTGGAGTACGAAGACTGACGCGATCCCAATCATCGAGAAGACCATCATTGCGACGGCAAACATCTTCCAGTCCATCTCTTCGCTGCCATTCACGCCCGAAGCCGAGAGGATCCATTTCTCGACCGGATCGATGAGTGTGGAGAGGAAAGTCCGCTCGCCGGAGTACACTTTTGCCATGAACCCGCCGACCGGGACGATCAGGACAGCGAGAACGATAATGAAGAGGACCAGCTGGATCCAGTCCGTCATCCTGAGACCGAAAACCAGCGGAATGGCAGCTTCCTGCTGCACGGCTGACGGCGTTACGATTATGAGGTGTGAACTCATGTCGTCCAGTGCGAGGTTGAGTTTCAGGACGTTTACCCTGGGTTCACCCAGAAGACCAAACTGCTGGTCCTGAGTCTGCAGCGCTACAAGTGCCGTCACTTCGTTCTCGTTCAGGTTTCTCTCCCTCGCGATGCGGGGTACCTGGTAATTCGCTGCAGCAACACTGATATCAGGATCGAGACCACTTCCCGAGGAGGTTACGAGATCTACCGGGATCGGCCGGGTATTACCCGGATCTGCGGCGTGAAGGGCGTCGACCCGGGTTTTTACCTCATCGATGAGGGCCGGGTTGGTGGGGCCGATGTTCGAGCCGGAGGAAACAGCTGAATTATAGGGTACCACGCTTGTTGCAGAGAGACGGCCCCAGAAATATTCCGGTGACGTGAAGGGCTGGCCGATAAGGGCCGAGCCGACAATCTTGCCGTCGTGCCTGATGAGATTCCCGTTTGCCTGGACCGGGAAGACTGCCTGTGCAATCCCGGTGATGACGAGCGGGTACAGGACACCCGTGATCAGGGTAATGAGCAAAAAGATGATAAGCGCGGGTCTTGCCTGTTTACGGATCATTAAACCGAGTTGTTTGAGTGTCAAAAAGAAAGACCACCACAATTCCGATTCGCTCTTTGGGAGGGCAAAGAGTGTTCTTTAGTAACAGCGTGCTGGTTCTTAGTATTTAATGGGCATTGTTTTCTAGAATGGAAATTGTCCGGAAAAAAGCATATGATTACAACGGAAACGGATGTGAAGATGGAAGCATCCTTCCGTAAAATGCTTTATATAATTTTTTGATCGCGCTGATACTCCTCTAGTCCGCCAGATTTTTATATAACGATCTGATAGGATAATGTATGGTAGACACGGGAAGGCTTACATGGCCAATTAAGCGGAGAAATGATTTCTTCCGTATTGTCGTGTATATCGCTCTCGCAACGGCATTCATATTCATTATCGACATTATCACTCCTCTTGGCGTGATGATCTGGATCCTTTATCTCATACCCTTGTTCTTGACTGTGTACCTCGTATGGAAATACGCACCTCTTTTTATGACCGGTGTTTTTATTATCCTGATGGCTGCAAGTCTTTTCCTGTCGCCGCGGGACATTTCGATAGAATACGCGCTGCTTAACCGGGCATTCTTCGCTCTGATCTTAGTCATTGCATCAATTTTCATCGAAGATTACATATCGAACGTTGAGGATCTCACTTTGAGCGAAGAGCGTTATCGCCATCTGACCGAGTGGTCTCCTGAAGGGATTATAGTATTACTGCGGGGAGAGATCGTGTATGTAAATCCTGTCGGCATAAGGATTTTCGGAGCCGATCGCGGGGATAACCTGATAGGCCGCGATATCATCGATTTGATCGATCCGGAGTGGCAGGAGATTTTCCGGCAGCGGTTTGCTCAGGCCACACTTGGTGCACAGATGAATATTGATAAAATCGGGATCGTAAGACAAGACGGGAGTCACGTCAACGTTGGTTTGTATCTTGCACCTGTGTTCTGGAATAAAGGGTCGGCGATACAGATTGTAGTGAAAAAGACCTGAAGTAGCCGAAAAAATACGTAAAGAGAAATGGTGCGATAAATTACCATCTGTGGATAATTAAAATAAGTATATTCCAGACTTTTTTTCGTACAGGCTGAAATGCAGGAAAGATATATCGACGATCATAGACTTGAAAATAAAATAGAAACTGTTTTTATGAATAACCATAGATTTACAAATTGCGGGATTGTGGAGAACAAAGAGGCTGAATTGCATGGTGGTTGATCTTGCTAATATTTCCTTTGGAATGCTGGGATTGCTTGGTATGTCATTCACGTTCGTGTATCAATTCAGCTATTTGATTTTAGTTTGTAGTATCAGTCTGATGGTTATGGCATTAGCGTCTGAAGCTGCAAAAAAATTCTCAATAAAACTTTTTTAATAGATACCAGTACCTCATAATCAGCTCTTATTGCCTCTTCCTTCGCCAGTATTCCATTGGATCGGGGCCCGTTCTGTCCCTCCACCAATCACTCAATCTTAAAAAGCACAGGAAAAATCCAGACGCAGCTACTAATATGATAATCCAGACACTAACATCGTTGAGATCATAGTTCATAAGAAAAAAACCACCGATATTTTACTCTGACGATATTTTGTTCAATGAAAAATAAAATACCGGTTAAAAACAAAGGAAGCATCAGCTGAACTTTTAGAGAAATATCCAGAATACTCCTGAATGATTTTTCTAAAAACATGACAATCACCAGTAAATAAAAAAAATATTGATTATGAGCTGATTCTCCCAATGACCGCGATGCCTCCGCGGGTAATTGCCATGGCATCCGGTTCACTTGGTGTTTGATAGCACACATTAAATGTATACAATGGACCATCCGATACATTTGCCATATCGGTGACGACGTTTGAAGACCTTGACGGCAGGTTATGGCCGGGTGCTATAATTTCGAAATTAAACGCATACAGGCCAAGACTGGATCTTTCCGTCGATGGCGGCACCACGAATGAAAAATCTCCATTTTCCTGTGTTATGCAATCGGTAATGTGAGTTTTATTCGGGGTTCCCACCAGAGTAACCACTACCTTTGCGCCAGCAACAGGACTGCAGGACGGAGTTCCTACGTGGAGAATAACCGACTCACCAGGAGGAGCCTTTGAGGGAGTGCCATGTTCAACAACCTGAGGTGATGGAACTGTTACAGGAGTTACGCCCTCGGTATCAATCTCCGTTTGATCTTCAGTACTGGATTTCACGTGAAACTGAGAATTACCAGGTAAAGTGTCTGCCAAAACGGTGACTTTTTCTCCGGTGGAAGCCTGATTGATGGAGGGAGGTGTAGTATTCCGGCTTGCCAGAACCGAAAGGACGCTGGAAAGGGGAAGTGGAATCGTCATGGCCGAGTCGTCACGTATCTCAGCTCTCAGGTCTCCCGTCAACAGACCCGCACAACCACTTGTCATCACAAGTGCAAGGATAAGTGTTCCGGTTACCATAAAATGCCAGTATTGCATAATAACCCCAGGATAAAATTATTACATAATTATAGTATATAAAAATTTTGATTTTAATTATTGTTTTTTTCTTTTGAATTTTTTTAAATAAAGCACAATATTTGCTTTAAATTGGAACCATAAGGAAAAATAATGACTACCTTTCACCAACCGGAATTTGCCTTTACCTTTATCTATGGATAAACCCTGCCTGCACTTTTCCCTCTCAGTTCAGGTTAATTGAGTCAATAATTCAAAGAGGAGTTGCCGGAAATTTTGCAGTAACAAACATGGTATGAAACGATAAAAAATCCGGCGTCGTGCAAGACGCCGATATGGACCAGCTAAAACCGTCACTAAAAAAATCCGGTAAATGCTCGCGAAATCGCACAGGTTCCTGCGATTACTCTTGCATCCCGGTGATCCGGAAAACCTATTAATACCGGAATGGGATCATTGTAGTTTGATACCCTATGGTACCGGCAATCGAACCTGTCAGGACTATTCGCATCCGTCCCACGATGGCGGCCGCAGCAGAACCGGTGGATGACAACCATTTCCTGCCAGGAGATCCGGCACTCCTTCTCAGGGCAGATCCGACCCGCCGGTCATCCGTGAAGTTCAGGAGTCAGGGGCTTATGCTCGCAGGCCATCTCTACCGCCCCCCGGGGTTTGCCCCGGACCGGCGCACTCCTGCCATTGTCATGTGCGGACCCTTCAGCAGTGTCAAGGAACAGACACTCCCCCACTACGCAGAGCGTTTTTCAGGTGCCGGATATACTGTTCTCACCTTCGACCCCAGGACCTATGGGGAGAGCGAGGGCGAACCTCGGTCATATCATGATCCTACACGGATCATAGAGGACTATGTAAATGCAGCCCAGTTCGCTATGACCAGGAAAGACATCGACCCGGACAATGTCGCGGCTGTGGGGGTATGTATAGGCGGGGGATATGCAATCTCCGCAGCTGCCCGGGAGCGTAAGATCAAGACAGTCGTCAGCATTGCCGGGGGGTTTAACGTCGGTGGAACATTCCAGCATTTCATGGGAATCGAGGGGTTCGCCGCATATTCCGCAAAGATCAACACAGTCATGAGGGAGCAGTACCGTACCGGGAAAGTCCAGTATGTACCCACCATCGCTCACGGATTTTCCGAGGATATTCCCATAGCCGCGATGCCAATCGAGGAGGCGTATAGTTATTACAGTCGCACTCACAAGTCGGACGCTCCGACATGGTCGGATAAGATGACTGTCGCGTCGCTCGAGGCATTCTCGAGCTACAATGCACTTGTTCATGTTCCGCTCATCGCTCCGGCACCACTCCAGATTATTCATGGTACCAAGGACCTCTTCCTCCTGCCGGAATATGCTCAACAGGCGTACGATTCGGCGCTGGGACCAAAGGAGCTCGTCTGGATCGAGACCCATAACCATATCGAACTCTATGACCAGGATCCCTATGTGAGCATCGCCGTTGCGAATGCGACCCGCTGGCTCGACCATTACATGAGAAGATGAAACGCGCCCGGAATAACCAGTGGCACACATTCTCTCCCTTCATCCCACACCTGCACTCAGATGCTGAACCTTATCAGTTTTTCATGGACAGTGGATCGACCAACGCCTAGCGGCTCATACCCGGAACACGATCACGTGCACGGGCATATTGATCGTGATTGACCGGTAAGTTCCGGGAAGGGAAGCCAGAACAACCGGCATCCCTTCGATCCTAATCACGATCTTCTCCAGTGGGCTGTCGGAGATCACCGTTCCCCTGATTTGTCCGGGACGGTTACCCCGCATGTTTCACCGCATTTTAATCCGATTCTATTTAACCAGTTTCATCCGATGGAGAAGACGTACCCTTTTAAGTATCCGGAAAATCAATGCCCATTAAAAAGACGAGGAGGAATGGACCAGATGATGGATAAGAAACAGGGAATCGGTCTCTGCATCTGTAAAATGTGCCCGAGCTTTGTGGCGTGTAATGAAGAGATCGCTTTTTGTCTGGCGGTCAGCGGAAAAAGTTCCTGTATACAGAAGGAGAAGGGATGTCTCTGTCCGGGATGCCCGGTTCTGGATGAGGAGGGATTCCAGCATGCCTATTACTGCATTCGGGGAAGCGAAAACGACCAGCACTGAACACGGTAAATCATGGCAGTGCAATGTCTGCGGATTTGAATGGAAAGGAGACAATCCCCCCAATGAATGCCCGCAGTGCGCCAGTACCGGACGGGAGTACTCTGAAATTTCTGAAAAGAAAAAACTCAGGTATGACGGTCAGAAGTTCGATGTCCTGCTGATCAATGGCAGCAGTCACCGGTCGAACAACACTGGATACATGGTTGATCTTGCAGAAGAAGTGCTGAAGGAACGGGGTGTGAGCTACCGCCGGTATAACCTGAATGAATTCCACATCAATCATTGCTGGTGCTGCTACACTATGCGGGACAATGCCTGTAAACTTCCCTGCAGGGACCAGCTCGATGACATGCCTGCGTTCCATGAAATGATCATTGCTTCCAAAGCTGTCATTGTGGCTTCCCCGATCAACTGGAATAATATGTCTGCCCGGCTCAAGGATTTTCTCGACCGGCTGAACTGTATCCAGAACCTTTACCTTTTAAAGAAGCCGGGACTGACAGAAGGAAAGATCGTGGGCGTCACGGTTTCGGGCCATGAAGATGGTGCGACAAAGGCAGCCATGGATATTTACCTGTATTTCCAGCAGATGGGGTATATTCTGGCGCCATTTGGGATTTCCTACCGGACGCACGGGGCGCAGTTCAATACCATTACCGATGCAGATTACTTCAGGAATGACCCCATGGTGAAAATCAAAGTCAAAGGCATGGTGAATAATGTCGTTGAAATAATGAAGATTGACACTGAGTCGCAGCTGAAAGGGAGACTTGTTCCGGTTGCAGAATAGGTACTGCTCAAAAAAAGAGTGATTTTTCATCTGGTACTTCGAACAGAAGTACCGGCGGCAACCGTTCTTTTGCAAACGTATTGTCTCCCAATGAAACTACCTCATCGTCTTTTATGCCCCGTATGGCGAGGCACCATCTGTTTCCCGCCGACTTTTTTAGGATCGGCTTTCTTCTCCTTATGAACGTCCTCGCTCTCCAGCTCCGCGATCACATCTACCGAATCATCCATGAATTTTGTGAGGCGGAGGATCTCAAGGAGCCGCTCCATGCCGATAAAGTGCTCTGCCATCACCTTTGCGAGCGGTGACATGACAAGCCGGGTTCCCCGCTTCTCGACAAGACGGTGGGCAATCAGCTCGGGCAACACCGGTTCCATGGTCCCGACCATCATACTGTTGATCCGGTTGAGATCAGCTTCCTCACCATTACAGGCAACGGCATTCGCCACGTATTCCTCGGAGCTCTTTTCAAAATCGTGTTCGGGCGCTACCTCTTCCATTTCGCCTTTTAAAAGACGGATTGCAACCTCCTCTTCGGTAAACGGGTTCTCCCGGGAATAGGTGCCTCCCGGCTCGGCAAGGAGAACTACCCGCCCGAGGTCGTGGAAATCCGGTCTTCCTGCCCTGCCTGCCATCTGGTTGAATTCCTGCACAGAGAGCCAGTCCCTGCCCATGGCAAGTGCGTCAAAGATAACCTGCGATGCAGGGAAGTCCACACCCGCACCGAGCGCTGCGGTCGTGACCACGGCCATGAGTTTCCCGCCCAGGAACTTTGTTTCAACATCCCGGCGTTCCTGTGACGTGAGACCGGCATGGTATGCGGCAGCCCTCATACCCAGTGCATCGGCAATCGTATGGCAGCGGGCCCGTGCGTTGGTAAAGATGATGGTCTGTCCCCGGAATCCCTTTGATGAAGTCCGCTTGTACTCTTCGGTTGTCATCTGTTTGATGGTCGGGATTTTCTGTTTACGCTCGAGGAAGAGAAGATACCGCTCCAGCCCCACCGGGCGTTCAGCGTACTGGACGAGGCTGCAGTTCAGTTTTTTTGCCAGTGTCTTTGGGGAGCCGATGGTAGCAGAAAGGTACAGGAACTGAGCCTGCGGTGCGAGGTATTTTAACCGTGCGATCATACCATCGAGGCGGTGCCCGCGGTCTGCATCCTCCAGCATCTGTACCTCGTCAATCACGACGGTCGCAATGTTGGTCATCTTCTGCCCGCAGCGGATCATGTTGTCCACCCCTTCATACGTTCCAACAATGATCGGGGACTGGGGGTTCCGGTCACCGATTTTCCGGGTCTCGGGAAGGTTGAGCCGGCTCACCCCGGTGAGGAGCCCGGTCTTTGCAAACTTCCCGTATCGCTCCGTAAACCGTTCATATTTCTGGTTCGCAAGCGCTACCAGCGGAACCAGAAAGAGCATCCTTCCCCGTCCTTCAAGATAGTTCTTGATTCCTGCCATCTCACCAATGAAGGTCTTGCCGCTTGCCGTCGCGGCAACTACCAGCAGGTCCTTACCGTACAGGAGACCGGCTTCCACCGCAAGCTGCTGGGCCGGCATAAGCTGGGAAACCCCGCTCGCTTCAATAAACTGCCGCGGCAGGGGTAGTTCCCCGATTGCTGCAGTCGTCATAACCGGGTGCGGTTCGAGCCGGTCGTAGAGCGCCGCTTTCATTGTAAGTTTATCGGGTTGCAGAGTCGCTAACACCCGGTCAAGATTACGGAACGTGAGGAGCAGGTTCTCAAGGTGAGCATACCCTTCCAGACCCAGCCTGCCCATATGGGAAACTTCACGGCGCAGCTCACGCTTCCCGCACTCCAGACAGATCTTCTCGCCTTTTCCAAACGTGACAGAATTTTCCTCATTCAACTGGGTGAACCGCTCGTCCAGCAGGCACATGCGGCAGGCGTCAACAAAACCGGCTTTGATCTGAAAATCTCCAAGAAATGTTTCAAATTGCGGATCGGGTTTGACAAATCGGATATCTGCCTCGCGGAGCCGGGCAATCAGTTCCTTTGATGGCGTATGACGGTACTCTTTCTTCCCGCCCCACTTGAGACGGTACTTTGTCGGGCGTGGTCCCCGCGGCGTCTCCGTCAGATCAACAAACCCGGCACCCTGCACATGCCTGCCATCATAGAAGAGAAGTTTGTAACTGCCACCTTTCTGGGGCTGAACAAGGATCTTCATGGTGAGATCAGGTCATGGATCACGTACGAGAGTTCCACGCTCTCCAGTCTCTTTAAAAAGTCCGTGAACTCTTCGTCAACGATGACAATCGCACAATCAATCCCGTGGAATGCCGCCTCAATGACACCTTCCCGTGCACCAAAGAACATATCCGGTTTTTTCCCCGCTTTTGTCAGCGCTATATATGCCTCAAGACCTATTGCTCCGACCATGCCGGCCCCGCCAACGATGTCGAGCAGCTTGTCCTTTTTTATCTTTTTGGAACCCCCGTGCAGGATCCGCGGTACTTTGCAGACATGAATCATCCCTTCCTTGTGATCGATGATCCCATTTAAGCGTGCAACACCCACATCCTCGTCTTTTTTTGCATCCGCAATGACTGTCCCGGTAGCTGCAAGCGGCTTTTTTCCCGCATAGAGGAATCCGGCTTTCATATACACGCCAACCTGATCTTCTTTCGTCAGGTCTTCGGCAGCAATGGCTGTCCAGACCGAAACCTGCTGGATGATATCACGCCGGATGTGCCGGGCATAGGATTCGAGCGACTCGGCATTTTCCAGCACCCATTCGATGCCTGCTTTGGTAACCTCGTAATTTCCCCTTCCGCTCGCAGAGACCTTCCTTTCTTCCACGAGTTCGCGGATATACTCTGAGATTGCCTGAGGGGTAACACCCAGTTTTTCCGCAATCTCCTGTTGCCGGACTGCCGGCTGGTGCTCGGCAATCTCTACGAGGATCTGCAGTCGCGAAACCTCACGTTTACTGCGCAAAATTGAATAGAGTGGATCCTTAGCGCCCAGTGTCAAGCAGCACCAGTCCCTGTCCCTTGACGTCCATGTGAATAATCCGTTTGGCAAGTCCTTTGATAAAGATGGGACTGACACTGAATTTCCGGGAGAGGTCATTGATGGAATTGTTACCCTTGCCGAGTTCCCCTTCAATCTTCTCCACGACTTCCCGGAGGTTCTCGTCATTGGATAGCGAGATGTACAGGATGTCGGAGAGATCCGAAAGGTTACACTGGAAGTTCGCACGGAACTTATTGTAGGTCGAACGGAACTCTTTTTGTGGTTTTGCACCGGGTTTTGGCATCCGCCACTGTTCCTCCACAAGGTTTCCCTTCTTCAATATCTGGAGACACAGCGGAATACTGTCATTATTGACATGTACACGGATCTCGTCTTCAGTCATCCATGATTTGTTCAAAAGTTCGTAGACCTTTTTAAAAGATGGGTCGTTGAACGTCATCAGGAGAGGAACAAGCTCAACGGGATCGTTTACAATTCGAATATGGCCCGGCACAATAAAACCCTATAATTATATGGTTTCCTGAATCAATAAATTTTTGCGGCACATCCATGCAAAAAACGGGTAAAATCACAGTTCGCGGAATTGTCCAGGGTGTCGGGTTTCGCCCGTTTGTCTATGCACAGGCATGTGCCCTGGGAATTGCAGGCACGGTCAAAAATCTCGGCAGTGAAGTGGAGATTTTTGCACGCGGAGAGCAGTTTGAAACATTTTTAGCTGCAGTCTCCCACGGTCCCACCCTCTCCCGGATCGATTCTGTCGAAGTCACCACGAGCAGCCGGGAAATTCCTGAAGGATTTTTTATCCTGCCGAGCGGTACCGGTTCACTGACCGGCATGATCCCCCCCGACGTTGCGATCTGTGGTGAGTGTATAACCGATATCTTCCACAAAGGAGGGAGATACGAAAATTACTGGGCAACATCCTGTGTAAACTGCGGACCCCGGTATAGTATCATCGATGAGATCCCGTACGACCGTGAACGAACATCCATGGCAGAATTCCCCTCGTGTCCGGTCTGCCTCCGGGAATATGGGGATCCCGGTTGCCGGCGCCACCATGCACAGACAATCGCCTGCAGCACCTGCGGCCCGGAGATCGAACTGTCCGATGCCTTCGGAAACAAGGTTGAAGGCCTGGATCCAATCAGGGAGGCAGCAGAACTGCTCGATACAGGACGGATCCTTGCAATGCGGGGGGTTGGGGGATTTCACCTGGCGTGCATTGAAGACTCTGCCGATGAACTAAAACGCCGGCTGGGCAGAATCGAACAGCCATTTGCCATCATGGTGCGCCCGGATTATATTGACCGGCTGGCAACGATTTCCCTGCCGGAGAGACGGAGCCTCGAAAGCCCGGTCCACCCTATTGTTGTTGTAAAAAAACGTGATCCGACCGCCCATGCCACAATCAGTAATCTCCATACAATCGGCTGCTTGCTACCCTATACCGGACTGCACCACCTGATCTTCTCCCACCTGAAACACCCGCTGCTCATTATGACCAGCGCCAATATGCCCGGCTACCCGATGATCACGAGTATTGATCAGGCGATGTCAAAACTGAACCGGGATGCGGACTTCTTCCTCACACACAACCGGAAGATCGTGAACAGGTGCGACGATTCAGTCCTCCGTGACGGCTACATCATCCGGCTCTCGCGGGGGATTGCCCCGAAGCGGACACCGATAGATCTTGGAAAGCATTGCATCCTTGGGGTAGGCCCGGAACTGAACGCGAATGCAACGGTGTACAAAAACGGGTTTACGGTTACATCCCCCCATGTTGGAAATGTACGCAATCCACCAACTCTGGAATACCTGCAGGAGACCGTCAGGAACCTTCAGCGGCTTCTCGGGGCTAAATTCGATGTTGTTGCCCATGATCTGCACCCTCAGTTCCTCTCCACCAGGTTCGCCCGCGAGATTGCGTCGGACCAGGGACTTGAACTCGTCCCGGTACAGCACCACCGTGCGCATATCGCGGCGACAACCACCAATCCCTGCATCGGCATCGCGATCGATGGAGTCGGTTACGGCGATGACGGGGCTGTCTGGGGATGCGAGATCTTCTCCGGGCATGTCCCGGATCTCAAACGCGTTGCCCATCTTGAACCATCAGCCATGCCGGGAGGAGATCTTGCAACACGGTTTCCTGAACGGATGCTCTATGGGGTTTGGCCGGATTCCGCTATCCTTTCACTTCTTGCTGCACGCGGCTGGTCCGATGTTGAGCTTGGCGTGCTCAAAAAACAGGTCGTGCGGGGTTTCAATGTCATGAGCACCACCAGCACCGGGCGGGTGCTCGACGCCGCTGCTGCCCTGCTTGGGATCTGCCGGGAGCGTACCTATGACGGTGAACCTGCTATGAAACTTGAATCAGCAGCAGTCGGCGGACACGCCGAACCGTGGGATCTCCTGTTTACTACGTTGAATGGGTGTGAGATACTATCAAGCCGTTCACTCATACAGACAGCATTTGCCTGGATGCAGGCAGCACCGGAAGGGAATATGAGGATAATCCGGGATATTGCTGCGTCCTTCCAGTACAACCTCGCCCGGGGAATCGCACAGCTTGCGCTTCATGCGGCTGACCGGGATGGAATGCATAAGATAGCCCTGAGTGGTGGCGTTGCCTATAACCATGCAATCCGGGAGACCATCCGAAAGGAAATAACTGCACATTCCTGTGAATGTGTCATCAATGCGGACTACCCGCTCGGGGATGGTTGCGTCTCTTTCGGGCAGTGTGTGTATGCAGGGAAATTACGGGAACAAAGGGACTAAAAAGTATACGGAAGCTTTTTGGAGGCGTGCAGTTTATCAGGATGAAACGTAAAAAGGAAACCACCAGCTATGGAGCTATCTGACCATATCATCGACCAGGAAAAGAAGATCAAAAAACTCGAAATGGATCTGAACGACCTCCGCCAGGGTCTCGCAACCGTGCGAGATTTTTATTTCGATCTCCAGTGCGTGTCAGAAAAACAGGAAGCTGCAGAAAGCATTGAACAGGAAATTGTACAGGCGCTTAATGACGAGGACAGGGAATTTGACGGGATCTGGCGTTTCCACAAGGAACGACTCATCGCTGATCCATCGGCTCATATCCCAAGGGCTGAAATGTATGATGCCTTCGTCTGGTACAGCACAAAAACCTCCCGACACGGTGTTGAGCAGGACGCATTCGAATTTGTATTTGCCCGGATAAAAGATCCATCCCCCCTGTTTACCAGAGGTGAATGGAAAGGCTGCCGGCTCAAAAACATATGATAAAGAACTACCATTTCTAAAATTATCCCGCTTTTCATGACCCACTTCAGAATTACCCGCAAATCTGAGATCCCTCTTGTCGGTTCACTCTACTTTGGCATCATAGACCGGGGTACCAGCCTCCTGCAGGTACGCCCGAGTTGCGGTTGTAACTTAAACTGCCCTTTTTGCTCGGTGGATGCCGGACCTGAATCAACCACACGTGCCACCAGTTATGAGGTTGAGATGGCGTACCTGGCAGAAGCTGTAGAAGGAATAGCACAGTTCAAGGGAGCAGGTGTTGAATGCCATATTGATTCGCCGGGTGAACCGGTTATGTACCCGGACCTTCCTGAACTCATTGCAACTCTCAGGCAGATTGAAGAGGTAAGTGTCATATCTCTCCAGACAAACGGCACCCTGCTCACCGCTGCAAAGATCGCAGCACTCGAAAGTGCAGGACTTGACCGGATCAACCTTTCCCTTCATGCTCTTGATCCTGCAATCGCTCGGTTCCTTGCAGGCACTGAAGCATATGAGATAGAAAAAATTACCGATGCGGCAAAAGCGGTCGCCAGGAGCAGCATTGACCTGCTCATCGCTCCCGTGTTCATACCCGGGATCAATGACGCAGAGATCCCAAAATTAATCCGGTTTGCCCAGGAGATTGGTGCCGGCAAACGATTCCCTCCGCTGGGAATCCAGAAGTTTGAGCACTACCGCTACGGCAGATCACCCAAAGGAGTGAAAGCCCAGAGCTGGTGGCAGTTCTACAACCAGAGCATCAGACCATGGGAGAAGGAGTTCGGGATAAAACTCAAGCTCGACTCTGTCAGGGACTTTGGGATGGTAAGGCGTCCTTTTATCCCTCTCGTCTTTTCCAAAGGGGAGAAAGTGGCTGTCGAGATCCGGGCACCGGGGTGGATACATGGTGAGATGCTCGGTGTTGCCCGGGACCGGGTTGTGTCTATTTACAACTGTCCAAAAGAGTCCGGGCATGTCCGGGTGAAGATCGTGGCGGTTAAACACAACATTTACGTCGGTGTTCCGGTATGACCTGCTGTCGTGGATTCGTGGAAGGTCCTTTCACCATTAAAAAATGCCCTTCAAAAAATTTTTGAGACACTGGTAATCTTTATGTGACTATCCCGGCTGGTTAAGACCGCGACATATTTATTAACCACTCGGCATGAGTATAGTCTGGTGTAAGCAAAATGGAATTACTTCAGGATGAAAAAATCATCATGCAGGATGATGCCAAGTCAGACTTCTTTGGCAAGGGAATACTCTACATGACCAATGTCAGAATCCTCCTCGATGTAAAAACCGGGGGATTCCTGTCAAAAACCACCGAGATTAAGCTCGATAAAGCATTGGGATCTATCAAAGCGGTTTCAGCCCCAGGAGGAAAACAGCTCCAGATCCAGTTTGAAGGGAGCGTTGAACCAACTATGTTCTTTGTTGCAAACGCCGAGAAATGGGAAGCGGCGATTAAAAGTGCATTGACCGTAAGCGGCAGGATGTAGAAACGACAGTCCCGTTTCAACTCACCTTTTTTTACTTCTTCCGGTTACCCGTTCATCAGAAGAATTTGCAAGAAATGTTATATCAGTGGTTTTCCTATAATCAGGGAGATTAACGCAAGGATAACCAGGATGATAATAATCCACTTTACAATGGTCCATGCTATCCTGCCGATAAATCCAAGAATCACAAATATAACAGCAATTATGATGAACAGTATTACAAGCGTTGAGATCCAGTCCATAGGTTCCTTCCTTTAACGTGTCTGTTCACTACCTCGGGCTTTATAATTTACGTTGAATCGGGCTCTGTAGAAACATGCATGGACGAATCAGGTTCACTGGAACCATGAAAATAGATGAGGTACGAGAATCCCCGCCTCAGGGCCTCTCCGAGGCCGGCGGGGCAGGAAGGTTTTAACATTTATTAGTCACTTTAACCACCGCGGGGGCGTCCCATCGGGGGCGGCGGGGTTCATCGCAATTGTAAAAGATGGATTATCATGCAGAATATCCGAATATCCTTTTTTCAAAGGAAGTACTCAATAACAGGTTAAACACTCAGGGGATTTCACTCCCGCCTGTTTAAAGCTCCATTGCTAAATTGCGATAACTCAGAACAGGTACTATATCATCATCATTCCAAGTGCGGCTTGAGCGGGAAGGCACGGTCCAACCATCATCTTACCAGTACATGGTATTTCATATCATAGTAAACGGAATTCCCGGGAGCCTGAATTGTTTCTCTTTCAGTACACCAAACAACAATACGGTAAAAGGAAATAAAAACAGGGAAACGACAATCTGCCAAAGATAGGAAAAAAGAGAATTATCCGAACAGGGCACCGAGCCCTGCCATGCCGCTCTCTTCGTCTTCCTTCTTGTG
>Ga0326726_10000967_pt1 | contig 26674 bp, 21 predicted proteins | sample MHFenrmetagenome_2_FD_207603 | JGI IMG/M metagenome (GOLD analysis project Ga0326726, IMG submission 207603) | Lab enriched peat soil microbial communities from Michigan Hollow, Ithaca, NY, United States - MHF15MN | ecosystem: Environmental > Terrestrial > Soil > Wetlands > Peat | place: USA... | reverse complement strand
TGTTCTGGCCGGCTTGGATCAGGGCCAGGTCGACATAGCTTTCTGGCGCGTCTGGGACGGCCTGCTCGACCTCGGTGTAGACGGCTTCGGCTTCGGCGATCCGGCCGCTGAACTCTAGGGACTGGGCCTGCTGGATGAGCTTGAGCAGCCCGATCTCGTCCTTCGGGTCCGGCGCGCTCGCCCCGGGCTTGGCCGGGGCGAAGTTGACGTAACCCAGAGACCGGAGACGTTCCGCATCCTGAGGCCGCGCCGTTGCGGTCGTCCCCGCCGCCGGGGCGCCGGAGCCGAGGCGGACGATCTCGGCTTCCAGGGCCGCTTTCATGGTCGCGTCGCGGCCGGACGCGGCGCCGACCAGGTTCTTGGCTTCAGCCGGATCTTGCGCCAGGTCATAGAGTTCGGGCTTCGGGGCCTGGATGTATTTCCAAGCCCCGGAGACCAGACCGACCAGTTCGGACCAGCCGAAGTTCTCCCGCGGGAAGAACGTCTCGACGACGCTGTCGCGATCCTTGCGCGCGGCCCCGCCGAGCCAGGGGACCAGGCTTTGCCCCTGCATCCCCGCGGCCTCTTTTTCAAGCCCGAGGATGTCCAGGATGGTCGGAGCTATGTCCACCAACCGGACCGTCTCATCGACGACCGCGGGACGGCCGATGACCCGCGCGTTCTGGATTATGAGCGGCACCCGGAGCGTCTCCTCGTAAAGGAAGACCCCGTGGCCCAGCTCGATCTTGTCGCCCAAACCCTCGCCGTGATCGCCGGTGACGACGACCAGGGTGTTCTCGAAGAGGCCCTTGGCCCTCAAGCGGTCGAGGAGCGCGCCGACGTATTGGTCCATGTACGCGATCTCGCCGTCGTAGGGACGGTCGCTGAATTCTTCCTTGTAGGGCGACGGCGGATCGTAGGGCAAATGCGGATCGTAATAATGGACCCAGCAGAAGAAGCGGCCGGCGGGGGCCTTGTCCAGCCAACGGGAGAAGCGGTCGAACGTTTCCGAGGCCCGGCGCTGGGCATTCATGCCCTTCAGCGACTGCTTGGCCTGGAACGTATCGTCATAGACGTCGAAGCCGCGGCCGATGCCGAAGCGGGAATCGACCGAGAACGAAGACACAAAGGCGGCGGTGGCATATCCCTGGGCCTTGAGGATCCCGGCCAGGGTGGGGATCCCGTCGCGGAGGATATGGCTGTTGTTCCTGACGCCGTGCTTGAGCGGATAGAGCCCGGTCAAGATCGACGTGTGGGACGGCAGGGTCAGCGGCGCGGGGCAGTAGACGCGCTTGAAGCGCACGCCGCCCGCGGCCAGAGCATCGAGCGCGGGCGTCTTGGCCGCGGCGTCGCCATAACAGCCCAGATGGTCCGACCGGGTCGTGTCGAGCGTGATGAGCAGGACGTTCATCGAGGCCCTGGGCGGCAGCCGCAGGGGATTCCGGGCCGGGGCCACGGCCAGGAAATAGATCAGGGCCAACCCGGCCAAGACGACGGCTCCGGCCAGTCCGAGGACGATCGTCCGTCGGCGCGCGGTGCGCGGCTCGGTCGTCTTGAAGGGAGGGCTCGGTTGGGCCTGAGCAACGGGGCGAGCCTGGCCTTGACCCGGCCTCGCGTTTCGCTGTTTGCGCTTCTTCTTATGGCCCATGATGCCTCGGAACCGTTCAAGGATACCCGTCAGGTCCCCCGGCGTCAAGGCAGGTCCCTTCAATTCCGGCCCCGCCCCCACTATACTAAAGCCGTGGAAACCACCCCCGTCATCCAAGTCCGAGACCTGAAGAAGACCTATGTCGTCACCGAGCGTGAGCCCGGGCTCCGCGCCGCCCTGAGCAGCCTCGTCCACCGGCGCAAGTCCCATGTCCCGGCCGTGGACGGGATCTCGTTCGAGTTGGCGCCCGGCGAGATCGTCGGTTTCCTCGGCCCGAACGGGGCCGGCAAGACGACCACCCTCAAGATGCTCTCGGGGCTCCTCCATCCTACCTCCGGCCAGGTCCAGGTCCTGGGCTTCACACCTTCGAGGCGGGAGCGGGCCTTCCTGAGGCAGATCACCCTGGTCATGGGCCAGCGCAACCAGCTCGTCTGGGACATCCCGGCCGCCGACACGTTCGAGCTCGACCGGGCCATTTATCGCATCCCGGCCGCCGATTACCGGAAGACCCTGGACGAACTTGTGGCCCTCCTCGAGCTCGGGCCTCTCCTCGGCAAGCCGGTCCGCAACCTGTCCTTGGGCGAGCGGATGAAGTGCGAGATCGCGGCCTCGCTCCTGCACCGGCCGACGGTCGTCTTCCTCGACGAGCCGACGATCGGGCTCGACGTGACCATGCAGCGCCGCATCCGGGACTTCATCGCCGAGTACAGCTGCCGCCACGGGGCGACGGTCCTGCTGACCAGCCACTACATGGCGGACGTCGAGGCCCTGGCCAAGCGCGTCATCGTCATCCACCACGGCCAGCTCCTGTTCGACGGCGACCTGGCCGCCCTGGTCCAACGCTTCACCGCCCACAAGACCATCGTCGTTCAGCTCAAGGACTGCGCCGCCGACATGGGGTCCTACGGCGAGGTCGTCTCGTGCGAGGACGGCCGCAGCACCCTGCGCGTCCCCAAGGCCGAGACGGCCCGGGTCACGGGGAGGATCCTGGCCGATCTCCCGGTCATCGACCTGACCGTCGAAGATCCCCCGATCGAGGAGGTCATCGAGCAGGTTTTCGCCCGGGGGGCGGCATGACAGGTCTGGCCGATCTCTATCTCCAGCAGCTCAAAACGGGCATCGCGACGATGCTCCAATACCGGGCCTCGCTCGTGATCTGGCTGATCGGCAACGTTCTCGAGCCGCTCATCTACCTCGTCGTCTGGACGACGGTCTCGCGCTCGACCAGCGGGACCGTCGGCGGCTACGGGACGCGGGACTTCGCCGCTTATTACATCGTCCTCATGCTCGTCAACCAGATGACCTTCAGCTGGGTCATGTACGAGTTCGACTACCGCATCCGTGAAGGGACATTCTCGGCCGACCTGCTCCACCCGATCCATCCGATCCACGCCGACATCGCCGAGAACCTGTCCTCCAAGGCCGTCAGCCTGCCGTTCATGATCGCCGCGGCGGCCGGCCTGACCCTCCTATTCCATCCCGCCTTTAACTTCAGTTGGGCCGCGGCGGCCGCCTTCGTCCCGGCGCTCGTCCTGGCCTTCCTGGTCCGCTTTCTCGTCGATTGGACGGTGGCCCTGGCCGCCTTCTGGACGACGCGGGTGACGGCCATCAATCAGATCCACTACATGGCCGTGCTTTTCTTTTCCGGGCAGATCGCGCCCTTGACCGTCCTGCCGCGGCCCTTGCAGATCGTCGCCAACATCCTGCCGTTCCGGTGGACGGTCGGCTTCCCGGTCGAGCTCCTGCTGGGGCGTCTGACAGCGGCCCAGATCGGGACCGGCTTGGCCATCCAGGCCGCCTGGCTGCTGGCGGGGACGCTGCTCGTGAAGTATGCTTGGCGGGTCAGCGTCAAACGCTATTCGGCGGTGGGCGCATGAATTTCCTGCGGCTGCTTTGGGTTTTTCTCCGGGTCGGGGTCATGGGCGAGGCCGCCTATCCGGCCAACTTCCTGGCCCATCTCGTCGATTCGGCCCTCGAGCTGGGGACCGCGCTGGCCGGCCTGGCCCTCATCTTCGCCCACACCTCGACGCTCGGCGGCTGGGGGCCCGACGAGCTCGTGGCCCTTATCGGCGTCTATTTCCTGCTGGGCGGCGTCATCGGCCTGGTCATCCAGCCCGGGATGGAGCAGCTGACCGAGGCCGTGCGCGACGGCACTCTGGACTTCACGCTGGCCAAGCCCGAGGACGCCCAGCTGCTGGTGAGCGTTTGGCGCGTCGAGATCTGGAAGATGATCGACGTCGGTCTGGGCCTCGTCGTGCTCGGCATCGGCCTGGCCCGGCTCGGCCAGCGTGTCGGCGTGGCCGAGGTGGCGGCTTTCGCCGCGGCCCTCGTCGCGGGCGCGATCATCGTCTACAGCTTCTGGCTCATCCTGGCCACGACCGCCTTCTGGCTCGTCCGGGTCGAGAACATCCTGGTCATCTTTCAGAGCGTCTACGAGGCCGGCCGCTGGCCGGTGAGCATCTATCCGGGCTGGCTCAGGTTCGCCCTGACGTTCCTCGTCCCGGTGGCGTTCGCCATCACCGTGCCGGCCCAGGCGCTGGCCGGACGCCTGACCCTTGCGGTCCTGGGCGGAGCCTGGGCCTTTGCCGTCGTCCTTTTTGCGGCCGCCCGGCTTTTCTGGCGGATCGGCGTCAGGCACTACTCCGGCGCGTCGTCCTGACTCGCCCCCATCTTCCGCCTTGAAAACGAAGGCTCTCGTGCGCTATGAATAGGCGAGGTCAAAACCATGTATTACATGCTCATCTATCACACGGTCGAGAACTATGTGGAGAAGCGGGCGCCTTTCCGGTTGGAGCACTTGAGCTACTCCGGGGAGGCCCATGCCCGGGGCGAGCTCTTCATGGGCGGGGTGTTGTCCGATCCGGTCGATACGGCCATCCTGATATTCCGGGCCGATTCGCCGGCCGTGGCCGAGACCTTCGCCCACAACGATCCCTACGTCAAGGCCGGCCTGATCAAGGACTGGTCCGTGCGGCCTTGGACGGTCGCGATCGGCGGCTGATCCGCCGCATCGGGTGAACCTATGGAGCGGCCTGCGATGTTGCCGAGCTCGCCGAACCGTCCGACCGCCCGGTCTCTTCTGCTTTTGGCCCTGGGGGCCTTTCTCTTTGTCGCCGGCCTTTGCTTCGCGGCGGCGGATCAACCGGACGCCGTCAAGAGCGCCTCGGCGGGGGGGGCCCGCCTGCCGATCATGACCTGGCCCGGCCCGGATGCGTCTTTGCTCAATGCGGAGACCTTCCGCCTAGTCGCCGAGGCGGGCTTCTCGGTGAACATGTCCTTCTTGGGCAGCCGCGACGCCAACCTCAAGGCCCTGGACCTGGCCTGGGCCGCCGGGCTGAAGCTCATGGTCCAGGACGACCGCGTCGCCAAGCTCCTCGACGACCCCGCCGCTCCGCTCGACGCCTTGGCGGCCGTCGTCGCGGACTATAAGGACCATCCGGCGCTTTACGGCTACTTTATCACCGACGAGCCGAACGCCTCGAAGTTCGAGCGCCTCGGCGCTATCGTCGCCCGGCTCAAGGCCCTGGATCCGGCCCATCCGTCCTATATCAACCTTTTTCCGACCTACGCCAACGAGACCCAGCTCGGCACGCCGACCTATGAGGAGCACGTCGACCGCTTTCTCGAGACCGTTCGCCCGCCCTTCCTGAGCTTCGATCACTATCCGGTGACGGCGTCGGGGCTGCGCCCCGATTATTACCGGAACCTCGAGACCGTCCGATCCATGGCCTTGGCCCGCCGGCTCGACCTGTGGGCCTTCACGCTGGTCACGCCGCATGCCGTCTACCCGCCGCCGACGGCCGCCCATATCCGGCTGCAGCTCTGGAGCGACATCGCTTACGGCGCCAAGGCGCTTCAATACTTCACCTTCGTGACCCCGGGCGGAACGGACTACAACTGGGGTCCCGGCCTCATCGACAAAGACGGCCGCCCCGGGCCGGCCTACGGCATCGCCCGCGTGGTTAACGCCGAGATCCGCCGCATCGAAGGCCTGATCCTGCGTTGGCGGTCCGTCGCGGTCTATCAGACCGATCCGTTGCCCGCTGGGACGCACCCCCTGGCCGCGGACGGTCCGGTGCCCGGAGCATCCGGGGCGCCGCTCGTCGTCGGAGTCATGAAGGACGGCGCGAACCGCTATGTCGTCCTGGTCAACCGCGATTATGAACACCCGCGGACGGCTATCATTCGCTGGACACCGGACGTGCGCGAAGCCCGGGAAGTCGAGATCGGGTCCCGTCGGCCCGTTCGGCTGGGCTGGCCGGACGATCGCCAGGACCATCTCTGCGTTCTCGAGTTCGAGCCCGGCGAGTCCCGCGTCCTTCAAGTGAGATAAACCCGAAAGGAAAACGACATGTCCAAGATCGCCCGCCTGACATTCCTCTTCGCCCTGATCGTTTTCGTCGCGGTGGCTGCTTGGGCCCAGGCCGGTGACCCCGTCGCCTTTGGCCGCGGCGCCCTCGACCAGGCCCTGTCCGCCCGCCGGCTCAGGCCCGACATCCGGATCAAGGTCACGGGGACGGGCGATCCCGAAAGCTACACGATCTCATTCGAGAGCGGGGCCGTCCGTATCGAAGGAGCCGACGCGAACGGCGCTCTCTACGGCGAGCTCGAGTTGGCCGAGAGGGTCCGGCTCCATGGGGTGGAGGCGCTGAATGGCCCGGCCGTCACCGGGCGTCCCTTCCTCCGGGACCGCGGCTGGAACATGTTCCTGACCCTGCCGTGGGATTATGTCCAGAACGACACCGACTACGACCCACGGGCCCTTGTCGATCCGGCCCGCTGGTGGTTCGCCAACGACGGCTTCTGGACAACCCTCCTCGACCAGATGGCCGCGGCCCGCATGAACTGGCTCGATATCCACGGCGCCTGGGACATCAGCGTCACGGACGCGCCGAACCTCTACGCCTACTTCATCCAGAGCGACAGGTTCCCCAAGGTCGGCGTCGCCCCCGAGATCAAGGCGGCCAACCTCCGCCAGCTCAACAAGGTCATCGCCATGGCCCACGCCCGGGGCATCCGGGTCAGCCTGATGGCCTATGAAGCGCGCTTCCACACCCCCCACGCGCCCGACCCCTATCCCGAGAACGAGAAGGACCTCTACGATTACACCCGGGAGATGGTCGAGAAGATGATCCGCCGGGCCCCCGGCCTGGACGCGATCGGCTTCCGCATCGGCGAGAGCGGTCACGGCGAGGCCTTCTTCAATTCCTATATCGAGGCGGTCAAGGCCTCGGGCCGCGACATCCCCCTCGTCACCCGGAGCTGGCTGGCCCGGAAGTCCCTGGTCGTCCCGCTGGCCCGGGCCTCCAAGGACTTCACGGTCGAGATCAAGTACAACGGCGAGCAATGGGGCTCGCCCTACATGCTGATGGGCGGCCGCATGGCCGGCTGGTACAGCTATTCCTTCGAGGACTACCTGAGCGACTCGCAGACGCCGGACGCGGCCCGGCTGTGGCCCGGGAACAAGACCGCGGCGGGGGAGACGTGGCCGGCCGAGCCCTACAAGCTCGTTTGGCAGGTCCGGGCCAACGGCACGCACCGGATCTTCCCGATCTACAATCCCCGCGCCGTCCGGCAGGCCGTCAAGTCCATGCCCCTGGGCGCGGCCAGCGGCTTCGTGGTCGAGGGTCTCGAGACCTACTACCCGCAATCGCCGCGCTATTACGCGGCGGACCCGAAGGACCTGTTCTGTGAATGGACGCACCAGCGCGACTGGATGTTCATCGATCTCTGGGGGCGGCTGGGCTATGATCCCGACACGCCGGACGAGACCTTCGACGCGCTAGTCGCGGAGAAGCTCGGCCCGGCCGGGAAAGAACTCGTCCCGGCCTGGACCGCGGCCAGCCGGATCATCCATCTGGCTTTTTCGGCCTTCTCACTCGGCCCGGATCATCGCAATCACGCCATCGAGCTCGAGTGGGGCGGTGACACGGCCGGCTATATCGCCGGTGATCCCTTCGATTCGCACGTGTTCAAGTCGGTGCGCGAAGCCCTGGCCGACCCGGCGACCGGAGGGCTCGATGGGCGCCTGACGCCCCCTCAGACGGCCGCCCGGCTCCTGGCCGAGGCGGACGCGGCCTCGCAGGCGGCGCGCATCCCTCTCGAGTCGGCGCCCCCCGCCGAGCGGAAGCGTCTTCAGGAGCTCATCACGGTCTGCGGCCAAGCGGCCCATCTCGGACGCTACTATGCCGAGCGTAACATGGCCGCCTACCGCGCGGCCCAGGCCGAGGCGGGGGACGCCGCGGCCGCGGGGCAGGCGACGATGCACATGAAGAACGCGGCCGGCGAGTGGGCGGCGATCGCGGCTTGTCCGTTCTACAAGCCCTTCACCGAACACTTGCGGATGAGGACCAACACCTTCCATTGGTCCCAGGAGCTGCCCAAGATCGAAGCCGAAGCCGCGCGGCTGGCGGCCAAGGCCCCGGCCTCGCCCGATCCGGCGCCGCTGCCGCCGCCGGCCCCGGAGATGCCCCGGCTGGCGGTCGGCGCCGGGCCGAAGGAGGTCGTTCTCAGCGTCCCCGCGGCCGGCCTGTCGCGGGCTTGGGCCCTGGTCAAGCCCCTGCCGTCGAGCGCCTTCTTCCACAAGGTCCCCATGCGGCGCGCCGGCGGCCGCTTCGAATATGTCCTGGCCCGCGAGCCCTGGGGGCATGCCCTGGCGGCGGAGATCGAGCGCGACGGCCGCGTCTTCCGCCTCCCCGGCTGGGACGCCGACGCTCCCTATCTTGTCGTTCCGGCTCTTCCGGGACCGACCCCGCTCATCTATTCGAGCGAAGAGGCCCTGAGCCATCTCGATCCGGCTGTCCTCGGCCCCGATGCGTACGGGCTGATGCTCGTGTCCTCGCGGGCCATGAACTTCCACCGCTTGTTCGACACCCCGACCATGCGCAAGGTTCTCGATCCGGTGAAGCGGGGGCTCACGCTCGTTGTCCTGGCCCAGGATTACACCGGGACCCGCTATTCGCTCGACTGGCTGCCGGCGCCCCTCTCGGTCCAGGCCAAGAGGGCCGGATCGTTCGATCCTCATGGGCTTCTCGGCATGTCGTCGATCACGGACGACGACATCCTGCGCCAGGTCTTCAGGCCGAGCCTCGGCTGGATCGTCAGCCCGGACGGCGGCACGGCCATTCTTCCCTGGGGCCGGGGACGGGTGGTCATGATCAACGCCCGCCTGGTCGAACGCCTCCATGTCCCTGCGTGCGCGGCTTCACTGGTTGCCGTCCTCAGCTCGGGGGCGAAGGGAAAGCCCGTCGTGGTCATCGATGCTGGAACCGACGGCGGCGTCTTCACGACGTCGGCGATCACGGATCTTATGAATTCCCACGGCATCCCCTTCGTCACGTTGGGCGAGGCCATCGCCAAGGCTCAGGGAACGAGCGAGATCAAGCTCATCGCCGGCGCCGTGGACGACGACGATCTCCTCTCCGCCAGCGGCCTTCGCGGGCCCCAGATGGTCAATGCCTTCCTTGACCGGAAGGTCAAGGCCGCGGCGGCCCTGCCCATTCCCGCCACCCGGGCCGAGTTCGAGAGCCGCCGCGAAGCGCAGCGCCGCGAGGTCATGCGCTCGCTCGGGCTCGATCCGCTGCCGCCGCGCACGCCGCTCAACGTCCGGATCACGGGCGTCATCGACAGGCCCGGGTACCGGATCGAGAAGATCGTCTTCGACAGCCGTCCGGACTTCCCGGTGACGGCCCACCTCTATGTCCCCGATGGACCCGCCGGCCGACGCTATCCCGTCATCGTCGATCCCCACGGGCATTGGGAATGGAAGAAGCAGGAGCCGACGGTTCAGGCGCGGCTCATCGGTCAGGCCCTCCACGGCTACCTGGCCATGGTCGTCGATTCGCCCGGTTATAGCTTCGAAGGCGATAACCACGTTGAGCGGCGCTCCGCCGGGACGCATGACGACCTGCGTCTTATCCTCGGCTCCGCCAACGCGACCAGCGTTTACGTTTGGGACCTGATGCGGGCGCTCGATTACCTCGAGACGCGGCCCGAGGCGGACATGTCGCGCGTCGGCCTGACCGGGGCCTCGGGCGGCGGACTGGCCACGCTGTGGGCTTTCGCCGCCGAGCCCCGCTTCACCTGCGCGGCCTCGGTCGTGTACGCGTCGAGCTACGAGGTCAATCCCAACAACGGCTGCCTCTGCAACCATGTGCCAGGTTCGCTCCAGATCGGCGACCGGGCCGACGTCCTGGCCGTCCGGGCGCCCTCGCCCGTGCTCATCATCGGGGCCGATGAGGACACGGAGTTCCCGGCCGCCGGCATGCGTCTGACGGGCGAGAAGATCCGCCGGATCTGGGGGCTCTACGGCCGGTCGGCGGACGCCTGGACCCGCATGTTCCCGGGCGGGCACGACTACAGCCGGCCCATGCGGGAAACGTCTCTGGGCTTCTTCGACAAGTACCTCAAAGGCGTCGGGACGGGCGCTCCGGTCCCCGAGCCGGCCTTCACGACCGCGAAGCCCGACGCCCCCGAAATGTACGTCCTCGCCGATCCGACGACCGAGACCTTGACCATGCGCGGCATCGCCGAGGGGATGTTCAGGAGGGCCGAAGCCGGAGGAGCGGACCGGAACTCGGGCTCCCTCGAAGATTATGTCAAGCTCAACGGCGGCCTGCCGGCCGCGGTCCCGCCCGAGGTCAAGGAGATCGGGGCGACGGACGGACGGAGCCGGGTGACGTTCGTTTCGGAACCCGGGCTCGTCCTGCCCGCGGTCGTCTGGCCGGCCAAGGGTCCGGCCAGGGCCGTAGCCGTCCTGGTCTCGGATCGCGGCAAGGGGCAGGCCTGTGAAGAATTCCCGATCGCCGAGCTCCAGCGGGCTGGCGTCATTTGCGTGGCTCTCGACCCCCGGGGGCTCGGCGAGACCAAGGGGCTCGACCTCAGGCTCCAGACCTACCTCGGGCAGGCGCCCGCGTTCGGCATGGGCTGGGACATCGCCCGGGCCGCGGCCGCTCTGGTGCCCGACGGGCTCAAGGTCGCCGTTGTCGGCCGCGGGCCCGCTTCAGGACAAGCGGCGTTGGCGGCCGCTCTCATGGAGCCGCGGCTCGGCTTTGTCGCCGGGCTCGGAACACTCGAGGAATTCGCCGACGCCTTCCGCGAGGACGTCCCTCTCATCGCCATTCAGCCCCGGGCGAACTACGCGCCGCCGCTGTCCCGGCTGCGCTCCCTCGTCAAAGTTGAGGCCGTCTGGAGCTTCCTCGGCGAACCCGAGCCCCGCTGGGCGGACGCCCTTGTCCGCTGGGCGCAGAGATGACCCGCGTCTTCGCCCCCGGCTGCGCCTTGATGCTCTACAGGCCAGAGCTCGCGGCGCGGATGCATGCGGCGCTCGAGCGCAGCCTGGGCCGGGTGGACATGTGGATGAAGTGCTGCAGGAAGGAGCCGGGCTTCGCGCGGAAGACCGAGGTCATCAACGTCTGCCCGGGCTGCGATAAGCGGTTCGGGCGTGACTACGCGAATTCCTCCACGGTCTCGCTCTGGGAGGTTCTGGCCGGAACGGATTTCTTCCCCTTCCCCGACTACGGCGGCCGGGTCATGAGCATCATCGACGCCTGCCCGACCCGCGACCGGCCGCGGGTGCACGAGGCCATCAGGGAATTGCTGCGGAAGATGAACATCATTGTGAAGGAACCGAAGGCGACCCGGACGAAGGGCAAGTGCTGCGGCGATATCTATTGGGGCGAGCTTCCCGTCGATGAGGTCAAGAGGCGGATGAAGAAGCGCGCCTCCGAGATGCCGGTCGACGACATCGTGGTCTATTGCGTCTCCTGCGCCAAGGCCATGTTCGTCGGCGGCCGCCGGCCCCGCCACATGATCGACCTCCTTTTCGGCGAGGAGACCGTGCCCCAAACGTTCGAACCTGACGCTTGGCACCGGTTGATCGACGAGTATATCGATGCCCACTGAAACCGCGGATGGCCCGGTCCGGCGCGATGGCCCGCTTCCCGTCGAGGTCGTGTTCCACCCGTCCTGGTGGCACAAGCACGCCGGGATCTCGTTCGATCGCGACTTTTTTTACGACCCGCGCCGGCGCGTCGAGGACGAACGGAAGATGGAGCGCGTCCTCTACGAGCGCTTCGGCGATCTCGGGCTCGGCGCCGACCGGGACCGCGACCTCGCCGTCGTCGGCCCGGTCCATAACGCGGCCGGCTATCTTCTGTCGGAAATGCTCGGCTGCCGCGTCGAATACAAGGAGGACGCCCCGCCCAAGGTCCTGCCGGCCGAACGGTCCGACCTCGCTCTTGACGTCGAAGCTGTTTTCGCCGGCGAGCCCTTCCGCCGGCTGATGAGGCTTGTCGAGCGCCTCCAGGCCCAGCACGGCCGGGTCGTCGGCGACGTCAATTGGGGCGGCGTGCTCAATCTGGCCCTGGACGTCCGCGGCCAGGACATCTTCCTCGACCTCGTCGACAGGCCCGCCGCGGTCCGGGACTTCTTCGGCCGGATCGCCCAGATCATCGACCGATTCACGTCGTTCGTGGAAGGGCAGTCGGGGACGACCTCGATCTCCGTCAACCGCCTCGTCCGGCATCTCCCGGGCGCCGTCTTCCTTCACTCCGAGTGCGCCCTGACCATGATCTCCGTCGAGCATTACCGGTCCTTCCTCATGCCGTTCGACCGGGACTGGAGCCTGCGCCGGCGGCCCTTCGGCATCCATTACTGCGGGGCCGATCCGCACCGTTTCGCCGAGGCGTTCGCCGAGCTGCCTGACCTCGACTTCCTCGACGTCGGATGGGGCGGCGACGTCGGGCTCCTCCGGCGGAGGCTGCCCGGGACCTTCCTGAATATCCGTCTGAGCCCGGTCGAGATCGTGGGCCAGAGCCTCGACGAGATCCGGCGGTCGATCGTCAGCCGGGTCGCCTCGTCCGGCGACCCCGGCCGGACCGGCGTCTGCTGCATCAACATGGACGACCGGGTCACGGACGAGCGGGTCCGGACGATCTTCGAGACCGTGTTCGAGCTCCGGCGCGGGGCCGGATCCCGGCGTTCTTGACACCCGTCGAAGCCCGGCCCTATACTTGCCGAGACCGATCGGGACCCTAGCGAACATGTTCATTCCTGCCGATTTCCTGCTCGAGACGAAACGGGCCCGGGCCCTCTATCACGACTTCGCCGAGCCGTTGCCCATCCTGGACTTCCACGGCCACCTCCCGCCCCAAGACCTGGCCGAGGACCGCAAGTTCGAGAACCTGACCGCGATCTGGCTGGCCGGCGACCACTACAAGTGGCGGGCCATGCGGGCGGCCGGCGTTGACGAGCGCTTCATCACCGGCGACGCCCCGGACGGGGAGAAGTTCCGGGCCTGGGCCGAGACAGTGCCCAGGACCCTGCGCAATCCTCTTTATCACTGGACCCACTTGGAGCTGGCCCGGGTGTTCGGGATCGGCCTCCCGCTCGGCCCGCCGACGGCCCGGGCGGTCTGGGACGAAGCCAACGCCAAGCTGGCCGCCGGGGATCTCTCCGCCCGCGGTATCCTGCGCCGCATGAACGTGGCCGTCGTCTGCACGACCGACGATCCCGCCGACGATCTCCGCCATCACCTGGCGCTGATGGCTACCCCGGATCTTACGTTCCGCGTCTTCCCGACTTTCCGGCCGGACAAGGCCCTGGCCGTAGACGATCCGGCCAATTTCTCCCTTTATATCGACCGTTTGGCGCAGGCCGCCGGCATGGAGATCAGGTCCTTCGACGACCTCTTGACCGCCCTCCGCAAGCGCCACGATCATTTTCACAGCCTGGGGTGCCGGCTCTCCGACCGCGGCCTGGAGACGATCTACGCCGACGATTGGACGGACCGGGAGGTCCAGCGCACCTTCGCCGCCGCGAGGAACGGCCAGGCGGTCACGCCCGCCGAAGCCGCCCGATTCAAATCGGCCCTGCTCCACGATCTGGCTGTGATGGATTGGGAAAAAGGCTGGGCCCAGCAATATCACCTCGGGGCCTTGCGGAACACGAACACGCGCGGTCTGCGGACGCTCGGCCCCGACGCCGGGTTCGATTCGATCGGCGACTTCGAGCTGGCCCGGCCGCTGGCGCGTTTCCTGGACCGGCTCGAGGCCGAGGACAAGCTGGCCCGGACCGTCCTTTATAATCTCAACCCGCGGGACAGCGAAGTCCTGGCTTCGATGGCCGGCAGTTTCCAGGACGGCCGCATCCCCGGCAAGATCCAATACGGTCCCGCCTGGTGGTTCCTCGATCAGCTGGACGGCATGACCCGCCAGCTCGAAGCCCTATCGAACCTCGGGCTGCTCAGCCAATTCATCGGCATGACCACCGACTCGCGGAGCTTCCTGTCGTTCCCGCGCCATGAGTATTTCCGGCGGCTTCTCTGCGGCATCCTCGGCGGGGAGATGGAGCGGGGCCTTTTGCCCAACGACCCGGCGCTCGTCGGCGGGCTGGTCCGCGATGTCTGCTATTTCAACGCCGAGCGCTATTTCCGCTTTCCGGAATCCCACTCGTCATGAGGCTCGAACCGTACTCGCTGGGCATCGGGGACCGGTTCGGTCGCGAGGGCCGGGCCCAGCTGCGGGCCTTTCAGGCGGCCGGGCAGAGGGGCGTCCGCATCACGCCTGTCTGGAACAAGTCCAACCGGGAGCATCTGCTCATCGGGACCTCCCCGGCGGACACGCGCCGGTCCGCCGAGACGGCGGTCCGCCTGGCCGGTTGGACGGACCCCTTCTTCGTCGATGCCGATCACGTCGCCCTGGCGACGGTAGACCGGTTCATCGAGGTCTGCGACTTCTTCACCATCGACGTCGCCGATCTCATTGGCCAGCCTCCGCCGCCCGACGCGGCCGCCGGCTTGGTCCGGATGCTTGAGGGGCTCATCGGCCGGCTCGATGTCCCCGGGCTCGATTCCCCGCTCATCGTCGACGAGGCCCTCGTGGCCGACGTGGCCGGGAAATACCTGAGCGCCGTCATCGAAGCCGGCCGCGTCTACGCCCGCATCGCCGAGCGCAAAGGCCGGGATCTCATCCTCGAGGTCTCGTTCGACGAGGCGGCCTCGCCGCAGACCCCGGCCGAACTTTTCCTGATCCTGGCTGCCCTCGGCCGGCTGGGCCTGCCCGTCCGGACCATCGCCCCGAAATTCTCCGGGGCCTTCCTCAAGGGCGTCGATTACGTCGGCGATGTCGGCCGGTTCGGCCGCGAGTTCGAGGCGGACCTGGCCGTCGTCGGGTACGCCGGGGCCGTCCTCGGCCTGCCTGAGGACCTGAAGCTCAGCGTCCATTCGGGCAGCGACAAGTTCTCGCTCTACCCAGTCATGCGCCGGGCCCTCCTCGAGAGGAACGCCGGCCTGCATCTCAAGACGGCGGGCACCACCTGGCTCGAGGAGGTCATCGGCCTGGCGGCGGCGGGCGGGGACGGCCTGAAACTGGCCAAAGACATCGCCGGACAGGCCTTGGCGCGCCTCGGCGAGCTGGCTCGCCCCTACCTCTCCGTCCTGGCCATCGATCCTTTAAAACTTCCCTCGACCGGGGAGGTGGCGTCCTGGGATGCGCCCACGTTCGTCGAGGCGCTCGATCACGACCCCGGCTGTCCCGGATTCAACCCCGATCTCCGGCAGGTCGTTCACATCAGCTTCAAGATCGCGGCGGAGATGGGCGATCGCTTCTTCCGGGCCTTGGACGATCATCGCGGGCCGATCGAGGACCACGTCACGATGAACCTCCTGCGACGGCATATCGGTCCGCTCTTCCTGGGCCAGGGCGGCCCGGAGCGAAGACCATGACCGAAGAAGCGAGCGCCTTAGGAACGGGTTCGTCCGGCCGCGTCCGCTGGACGATCTGCGCCCTGCTGTTCTTTGCCACGACCATCAACTACATCGACCGCCAGATCCTGGGCCTGCTGGCGCCGCTTCTTCAGAAAGAGATCGGCTGGAACGAGATCCAGTACAGCGCCATCGTGACGGCCTTCCAGGCGGCCTATGCCCTGGGCATCGTGGCCTTTGGCCGGGCCGTCGACCGGTTCGGGACCCGGATCGGCTACGCCTTTTCCGTCGCCCTCTGGAGCGTCGCCGCGGCCTCGCACGCCCTGGCCCGCTCCGTCCTCGGGTTCGGGGCGACCCGGGCCGCCCTGGGCGTAGCCGAGGCCGGCAACTTTCCGTCCGCCATCAAGGCCGTGGCCGAGTGGTTCCCGAAGTCGGAGCGGGCCTTGGCCACGGGCATTTTCAATTCGGGCTCGAACTTCGGCGCCGTCCTGGCCCCCGCAGTCGTGCCATGGCTGACCGTGACCTTCGGCTGGCCGGCGGCTTTCGTCGCCACCGGCGCTCTCGGGCTCATTTGGCTTGTTTTCTGGCTGGCCCTCTATGACCGTCCGGAACGGAAGAAGGGCCTGAGCCGTGGCGAGCTGGCCCACATCCTGAGCGATCCGGCCGAAACGCAGACGACCAAGGTCCCGTGGCGCGAGCTCCTGCGCCACCGCCAGACCTGGGCTTTTGTCATCGGCAAGTTCCTGACCGATCCGATCTGGTGGTTCTATCTCTACTGGCTGCCCAAGTTCCTGAACACCCGCCACGGCCTGACCATCACGACCCTGGGCCTGCCGCTCGTGGCCATCTATTCCATGACCAGCGTCGGCAGCATCGGCGGCGGCTGGCTGTCCTCGGCCCTCATCCGGCGGGGCTTCACGGTCAACCGGGCCCGCAAGACCGCCATGCTTCTCTGCGCCGTCTGCGTCGTGCCCATTGTCACGGCTTCCCGGATCGGCACGCTCTGGACCGCGGTCCTGATCATCGGCCTGGCCGCGGCCGCCCACCAAGGCTGGTCGGCCAATATCTTCACCCTGGCCTCGGACATGTTCCCCAAGCGGGCCGTGGGCTCGGTCGTCGGACTGGGGGGCATGGCCGGCGCCGCCGGCAGTCTCCTGTTCTCTCCCTTCATCGGCCTGGTCCTGGAGCGGACCCACAACAATTACCTCATCCCGTTCCTGATCTCGGGCTCGGTCTATCTTGTGGCCTTCGCCGTCATCCAGGCCCTGGCCCCGCGGCTGGAGCCGGTGAGCCTCGACCGGCCGGCGCCTGCCGCAGCGGGGGAGAGGCCGGTCGGTCCCGCTTGACGGCCCTGGGGCCAAGGATTATCCTCTCAACGAACATGACAGGCGAAGAGACCGCGGCCGCGACCTCCGATATCTCCGCCGTTTCGACCCCGGCCCGCCGGGAACGCATCTGGGAGATCGACTTCCTGCGCGGCGTCTCGATCATCCTGGTCGTCGGCTACCACCTGCTGTTCGACCTCGGCGAGTTCGTCGGCGTGTCCCGCTTCCTCGGCTGGTCCACGAACCTGTCGAGCGTGGCTTGGCAGATCGCCCAGCATTTCTTCGCCGGGATGTTCGTCCTCCTGTCCGGCACGAGCAGCGCGTTGACCCGGAGCAACACCCGCCGGGGGCTGCGGCTGCTGGCGGTGGCCCTGGCCCTGACCTTGGGGACCTACCTGATCGCTGTCTGGCTCCACCTCTTCGATCCGGCCGATACCATCATCTTCGGGATCCTCCACTGTCTGGCCGTCTCGATGCTGCTCTACGGCGCCGTATTCAAAAAGGTCCCGGCGGCGGCGAACGCGCTATTAGGCGCGGCCGTCATCGGGCTCGCCGCCCTTCTGCCGATCCTGAAAAAGGCCCTTCTGGTCGGGTCGGATTGGCTGATCCCGCTCGGGTTGCCCAGCCCGTCGTTCTCGTCCCTGGACTATTTCCCTCTCATCCCCTGGTTCGGAGTTTTCCTTATCGGCGCGGCCCTGGGCAAGTCCGTTTACGCGTCCAGGAAGAGCCTGCTGCCGTGGCGCCTGCCCGGGAACTTCGTCAATTTTGCCGGCCGCCACTCGCTCATCATCTACATCGTTCACCAGCCCGTCATCATGGGCGTTCTCTACGTCTTTCATTTGACCCACTGAGCAGCGGGCGGTTCCGCGCCTCCGCCCGCTTCGCCTGTTTCAACAGCGATTACCGGGGCTTCGCGGTCCTGAACTGCCTGAGGCTCGGGGACATGCTCGTCGATCCCCGGACCCGCGGTGGCGCCTCCAGATCCTTGGCACAGGGCTTGCATCGTTCCTTTGGGGTTCCCCCGAAAGGAGAGGTGTGATGAACAAGGTCATTATGTTCGAGCTTCCCGTGACCAACGTGAAGCGGGCCTCCGCCTTCTACAGGAAGGCCTTCGGCTGGCAGATCAACCCCTGGAACGGGTCCTATGGCGTGATCACCGTGCCCGAAGACAGGAACTGGGTGCCGAAAGAGCGGGGCGCAATCAACGGCGAGATGTACAGGCGCGAGTCTAAGAACGAAAAGCCCATGGTCGTCGTCCAGGTGCTCTCGATCGCCCGGGCCCTCGCGGCCGTCCGGAAGGCCGGCGGCAAGGTCGTCCTGGACAAAGAGGCCTACGGCGACTGGGGCTTTTATGCCCGGGTCAAGGATACCGAAGGCAACGTTTTCGGGCTTTGGGAAGAGATGATGTAGCCTGACTTATTCATAAAAACGCCCTGTTTCTCCATTTCCCTCTTATCGGGCGTTTTTGCCCTGCGGGCGAGCCGTTCCGGCCGCCTGAGAAGACGCTTGAGGTTTCCCTTCTCCCAGGACATTTTCTCGCCGAACGGCATTTCGGGCGCCTTCTGAAAGCCGCCTTCGAACGGCCGGCGCGGGCTTCTTTCCCCAGCCCCGTCCCGCAAGGCCTTGGCACAATTCTGGCAACATTTCGGGGAAAATGAAGTCTGAGCCAAGCTCGAAAAGGAGACTCTACATGAACAAACCGAGATTCTGGCTATCCGGGAACCTGATCGCCCTCACGATCTTGAGCCTGAGCGTCATGCCGGCCATCGCCCAAACCAAGCCCCAGACCCCGACGGCCCCGGAGAAAGTGATCAACGCGGTCACCTTCAAGGAAGTGCAAACCGTCCTAGGCGTGGCCAGGGACGACAACTCCGGGATCTCGGATTTCAGCCAGGGCGACAACGGCGGCGTCATCATCGCCTATCACTATTATGACGTCGACCAGGCCAACTACGAAAACGATTTCTCGATGGATATCACGCCGAAGATCCAGCAAATGTACAAGAAATTCAAGAACTTCGACCGCGTCCGGTTCGAAGTCATCACCAACAATCCTTCCGCCCCGCCCCTCTGGATCCCCTTCGCCTCGTTCGAGGTCGATCGCAAGACCGTCGAGCAGCTGCACTTTACCTGGTTCGTGGCCCGCTATGTCCTAGATGAGGTCCTCAAGAACAAGAAATGAGCGCGATCCGTCGTCCGGCCAAGCCGACTTCGGGGAGGCCGCCGCGGGCCCCACACCTGCCCGGAACTCCTATTAAGAGCCATTCCGCGCTGGCGGAGGTCGAGTCCAGGCCGAAAAGGGGCGGTCATGCCTTCCGCAAGCGCCGGTCCTTCCCCGAGCGCTAGCGCCGGGGAAGCGTCTTCGGCCTGGTCACAGCTGCATTGGCGACGATCAGGACTTCCGTCCCGTCGGGAACGTATTCGTAGAGCTCCCGGTCGTCCGGATTGAAGAGGGCGATGCACCCGTCCGTCCAATCCTGGTACTCGCGGAAGGCCGTCGGATCGGCATCGCCCGGCAGCCAGCCTGGCGGCAGGCTGGACGGATCGGCACTGTGTTTCTGGGTCATCTGGGCCGTCAGCTCGTCGATCTGTCCGTGAATGAGGATGGCCCCGCCGAGCGCGGTGCCGGCGGGCGGGCACGCGCCGGCCTTCAGGCCTTCCATGATCGCCCCATAATCAGCGGCGCTGATGAGGCCGGCCTCCAGGCCGCGGCGGGCGTCCGCGGCGTTCGGGTAAGATAGCCAGAGGGCCAGGTAATAGGGCGACGACCTGTGGCCGCAGACGACATAGGTCCCCTCGGGCGTCCTCAGGTCCCCCTGGCGGACCTTCGGGCCGTGCGCGTGCCAGCCCAGCTGGATCCGGTAGGCTTTGATCATGCGGCGTTTGACCCAGAGCTCGAGCCGCCTCTGTCCCTTGTTGACCAGGATCCGGGTCTGCTCGAGCTTCCCGCCCTTGAGCCGGAGATGCCGTTCGGCGATGATCCGGGAGAGAGGCACGTCCGGGCCGTAGAGCTCAGGGTCGTAGACGGCGATGGTCGTGCCCCAGGGACCGGGCTTCTCGGTCGGCTTGGCCGGGCCCGGGAGGGAAGCCGTCCTCAATGGTCCCGCGGCGCAGGCGGCCAAGCCCAGGGCGGCGGCGAGTCCGGCCGCTCTGAGGATCGCCCCTCCTAGGAATCTTGTCATGTACGCCTCTCCCACACTTGCCCCTGCATATTGCGTGCCAGCCCCGCCCGCTTCAACAATTTCTTGGCGCCTCGGTTGAAATCCTATATAATTAATAGGATTTATTCTCGGCCCGACCAGGAGAGCGTCATGAAGCTAGCGACAACGATCTTAGCGGCGTTCCTGATCCTCCTCGCTGCGGCGGCGACCGCGGCCGCACAGCCGGCCGGGTCCTGCTGCAATTCGCCCGGCCTGGTGCCGGCCGGCCAGCAGCCGGTTTTTCAGGACCTGCCCAAGTCGGGCAAGAAGTGCTGGATCGGCGAGGTCAACTATTTCACCTGGGAGTTCGACAAGACCCCCAAGATGGGCACGTCGATCCTGATCGTCAAGCTCTATGACAAGGACGGCCGGCGGGTCACCGACCTGGCCGTCAGCGGGCAGTCCGACATGCCTTCCATGCGGGGCGCCCATGATTCCGGCGAGGTGGCCTTCAAGAACAACCGGGCCGGCGATTACCTGCTCCCGGTCAATGTCGTCATGCCGGGCGACTGGGAGGTCCGCCTGACCTTTACGCGCAACGGCATCGTCATCTTCCGGGGCCGCATCCTTTTCGATGTCTAAGCCCGCCCGTCCGCTCCCCGGTCGCGGGCGGCGAAGTCTCGCCCTCTTCGGGGCGGCGGGCCTCGCTCTTTTTGGCGCGCTCGCCGGCGGCCTTCGGGCCCAGAGCTCTCTCCTCTATCTCGAGATCCAGGCAGTCGGCGCCTATTCGACGGCCTCGGACCGGGTCGAGCTTTTCTCCCTCATGCCGGACGACGTCATGCAGAAGCCGAGCCTGGGCTTCGACTTTGTCCAGCGCCTGACCGGCAAGACCAGGGACTTCGGCCTGCTGGCCGTCCAGGCCCGGCTGGCCTACGACCAGGGCGGACACAAGGCCGAGCCGCAGCTCTACAACGCTTATGTCCGCCTCAAACCCCGGTTCGCGAATGTCTGGATCGGTCATAACAAGCCGGCCATGGGTCTGGCCTCCACGCTCGACAACCATGCGGCGCTCCTGCCGGACCCGGCCATGATGCGCTACGGCTTCGACCGGGACTGGGGGATCGGGCTCGACCGGGACTTCGCCTGGGGCGGCGTCGCGGCCTCCCTGACCGCCGGCACCGGCATGTCTCTGCATTTCAAGGGCAATTACCTGGCCGCGGCCCGGATCTTCAAAGGCGTTCTGGCCCGCGACAATTACAGTGTCGGCCTGTCTCTATCTCAAGGGGATACGTTCGAGACCATGGGTTACGGCCTCGGCGCTGCCGAGCCCTCGGCCTGGACCGCGGCCGGCCTCGATCTCTCCGCCGTTTGGCGGAACTGGGAGAACCGGGCCGAGGTCCTTGTCGGCCGCCGGGACGGGGCCGGGACGTTCTTGCTCTTCTGGCGTTCGGGGCTGGCTTTACTCGAAGAAGGCCGGCTCAAGATCGAGGTCCAGCCGGCCCTGACCCGGCGCGCCGGCATCTGGCGTTACTCCTTTGGCTCCGGGCTGACCTACCTCCTTAGCGCCGACCTGACGAGCCGGTTCATGGTCTTCTATGATCAGGAGCTCCATGACGCCAGGTTCGCGGTCCAGATCTATTATTATAAGCGACTCTGAGGATCTGACCATGACCAAACCTTCCCGCATCCTCGTGCTGACGGCGGGCCTCCTGCTCGCCGGGAGCGCCGTCCTGTCCCTTTACGCCGCGGTCGGGTGCGACCTCAACGACCCGGACCGCGACGTCAAGCGGCTCTTCCCCGCGTCGACCGGCTATAAGACGCTCTATGTGTCGATCGCCAAGAAGGGCGGCGACGGCCTCCTGCGGCAGATCGAGGACCGCCTCGGCGACAAGTTCACCGGGCTCTTCGAGACCGCCGATGTGCCCTACACGATGTACGAGATCACCCAGGGCCCGACGCTCATCGGCTACATCCACGGCGTCAACCAGAAAGGGACCTACGGCGGGCTCCAGGCGGTCCTGGCCCTCGATCCCAAGGGCGTCATCAAGGCCTTCTATTTCCAGAAGCTGACCTCCAAGGCGGCCAAGGCCTTCCGCGACCCGGCCTTCGGGGCCCAGTTCGTCGGCCTGAGCCTGGAGGATTTCTACAAGTACGATGTCGTCTCGGGCCGTGAGGATCCGCCCGGCCCCATCAGCCGGATCAAGAACCCGGACCCCGAAGCCGAGAAGGACTTCCGGGCGGCCCTCCGGGCGGCCAAGAAAGACCTCATCCTGGTCGACGAGTTCCTTCTCGGCAACGCCCACCTCAAATATTTTAAAGGCCAAGAGCGATGAAAAAACTGTCCATTTTTGAAGTGGCTTGGAAGAGCCTGCTGCGCAAAAAGACGCGAAGCCTGCTGACCATCATGGGCATCGCCATGGCCGCCTGGGTCCTGGTCAGCCTGTTCGGCTTCAACCGGGGCTACGAGCGGTCCCTCAACAAGGACATCGACAACCTCGGGTTCCAGATGCTGGTCGTGGCCAAGGGCTGCCCCTACGAGGCCGCGACGCTCATGCTCAAGGGCGGCACCGGCCTCAAATACATGGCCGAGGGCATCGCCAAGTCCGTGGCCGCCGAGCCCGAGGTCGAGGGCGTGACGCCCATGCTCATGCAGGTCGTCTTCGACCCCAACAAAGGCGAGTCCGGCGGGCTGGCCGCCTTCCTAGGGGTCGATCCGCTGACCTTTCCCAAGATGAAATCGGCCCTGCCGTTCAAAGCCGGCGGCTGGTTCCGCGAGCCCGAGGCCGTAGAGGCCGTCTTCGGCTATGAAGTGGCCGAGCTCGAGCAGCGCGAGGTCGGCGACCTCTACCTCATCCCCGAGAAGAACGTCGAGGTCAAGGTCGTCGGCATCCTCGAGCGCACGGGCACCCAGGACGACGGCACGATCTTCCTGCCTCTCAAGACCGTCCAGAAGATCTTCGGCGTCGAGCAGCTGACCTCGATCGGCATCAAGGTCAAGAAAGAGGCCGACCTGAAGGCCTTCGAAGACAAGATGTACAAGCTCCCGGACGTCCAGGTCGTCAGCCTAACCCAGGTCAAGACGACGATCATGACCCTCGTCTCGACGGCCCGGGTCATGGTCTTCTCGATCGCCCTGATCGCCATCCTCATCGCCATGATGGGCGTCGTCAACACGGTCCTGATGTCGGTCATGGAGCGGCGCCAGGAGATCGGCATCCTCAAGTCCATGGGGGCCATGGCCGGCGACATCTTCAAGCTGGTCTGGCTCGAAACGATCCTCCTCTGCCTGGCCGGGGGCCTCATCGGCACGGGCCTGGCCCTGGTCACCGCCCGGCTGACCGACATCCTGGTGCGACGGCTCCTGCCGTACTCGCCGAGCGGGGGACTCGTGGCCATCGATCCCGGGCTCGTCCTGATGGCCCTCGGGGTGGTCACCGCCATCGGCCTGGCCAGCGGCATCTACCCCTCCTGGAAGGCGGCCCGGATGCGGCCGCTCGACACCATCCGCAGCGAGGTGGAGTCGTGAGCGCGGTCCCCGTCGCGGCCATCGAGGCGGAACACCTGAGGCGGATCTACCGCCGGGGGACGGAGGAGATCGCGGCCGTCGACGACATCTCACTCCGGATCGACCGGGGCTCCTTCACCTCGGTCGTCGGTCCCTCCGGCTCGGGCAAGACGACCCTGATCAACGTCCTCGGTTGCCTCGACAATCCCTCGTCCGGGACGCTCCGGCTGGGCGGACGGGACGTGTTCGCGGACTGCAAGGGCCTGTCCGAGGCCAAGCTGACCGTCATCCGCCGGGAGGCCTTCGGCTACATCTTCCAGAAGTTCTTCCTGGTCCCCACCCTGACGGTGATCGAGAATGTCATCCTGCCGTTCACGTTCTATCGCAAGCCCGGGGCCGAGCAAGACGTCGAGCGCCTGCTCAAGGCCCTCGGCCTCGATAGGCGGGCCGATCACCTGCCCGGCCAGCTCTCGGGCGGCGAAATGCAGCGGGTGGCCATCGCCCGGGCCCTGGTCAACCGGCCGGACATCCTGCTCGCGGACGAGCCGACGGGCAATCTCGACACGGCCCGGAGCGACGAGATCGGCTGGATCCTCCAGGAGCTCAACACCAAGGAAGGGCTGACGGTCATCCTCGTCACCCATAACCTGCGCCTGGCCGCCCTGGCCCAGCGGACGATCGAGCTCCGGGACGGCAAAGTCGCCGCGGCTTGACACACCCCCCGGGGAAAACTAGAATCAGGCCACCTTCCGGAAGAGAGGACAGCCCATGGTTCAGTCTCTCGCCCATCTGCTCGTCCACTCGGTGACGAGCTATCCCAAGCCTGATTTCATGCTGGTCAAGCGCGCCGGGGCCTATGGGCCCATCTCGGCGGCCGAGTTCGGGGACGGGGTCAAGCACCTCGCGCTCGGCCTGCGGGCCCTCGGCTTCGAGCCCGGGCAGAAGCTCTGCCTTCTGTCCGAGAACCGGCCGGAGTGGACGATGACGGATTTCGCCGCCCTCACGGCCGGCGGCCTGACCGTGCCCATCTACACGACCCTCGTCTCCGAGCAGATCCGCTACATCATCGACGATTCCGACGCCGCGGTCGTCGTCGTCTCGACGGCCGACCAATGGAAGAAGATCGAGCCGCTGCGGGCCGGCCTGGCCAAGGTCCGGCACTACGTCACCTTCGCGGGTGAGGCCCCGGCCGGGGTCCTGACGCTCGAGGAGGTGATGGCCAGGGGGCGGGCCGCGGCGGCCGCCGAACCGGACCTCTACGAGCGTCTCGTCGAGCGGGTCAAGCCCGGCGACGAAGCCACCCTGATCTACACGTCCGGCACGACGGGCGTCCCGAAGGGCGTCATCCTGACGCACGGCAACCTCCTCAGCAACATCAAGACCGCTTCGGACATCATCGAGTTCTCGTCCAAGGACACCGTCCTGTCCTTCCTGCCGTTGTCCCACATCCTCGAGCGCATGGTCATGTTCACTTACATCTACAAGGGCTGCACCGTGGCCTTCGCCGAGAGCGTTGAGGCCGTGGCCCAGAACCTGCTCGAGGTCCGGCCGCACATCATGGTCAGCGTGCCCCGGGTCTTCGAGAAGATCTACACCAAGGTCATGGACCAGGTCCTGTCAAGCCCGGCCCTGCGGCGGCGGATCTTCTTCTGGGCCCTCAAGGTCGGCCGGGCGTATGGCGGCCTGACCCTCGACCGGAAGCCGGTGCCGCGCGGCCTCCGGATCCGGCGGGCGATCGCCGCGAAGCTCGTCTTCTCCAAGATCATCGCCCGGACCGGCGGCCGGGTCCGGTTCTTCGTGTCCGGCGGGGCGCCCCTATCCAAGGACATCGCCGAATTCTTCTACGCCATCGGCCTGGTCATCCTCGAGGGCTACGGCCTGACCGAGACGTCGCCCCTGCTGTCGGTCAACACCTTCGAGGACATCCGGCTGGGGACGGTCGGCAAACCGGCCCCCGGCATCGATATCCAGATCGCCCCGGACGGCGAGATCCTGGCCCGCGGCCCGAACGTCATGAAGGGCTACCACAAGAAAGAGGCCGAGACGCGTGAGATCATGCAGGGCGGCTGGTTCCACACCGGCGACATCGGGCACTTCGACGCCGACGGCTTCCTGGTCATCACCGACCGCAAGAAGGACCTGCTCGTGACGTCGGGCGGGAAGAACGTGGCCCCGCAGCCGATCGAGAACCTGCTCAAGTCGAGCCCCTACATCACCAACGCCGTGGTCATCGGCGACCGGCGGCGCTTCGTCGCGGCCCTGGTCGTGCCCGACTACGACAAGCTCCGGGACTACGCCAAGTCGCAGGGCCTCGTTTACGGCTCGATCGATGAGCTCTGCCGGGACCCGCGGGTCGTCGATCTCCTGAAAGCCGAGGTCGACCGGGCCACGCCGTTCCTGGCCTCCTACGAGCGGATCAAGAAGATCGTCGTCCTGCCGCGCGATTTCGACATCGAGAAGGGCGAGATCACGCCGTCCCTCAAGGTCCGGCGGGCCAACGTCACGGCCGAGTACCAGGAGGCGATCGAGGCCCTCTACCGGGAAGACCTCGAGAACGGGCGCGACGAGGGGGGAACGGCCGGCTGACGCCGGGGGATCACTCCTCGGCCGGCGGCTCGGCTTTGACCGGCTCGGGCTTGGCCGTCCAGTAGAGGATGCGGCCGCAGGCCTCGCACAGGATGACCGTGGTCCGGTCCCGCAGCTCGTTCAGCATCTGGGGCCGGACGCGCATATGGCACATGGCGCAGAAGTCGCCCGTCACGGGGGACAGGGCCGTGCCGCCCTTCTTCTGGAAGATCGCGTCGTAGATCTTCAGCTGCTCGCGGGGGATGCGGGGCACGAGGGCCTCGCGCTCCCTGAGCAAGGCGGCGTGGCGGGCCTCGGTCTCCTTCATCTTCTCGTCGAGGACGAGCTTTTCCTTCTTGAGGACGTCTTCCTCCCCGCTCTGCCTGTGCAGGGCGGCCTTGATCTCCTCCTCGACGTCGTCGGCGGCCAGCATCTCGGCGATGATGGCCTCCTCGAGGGTATCGACCTTGTGCTGGGTCTCCTCGATCTCGTGGAGCAGGGAGGTGTATTCCTTATTGGTCTTGACCTCGTTGAGCTGGCGCTTGTACTTGCCGGTCTGGACCTTCAGGTCCTTGACCTCGTTCTCGAGGTCGCGGCGCTTCTTCTGGTTCTGGGCCATCTTGTCCTTGGCGTCGGCGACGAGCTTGGTGGTGGCCTGGATCCGCTTGTCGACGTCCTGGACGAGGCGGGGGATGCCCTCGAGGACGAGGCCGGCGTTGTGGATCTCGGAATCGAGCCGTTGCAGCTCGATGATCAGATCGAAGTCCATGTCCACTATTGGCGCATCCTCATTTCTCTCGGTGCCATGGG
>Ga0326726_10000966_pt1 | contig 26682 bp, 24 predicted proteins | sample MHFenrmetagenome_2_FD_207603 | JGI IMG/M metagenome (GOLD analysis project Ga0326726, IMG submission 207603) | Lab enriched peat soil microbial communities from Michigan Hollow, Ithaca, NY, United States - MHF15MN | ecosystem: Environmental > Terrestrial > Soil > Wetlands > Peat | place: USA... | reverse complement strand
ATCTGGATGTCGGTTTACGACTGGCACGTCAGGCTCCAGCAGGCGCTGACCCTCGGCCGGGATTCGACGGGCCGGTACACGCTGATGCTGGGATACACGGCCCTCGTGCTCCGGCCCGATGTGGCGCCGAACTTCATCTCGGCGCCGTACGACAACCGGTGAGAAGCAACAGATCTGGTGATTGGGTGAGCTGGTGACTTGGTGATTTGAAACTCAGCGGTTCGGCCGCCTCGGGAAGAGCTGAGCCTGCCAGCCGTAGCTCACGGTCGGTCGCAGATGAGCGAAGGCTGGTGCCGGAGGAGGGAATCGAACCCTCACGGGGCGTAAACCCCACGGGATTTTGAGTCCCGCGCGTCTGCCAGTTTCACCACTCCGGCGGTTGCGAAATCGCGGCGGCGAGCAAGGTCGTAGTATATCGCTCAAACTAGGGTGACTGAGCCACTTAGCCAATCTCAGCCGTATTAGAAATCGGTCTCGAAATCAGCCTCGAAATCGGACTGGGCATCTGCCCAGAAGCGCGGAAAGCCTCTGTTTTCAGTCCTTTCTCGTTGTTCTCTGCGTGGAAGTACGCTATATTTGTGGGACTGCCGGGACGCATTCTGGCCTTCCATACAGCGCTCCACACAGGGGGAACCGTGACGTTTGAAGTCGGAGACAAGGTCATTTACCCGAATCATGGTCTCGGGATCGTCGAACGGATCGAAGAAAAAACCATTCTCGGCACCACTTGCGGTTTCTATCACCTGCGCATCGTCGCGAACGAAACGATCGTCCTCGTTCCGTTGAGCAATGTCGACGGCGTGGGCCTGCGTCGCGCGATTACCGACGAGGAAGTCGAGCGCCTGTTCAGCCTCCTGGGTGACGGGAAGATCGACAACCATCAGAACTGGAAGGGGCGCTTCAAGGACAACTCCGACAAGATGCGGAGCGGGTCGATTTACGACGTCGCGGACGTGCTCAAGAACCTCACGTTCCTCGCGAAGTCGAAGAGCCTTTCGTTCCGCGAGAAGCGCATGCTCGATCGCGCGAAGTTCCTGATCATCTCAGAAGTGTCCGAAGTGATGCGTCTGACGGCGGTCGACATCGAGTCGCGCGTGGATCTGGCCCTCGAGCGTTGCTTCTCGAACCGCGCCCGTACAGCTGCTCGTGCCAAAGTCGCGAAGGTCGCTCCGCGGCCTGCGGCAACGGCCGCGCCGCGCCGTGCGGCCCGCGCGTCCTAACTCCCAGTACCCGGTACCAAGTACTTGGAAAGCGCCCGTCGCAGCACGCAGCTGTGGCGGGCGTTTTTCATTTATGATCGCGGCGGTGTTCATCGCCGCGATCCGGTCTCTTCTCGCTTACGTCGCCGTTTCCCTTTACGTGCTCGTCACCGCGCCGCTCGGCATGCTCCTGGCGATGACGTTCGGCTGGACGGATGTGCTCTACATGTTCGGCCACGCCGGCGCGCAGCTGGGCTTCTCGCTGGCGGGCATGCGGTTCAAGGTCGCCGGTCGTGAGAACGTGCCGCAAGGGCGTGCCGCCGTGTTTTGCGCGAACCATCAGAGCAACGTGGATCCGCCCGTGCTGTACCGGGCGGTCCACCCGCGGCTGCGCGTGCTCTACAAGCACGAAATCGATCAAATCCCTCTGCTGGCTCGGGCGTTTCGCATGGCCGGCTTCATCCCGATCGATCGCCGCAACAAGGAATCAGCGCTGCGATCCATCGAGGCGGGCGCCAGCTCATTGCGCTCCGGGCATTCCTTTCTGATCTTTCCCGAAGGCACGCGCAGCAAAACCGACCAGCTGCTGCCGTTCAAGAAGGGGGGCTTCCGGATGGCCATCAAGGCCGGCGCGCCCATCGTGCCGGTGGCGATTTCCGGCGGCCGGGCTGCGATGGTGCACGGAAGCTTCATCATCCGGCCGGTGACGATCACGATTCGCATCGGCCGGCCGGTGGAAACCCGTGACGTCGATGTCGAGGATCGCGACGCGCTCATCGAGCGCGTACGTCACGAAATCACCACACTGCTGGCGCAGGGACCCCTGTAAACTTGAGGAGTGGTTGAACGAATGCGCGGGCCGGCGGTTGCGCTGACGCTGGCCGCGGTCCTGCTGGCTGTTCCGGCGGCCCAGGACCAGCTTCCACGGCCGACCTTCCGGACGGAAGCGAACTACGTGCGCGTTGACGTATTCCCGACGCGCGACGGCGCCGCCGTGGCCGACCTGACCGCCACCGACTTCGAGGTCTTCGAAGACAAGGCCCCCCAGAAAATCGAGCAGTTCGAGCGCGTCGTGATCCGCGCGGCGGGATCAGGGGAAGGCCGCCCCGAGCCCAATACGGTCGCGGAGTCGCGGCGGGCGATTCAGGATCCGAGGGCGAGGGTCTTCGTGCTGTTTCTGGATCCAACGCATGTCGAACAGGGGACATCGCGCACGATTTCGCAGACGCTGGTCAACGTGCTGAACCGCCTGATTGGTCCTGACGACTACGTCGGCGTCATGGTGCCGCCGATGAAACTGAGCGACGTGACGTTCGCCCGGCGAACCGTCGCCATCGAGAACCTGCTGCGGCGCGACTGGTGGGGCAAGCGCGATTCGATACTGCCCGCCGACGAAGTCGAGGATCAATACGTGTATTGCTATCAGTCAACAGCGCCCGCCATCGGGCAGGAGATGATCCTCCGGCACCGCGAGCAGCAGACTTTCGACGCCCTCGAAGATCTCGTGGTCAGCATCCGCAACCTGCGTGAAGAGAGAAAAGCGGTGCTGGCGATCACTGACGGCTGGTTGATCTACCGGCCGAATTCGACCCTGGTGCGTCCGCTGGTCGACGACAAAGGCAACCCGACGATGCCGGCGCCGGGCAACGCGCCGATTGGCATCGATCCGCGTTCTGGAAGACTTTCGACCGCCGACCCGAACAACCTGGCCGAAGCCGCGCTGCGGAAATGCGAGATCGATCGGCAGGCGCTGTCGATGCTCGATCACGACGCGCGGCTGCGGACGATCATCGAAGAAGCGAACCGATCGAACACGTCCTTCTATCCCGTCGATCCGCGCGGCCTCGTCGTGTTCGATGAAGGGATCGTGCCATCGGCGCAGGTGGGCCCACCGTCGGCAAATCCGACCTTGCGCCCCGAGGTGGAGACGTCTCGCCTCAGAGCGAGGGAAGACGGACTCCGCCGGCTTGCCGAGGGCACCGATGGCACGGCCGTCATCGGCACGAACATGATTCGCGAGGCGCTTCGCCGTGTCGTGGAGGATCTCAATTCGTACTACCTGCTCGGGTATTACTCGACAGGAAAGCTGGACGGGAGATTCCATTCGATCAGCGTGCGCGTCAAGCGGCCCGGCGTTTCTGTCCGAGCGAGACGCGGGTACCAGGCGCTGCGGGAGGCCGATATCGCGAGGGCGGTGCCGCCGACAGCCGCGGCTCCAGCGCTTTCAGGCGAGGCGGCCATTGCCGCTGCCGCGTCCTCAGCCGTCTCGAAGATCGTCAACTCCGTGCGCGATCTCCCTTTGCGCGTCCACGTGACCGCAGGCTGGCGCGCCGGAGCCGATGGCCGGCCGCAGGCGGCATTCTGGACGGTTGGGGAGGTCGTGGATCGGATTCCGGGCAGCGATCTCGAAGCGACACTGACGACCGCCACCGGTGAGATTGTGGCCAGCGCCCGCGGTCGCATCGCACCAGGGACGACGAGCGCCATGGTCGTCGTCGTGCCAGCTGAAGGCGTCCAGGCTGGGGACTACGTCATTCGCGTGCGCAGCCAGAGCCCTGCCGGGAACGAAACCGTGTCCATGCCGGTCACGCTGCCGGCCGCGTCGCAGCCGTCGGGAGTTGTCTTCATCCGGCGCGGTCCGTCAACAGGCAACAAGGAGATGCCGACCGCCGACCTGCGATTCCGGCGCAGCGAGCGCCTGCGCGTCGAAGTGCCGGTCACCGCCGACGTCGCCGCCGCGCGGCTGCTCGATCGAACGGGAAAGCTTCTCGCGGTTCCGGTCGCCGCCGCGACGCGAACGGACGCCGACGGCGTGCGGTGGGCGACGGGCGAGCTGCTCCTGGCTCCGCTGGCACCAGCCGACTACGTTGTGGAGATTTCCGTCAGCGGAATGCGGACGATGGCCGCGTTTCGGGTCGTGCAGTAGCTCGTTTCAAGCCCGCACTACGCCCCGCCCGTATCGAAGCTGAGCGTCCACGCCTTCAGCGCCTGCTTGTCGGTTCCGAGGATCTCTTCGCTCAATTCGATCTTGATCGTCCGGAACCGCTCGAGCGGCCTGGTGAACCGGAGCTCCAGTACACGGCTCGAGGCGGTGTACTGCGTCGTGAATTCCGCCGTCGGGGTGTCCGGCTCGCCGCGCTCGGCCGTCTGCGACTGGAGGTAGGTCGCCTTCACATGCCCCTTGAGCGTGGACTGACTGATGTCGCGCGAGAACTGGATTCGCACGGTCGTGCTCATCGACACGTCCGTTTCGTCCTGCGTCGGCGTGCTGAAGACGACTTCCGGCCGCGGCGCCGCCGAGACCCTGATCGGCTCGGCTTCGACTGGAGGCGCGTCCGACGGGGCCTTTCCCAGCTGGATGCCGTCGCCGGACACCTCGAGCCACTCCAGCCCGCGTCCCATCTTCAGAACGCCGGTGATTTCGAGCCAGCGCCCGCTGTCGATCCGCGAGTCGAGCGAGAAGTTGAAGCCCTTGCCCTTCGGCTGGGCGCCGCTGATCCAGATGGCGGAATCGGCCGAGCGCAACACGAAGTCGTAGCGGCTCTTCCCGGGCGCATCCGGCAGGTCGCCGAACAGATTCCGCCCGCTGAACTGCCCGGTCACCGTCACTTTCTGATCGAGAAAGCGTGAGGGATGCAGCACGATCGCGCGAATCGACGGCGCGATCGGCAACTGGGCCTGGCTGGCGTTGGTCGCGATTATTGCCGTGACCTCGCCGGGCCGGGGCCAGGCGCCGTTCGGGTCGATGCCGAACGTCCGCTCGAGGTCGAAGCCGCTCAGCTGTGGATCGTCGGCTTTCATGCGGCCGATATCCCAGAACTCGCCGCGGATTTCGTCCAGCCCGTCCGGCACCGTCGTGCCTTTGGACAACACGCGGATTGAGCCGTTGTCGTCCGCGACACGCAGGCCTTTGTCGGTCGTGGTCACCGTGCCGACGATGAGAATGGGGCGGTTGTGGAAGAAGCTCGGGTAAGCGACGAGCGCCGCGATGTTCGTGGGCCGGCGTGTCGCCGGCTGCGCCGTGACGGACGTGGCGGCTAAGGCGAAGAGGAAAGCAAGTTTTCTCAAAGGCCGGCCCTACATCACCTTCTTCTGCGCCTGCCGCGCCAGGACCGCAGCCAATGCCACAAAGAGGACTGCGCTCGCGACGTAGCCGCTCACGCCGGTATGCAGGAACGGGACCATGTTGCCGATCGATTTTGGCAGCTCGATCCAGGATTGGCCGTTCGATTGTTTTGTGCCCACCAGGACCGCGAACAGAATTCCGCAGAGCGATCCGCCGGCGATGAGACCCGAGCTGAAGAGGGTCCCGGAGCTGACGTCAGACTCCTGCGGAACACCGGTCTTGCGCTCGACATAGCCGCGCACGAGTCCGCCGACAAAAATCGGTGCCGTCGTGGCGATGGGCAGGTACGAGCCGACCGCGAACGACAACGACCGGATGCCGCACAGCTCGAGCCCGATCGAGAGAAAGACGCCCACGAGGACAAGCCCCCACGGCAGATTCTGGCTGAGCAGGCCCTTGATGATCGTCGCCATCAGCGTCGCCTGAGGTGCTGGAATCGCTGTCGTGCCGATGCCGAACACGCGGTGCAGATACAGCGTCGTCGCGCCGATGACGAGGGCCGAGGTGACGACGCCGATGATAAGGCCCAGCTGCTGGTAGTAAGGCGTGGCGCCGACGAGATAGCCGGTCTTCAGGTCCTGGGACGTGCCGCCGGCGTTGGCCGCCGCGATGCAGACGACGGCCCCCACGCAGAGCGCGATGGGACCGTACATGTCACCGGTCCACCCGAGCGCAACGAACACAAGGCAGGTCAGGATCAGCGTCGCGATCGTCATGCCTGAAATCGGGTTCGACGACGTGCCGATGAGACCGGTGATGCGGGACGATACGGTCACGAACAGGAAACCGAAGACGACGACCAGCACGGCGGCCAGGAAATTGCCTTGCATCGGCATCTTCGGCGCGACGGCCAGGAAGATCGCGAGCAGCAGCGACCCGACGAGCACGAAGACGACCGGGATGTCTCGCTCTGTCCGAATCTTCGCCGCGCCGCCGCCCCCCGCTCCGAAATCCTTCAGGCCTTCGCGCGCCGACGCGATGATCGTCGGCAGTGTGCGCCCGAGCGTGATGAGGCCGGCCGCGAGGACAGCCCCCGCGCCGATGTAGCGGATGTACGCGCTCCACATCTGGCCGGCCGCCATTTCTTTGATCAGAAACGGCATGCCCGTCGCCGGATTGTTGACGTAGTTGGGATGAATCGGCGGAAACGGCACGTTGATGTACTCGCCGAGAATCGTCAGGAGGGGCAGCAGCACCAGCCACGACATCACGCCGCCGGCGAACATGATGCCGGCGATTCGCGGTCCGATGACGTAGCCGACGCCCATGTACTCCGGCGAGATGTCGATGTTGAGCGTCGCGTTCGGAAACTGGCTGGCGCGCGGCGTCGAGTAATCGAGCTCGGTGAGGAAGATGTTGAACACCCACGACAGGCCCTTCCATAACGCGCCGACGCCGAGACCGCCGAACACCATCGCCGCGAGTTTTCCACCGCGCTCGCCCGCGACGAGCACGTCGGCGCACGCCGTCCCTTCGGGATAGGGCAGGACGCCGTGTTCCTTGACGATGAGGGCGCGGCGAAGCGGTACCATCATCAGGACGCCAAGGATGCCGCCCGCGAAGGCGAGCATCGCGATCTGGTAGTAGTTGAAGTAGCTCGGGCCGTCCGGCAGCAGGAAAATCAGGGCGGGGATCGTGAAGACCACCCCGCCGGCCACCGATTCACCAGCCGACCCGATCGTCTGTACGATGTTGTTTTCGAGGATCGTGGAGCCGCCAAGCCGCTTCAGGACCGAAATCGCGAGGACGGCGATCGGAATCGACGCGCTGACGGTCAGCCCCGCGCGAAGCCCGAGGTACACGGTGGACGCACCGAACAGCAGGCCGAACAACACGCCGATGACGACGGCTTTAATCGTGAATTCGGCGGGTGACTGCGATGGCGAGACATACGGCTGAAACCCGCGTGACGGCGGTGCGGTGGTGGCCATGGGCGGATATTAGCACGCGGCTTTTTGCTACAATTCCGAGAAGTTTGTGAAAAGCCTGAACAAAGAACAGGTCTCTGAGCTCACCACGAATCGTCTGTCCGTGTACTTGCGCTGTTTGAACGCGCTCGAAGACGCAGGCGTCCGCGCGATTTCCTCACAAGCCCTGGCCAGCCAGTTCCACTTGAACGCGGCGCAGATCCGCAAGGACCTTGCGTACTTCGGCGAGTTCGGCGTTCGCGGTGTCGGCTACTACGTGCGCGACCTCAAACGTCACCTGCGCCAGATCCTGGGTCTCGATCGGAAACTTCGGGTGGCCATCGTCGGCGCCGGCAACCTTGGTCTCGCGCTGGCCGACTATCCGGGGTTCCGTCAGGAAGGGTTCGAGATCTTCGCGCTCTTCGACACGTTGAGCTCGAAAGTCGGCCAGCACTCGCGCGACGGCGTGCCGATTCACGACATCCGCGACCTCAAGAAGACCGCCAAGCGCGACGGCATCAGCATCGCCGTCATCGCCGTCCCGGCTGCCGCGGCCCAGCACGTGGTCGACCTGGTCGTAGCGGCCGGCATCAAGGCGGTGCTGAACTTCTCGCCGGGCGCGCTGGACGTTCCATCGGATGTGAAGCTGAAAAGCGTCGACCTCACCGTCTCGCTCGAGAGCCTGTCCTTCTTTCTGGCGCGTGGCGATGGCGACAAAGAGTAAGAGAACGTCGAGACCCCGCCGCCTCTCGCATGTCGACGAGCGGGGCCGGGTCCGCATGGTCGACGTCGGGTCCAAGCCTGTGACCGAGCGCGAGGCAATCGCACGTGGGTCGATTCGCATGTCGCGCGAAGCGCTCCGGATCGTCAGGAGCGGCAAGGTCAAGAAAGGCGATCCGCTGCAGGCGGCCCGCGTCGCCGGGATCATGGCGGCCAAGCAGACGTCGGCGCTCATCCCGCTCTGTCATCCGCTCCCGCTGACGAGCGTCCACGTCGAACTGACGCCGACGGCTCGCGGTTACAACATCGAATCGCGCGTCCGCACGACGGCCCAGACCGGCGTCGAGATGGAAGCGCTCACCGCGGTGGCCGTGGCCGCGCTGACCGTCTACGACATGGTGAAGGCGGTGGACAAGGCGATGACAATCGGCGATATCCGCCTCGAATACAAAGCCGGTGGGAGATCGGGAACGTATCGAAGGGCGAGAAGGGCAGGAAAGGCCGGAAGGGCTGGATAGGCGGGATGGCAAAGCCAAGATCTTTTCCCCTCCTGCCTTTCCTGCCGCTCCTGACTCTCCTGCCCCTGGTTGGCGCGTCGGCCCAGAGCCCCACGATCCCGCCCGCGGGTTCTCATGCGCCCATTTACAACTACACCGTCGTTCACTCGTACCCTCATGACGCCGAGGCCTTCACCGAAGGCCTCGAGTTCCGCGAGGGATTCCTCTACGAGAGCACGGGTCTCAACGGCCGATCGTCGATCAGGAAGGTCAAGCTCGAAACCGGCGAGGTGCTGCAGAACCGCAGCATCAGCCGCGACTACTTCGGCGAGGGCATCACGTTCTGGAAAGGCGACCTCTTCCAGCTGACCTGGATCTCCAAGGTCGCGTTTGTCTACGACGCGAAGACGTTCGCGTCCAGGAAATCATTCAATTACGAAGGCGAAGGCTGGGCGCTGACGCATAACGCCGACGCGCTCATCATGAGCGACGGGACTCCGGAGTTGCGTTTCATCGATCCCGCGACGTTCAGAGAGCGGCGGCGGATGACGGTCACCGACGCCGGCGTGCCGGTCAAGTACCTGAACGAACTGGAGTGGATCAAAGGCGAGATCTTCGCGAACGTGTACACGACCGACTACATCGCTCGCATCGATCCCGCAAACGGTCACGTGACGGGATGGATCGACGTCCGGGGCATGCTGCCGCGTCAGAACGACGGCAACACCGTGCCCAACGGCATCGCGTACGACGCAGGCGGCGACCGCCTGTTCGTCACGGGGAAGTACTGGCCGAGGCTGTTCGAGATCAAACTGACGCCGAGAAAATAGGTTCCAGAGGTTCCTGCGGACGCCGTCACGCGTCTACGGAGCCCGTCACGCGTCTACGGACACCGTATCGGCGTTGCAGCGCCGCATTTTCGTGCTTCGGAGGCCGTATCAGCGTTGCAGCACCGCACTTTCGCCTTACGGAGGCCGTATCAGCGTTGCAGCACCGCACTTTCGCCTTACGGAGTCCGTGTCAGCGTTGCAGCATCATACTTTCGCCTTATGGAGCCGCTCCCGGCACCTCTGGAACCCCTGGAACCTCTTAAAAGAGGCGGGCCGTCGGTACCGGCCACCATCGAATCTGAACCTTCCCGATGATGTACTTCTTCGGCACCATGCCCCAATGGCGGCTGTCGGAGCTGTTGTTCCGGTGATCGCCCATGACGAAGTCGTAGCCTTCCGGGATCACCTGCGGGCCCCAATCGTCGTGACTGCGATAGTCGGATCGAACGTAGTCGTCCTGCAGCGGGATATCGTTGACGTAGACACGCCCGTCGATGATGCGCACCGTGTCGCCCTCTTCGGCGATGACCCGCTTGACGAACGATTTGTCGGGGTTCAACGGGTAGTACAGCATCACGATGTCCCCGCGGCGGGGCTCGAAGATACGGTAAATCGCTTTGTTGACGATGAGCCGATCCTGGTCTTCGAGCGTCGGCGCCATGCTTTGACCTTCGACGCGGGCCACCTGAAATCCGAACGTCACGATCAGCACGGCATAAACCGCGGCTGACAGCAGGGTCTTCACCCACGCCATCAGCTCCTCTTTGACTTCGGCCAGGCGAACGCTGGGATTCGTCCGAGGCGTTTCCTGGATGGGCGAGGGAATCGCCGCCGGTGCCCCGTCGTCGAGCGACAGCCGCGGGGCTACAGCTTCAGGTATTCCCTGAGCCTCCGCGTCTGCGTGCGGCTGACGGGGATCTCCGTCCCCTTCTCGTCTTTCATTCTCAGGATGTAGTTCCGATGGAACCAAGGGACGATCTCCTTGATCTTGTTGATGTTGACGAGGTGCGAGCGGTGCACGCGCCAGAAGACGGCCGGGTCGAGCCGCTCCTGCAGTTCGTCGAGCGTCCGGTAGTTGGAGGCGCCGATGTGCCGGCCCGCCACCACCGTGATGACATCGTCGGCCAGCGAGGCGTAAACAATGTCTTCGGCCTGGACGAGCAGGAAGCGCTCGCCGACCTTCAATGCGAGACGTTCGCGGTGGCTCTTGCGTTCCGCGACGAGCTCGACAATTTTTTCGAGCTGCGCGGTCGTCACGCCCGCGGCACCGGCGGCGATGTCGGGAGCGCGCTCGAATGCGATCAGACGGCGGGCGCGCTGGACGGCGACCTCGAGGCGCACGGGGTCCACGGGTTTCAGAATGTAGTCGACGGCGTTGACCTCGAACGCTTCGATGGCGTGCTGGTCGTACGCCGTGACGAAGATGATGTGCGACGGCGATTCTGCGTCGATCATCCGCCGCGCAACCTCGAACCCGGTCAGGCCCGGCATCTGCACGTCGAGGAACACCACATCCGGCCGCAGCCGGTCGATGGTCGTCAGGGCATCGACGCCGTTGACGGCCTGCCCGATCACCGTGACGCCTCCGGTCTGCCCGAGCAGAAAGCCCAGCTCGTCGCGCGCCAGCTGCTCGTCGTCGACCAGCACTGCCGTTAACTCCGAGCCACCGGAGGCGGGTCCCGAACCCCGAGTCCCGAGCCCCGAGTTCATGCGATCACCCGTTCGGGGACGGCCAGCTCGGGAATCTCGATGCTGACCGACGTGCCGGCACCCGCCACGCTCTTCAGCTTCAGCTGGTAGTGCGCGCCGTAAATCGTCCGCAGCCGTTCGTTGACGTTGCTCAACCCGATTCCGCCTCCAAGGGCGTGCGCCAGCCGTTCCTCCGTCATGCCCAGGCCGTCGTCCTCGACTTCGATGACGGCGTGGCCATCACGGAGCGCGCTCTTGATCGTGATGCGGCCGCCGCCGACCTTCGGCGACAGTCCATGCTTGATTGAGTTCTCCACGAGGGGCTGGAGGATCAGGCTCGGCACGATCACGTCGAGCGTGTCCGGGTGGATCTGCTTGTCGACGTTCAGCTGCGGCCCGAACCGGACGACTTCGATGTGCAGGTACTCGTCGATCGCCTCGAGCTCTTCGCGCAGCGTGACGAAGTGATCCGTGCTCCGCAGGAGACGCCGCAGCAGGCCCGACAGCTTCGTCACGAGCATCCGCGCCGTTTCGGGCTGTGTGCGGATGAGCGACGAAATCGACGCCAGCGTGTTGAAGAGGAAATGCGGGTTGATCTGGTTCGCGAGCGCCTCGAGCTTCGCCGCGAGCAGCAGCTTCTCCTGTTCCTGCAGCCGGTGCTCGATGCGGGCGTTGTTCCAGATTTTGATCGGCATGGCGACGGCGACGACGGTGGCCAGCAGAATCAAGCCGAGCCACCCGAGCGATCGAGGCGAGCCGGGCGACAGGTAGAACAACTGCTGATGGAAGTTCGAGCCGACCCACTGTCGAATGCCTTCGAGACCGATCGGGGCCAGCAGCAGGACGACCTGCCAGTCGACCTTCAGGGACCTCAGCATCTGCCAGATGCGGCGGGGCAGGCTGACGAACACGAACGGCGAGAACTGCCAGAGGACGTCCATCGGGCAGATCTCGCGCAGCCCGCCGCCGGCGAAGCCGCAACCGATGGCGAACAGCGGCGCGGCGAACTCGTTGTGGAAGAGCGGCGGCACGCCGACGAGCGCCCCGACGATCACGCCGGCGTACGGACCGTCAATCAGGCCGGCGAGGAACGCCCCTTCGAGCGTCAGGTCCGCGGCGTCGTAGTGGAGGACCATGCGGACGACGACGCCGGCCGACAGGAGGAATCCCAGGAACAGCGCGAACGCCAGGCGGTCCGGCGACGGGCGGTGCTCGAAGATCAGAAAGTGGCGGAAGCGCCGGAATCGGACGAGGATCGTCGCCGACGCCGCCATGACGGCCAGCTTCACCAGCAGCGTGGTCAGCAGCAGCTGGTGGGTCGACAGGTCGGTTGAGAGCGCGGCCGGCACCGGCATCGGATTTACATTGATCTTAGCGGCCGGGTAAACTGAGGGCAATGGCTTGGATTCGCCCTCTCATCAGCTATTACCGGGGCTTTGCAACCACTCTCAAGCACGTCTTCAAGAGACCCGTTACTGTCAACTACCCGGAACAGAAGGTTCCGATGTTCCCGAAGTACCGCGGCAAGCAGGTGCTGATGCGCGACGAGAACGACCTCGAGAAGTGCGTCGCGTGCGGGCTGTGCTCGGTGGCTTGTCCGGCCGACGCGATCTACCTCGAGGCCGCGGAGAACACCGGCAACGTCCAGGCCGGCCCGCGTTACGCGGCTGTCTACCAGATCCACAAGACGCGCTGCATCTTCTGCGGCTACTGCGAAGAGGCCTGCCCCGTCGGCGCGATCTTCATGGGCAAGGACTACGAGCTGGCCGTTTACAGCAAAGACGACTTCGTGTGGGACAAGACGGATCTGCTCGTGCCCCCTTCGACGCCACGAGCTTAGGCAGGATGGGCCCTCCCGCCCTTCCAGCCCTCGCGATCGCATGCTAATCGGCGCGCTCGGCGACATCCACGGGGAATTCGACATCGTACAGCAGATCATGACGCGGCATTCCGACGTGCCCCTGTGGGTGCAGGTCGGCGACGTGGCGTCGAATCTCGGCGAGTACTTCACGCCGGTCGCGCCGCTCTACTGGATCAAAGGCAACAACGAAGACTTCGACGTCGTCGCCGCGGCGATCGCGGGCCATTCCCCCGCGCCGACGCTGCATTACCTCAAGAACGGCGGACCGCATCGTGTGGGGCCGTGGCGCGTCGCCGCGCTCGGAGGGACATTCGCACCGAGCTGGTATCAGACGCCGGCGTCGAACCTGCCGGCATCGAAGGGCCGGCGAGCCTCGGCGCCGTCGCTGAAACTGGGCAAGAGCCGCGACGACAAGCGCCGGCACTTCGTGAAGGAAGAAGTCATCGCGTGCAAGGCTTTGTCGGGCATCGACGTCTTCATGACGCACGAAGCTCCGCGTCCGTTTTATCCCGCCGGCCACCGCATCGACAGTGGCAAGACGGTCATCAACGATGTACTCGCGGCGATGCGCCCCCGGCTGCATCTTTTCGGTCACCATCACGAGTTCACCGATTCGCAGCGTCACGGAATCCGGTCGATTGGCCTCGACATGGTCACCAAGTCGTACCTCCTGATCCATTCGGAAACCCTGCGGTGCGAGCGGTTGGATACGTGAAATCGGGGTTCACTCAATTACCCGATTCCGTTGTCGCTGATGTATAGTCCCGGGAGCCTACATGGCCCTTTTTGAGCCGCCGTCTTCGCGCGAGAGCGAAGAATTCCTGGGGACCGACGCCGCGACCCGCGCGCTGTCCGTCACCGCCGTCGAAAACGACTTCGTCGCCCGCGTCTACGAGAACATCGCTTGGGCGTACGACCTCGTCTTCGGCCCCTCGCTCCATCCCGGTCGAGTGCAGGCGATCCAGCGCATGGGCATTGCGCCGGGGGATCGCGTGCTCGAAGTCGGCGTGGGCACCGGCATCAACGCCGGCCTCTATCCGCGCGACTGCTCGGTGACGGGCATCGACCTGTCGGCGCCGATGCTCGAAAAGGCGCGTGATCGGATCGCGCGCAAGGGCATTCGCAACGTGCGGCTGCTCGAGATGGACGCCGCCGATCTGAAGTTCGCGACCGGCACGTTCGACATCGTGTACGCGCCGTATCTCATCAGCGTCGTTCCCGATCCGGTGGCCGTCGTGCGCGAAATGCGCCGCGTCTGCCGGCCCGGCGGCCGCATCATCGTGCTCAATCACTTCCGGAGCGCGAACCCTGCCCTCGCGTGGATCGAACGCGGCATCTCGCCGTTCACCGTGCACGTCGGCTTCAAGTCGGATCTCGATCTGCCCGCGTTTCTCGCGCAGGCGGATCTGAATCCCGTGTCGATCGAGAAGGTGAACATCCCGCGGATCTGGTCGCTCGTCACCTGCGTCAAATCCGACACGTGATTGGATCGGTTGGTGAGCGAGTGATTTGGTGAACTGACCACCAATCGCGAGATCGCCGATCGCCCGATCGCCAAATCACCCGTTCATCAAATCCAGGATCGAAGTCGTGGCCACGTCAGCCCCGTCGATGCGCGGCTGCTCGGGCGGCGGCGGTTGCTGCAGCAGCGCGTCGATGTGCGTGCGCCATCGGCCGGCCATGACATCGTCCTGTGGGATGAAGCGGCATCGGAGGACGCGCGGCATCCCGGCAACAAAGACGTCGTACTCCACGAAGCGGCCGCGGGACGTGTACAGAAGCGGCGTGCCGTTGGCGACGCACTCCGACACGATGCCGTATCCGGGCTTGGTGATGACGAGGTCGGCGGCCTCCACCACGTCCTGATAGGCGAGGCCGGCCGGAAGCGTCGAACCCGGTGACAGCACCGTGAGCCGTTGGGCCTTCGCGATGTCGTCATACGCGGCGTTCAGTCCGTATGCGCCAAACGACGCCACCACGAACGGACGGTCGTCCGGCACGCCGAGCGCACGTCGAGTGTCCGCCGGATCGCGCCGCGAACGGCGAGCGATGAATGGAATGTCCATCGTGACGGCCGCCATCGGCTCGAATCCGCCGTGGAGCGGCAGCCGCAGCGCCCGCGTCGCGAGCGCATAGGCGTCGCGGATCACGTGAATGACTTCGGGAGCTTCGCGTGCGAACGAGTCGTACCCGGCGTAGATCCAATCCCACGTAAAGTTGCCAATGGCCACACCCGGGACGCCGGCGCGTGCGGCCGCAGCGAGCGCGAGCGGAGGGATGTCGCCGATCACGCCTGTCGCGCCGATGGTCCGGAGAGCGCCTGCCTCGCGATCCACCAGCCCATCGAAATCGCGATAGAACGCGGCGGCGCGCTTCACGCTGTCGTGCTCGTCGATGGTCAGGCTGTCACGCTGCGTGACGCCTGTGTCGGCGTCGAGTGGACGGACGGCGATCGCAGGCCCGGTGATCGCGTCGAACAGCCATGCCGGCGCCGCTGTCTTGATCACGATGCGCGCGTCCGGACGAGCGGCGACAATCGTCCTGATCAACTCGATGCTTCGCGACGCATGACCGAAACCGTGACCGGAGATGTAGTAAACGAGGAGCACGTCAAAGTGCGAAGCGCGGTTCGCCATCACACTATGGCATCAAAGATGTGATGCGTAAGGGTTGTTTCAATAGAGGTAAGGCACGACCCGCCACCGGACGCGTTGCTGGTAACTCACGTACGTCTCGCCAAAATAGCGAAGCAGCGCACGCTCCTCGATCGGCATCGCGATGACCAGGTAGACCGCCGAGATTCCCGCAAACATCAGCCGATCGATCGTCATGTGAGCCGGCCCGAACGTCGCCAGCAGCCAGCCAAGGTAGATCGGATGGCGAACCAGCCGGTACGGGCCGGTGATTTGCAAAGGCTGGTCGCCGGCATGTTCGCGAATCCCGGCAAGCTCGAGCGCGTCGATCTTCCGCACCGCGCTGACGATCAGCACGAGCCCGGTCACCTGGACCGCTGCATGCAGCACCGCGCGCCAGCCGGCGGCGTCATACAACTGGCCGCCAATCGTCCGCCAGAACCCGCAGACGCCTATCAGCAGCAGGCTGGCGATCCAGACGTACGTCGAGCGAATCAGCCGATCGGGGACGAGCCGCGCGATCCCTCGTTTGACCGAATCGCGCGCGAATACACTGTGGTGTGTGGCGAAAATCGTGAAAAAGAGCGCGTCCGTCGCGATCGCGGCTCCATGAAATTCGGCGTCCCGGGACCAGACGACGGCAAACGTGTAGGCGCAGAACGCGAGCGCGCCGACGAAGACGGCGCCGGCGGCCCATCGAAACGCGCCCTCGAAAAGCCTCATCTCATCGCCCTGGTGTCTGGTCTATTGTAGGACCGGTGATGCGTCACTCCGGCGGCCCTCGCGTCGTCATCTCCGGTATCGGCGTCGTGTCGCCGTTCGGCGTCGGTCGCGAGCGATTCTGGGAGCGGGTGTCCCAGGGGTGTTCCGGGACGACCGCGATCACCGACTTCGACGCCTCGACGTTCGGGTGCCGCGTCGCCTCGTCCGTCACCGGTGTGACCATCGAGGATGTCCCGCCGCTCGATGGCGACGATCTCTGGGATCCCGGATATCGCGCGGATCCCAAGCGCTACTCGCGATCGGCGCTCATTGGCGTGATTGCCGCGCGCGAGGCCTGGAGCGACGCGGGACTTCGCATCGGCGAGCCAGACGCGGGCGTCATCGTCGGCAGCGGCGGCGGCGGCATCGACGTCGGCGAGCGCCAGTATTTTGATTTCTTCGTCGAGCAGGGGCGCAAGGTCACGCCCTACGCGATTCCGATTTCCATTGTCGGCATGGTGTCGAGCGAGATCTCGATCTCGCTGCGGCTGCACGGCATCAGCCACGTGTTGTCGTGCGGCTGCACGAGTTCGACCGACGCGATTGGTTATGCCGCCGCGCTCGTGCGGTCGGGCGAGGCGGAGGTCCTGATGACCGGTGGAACCGACGCCTGCGTGACGCCCGGCATGATCTACGGGTTCTCCCGGATGAAGGTCGTGTCGATGGCGCACAACGACACGCCAAGCCAGGCGTCGCGTCCCTTCGATCGCCGGCGCGACGGCTTCGTGCTGGGCGAGGGCGCATGGATGGTGGTCGTGGAGCGCGAGGATCGCGCCCGGGCGCGCGGCGCGCGAGTCTACGCGACGATCGACGGCTATGCGTCGACGTGCGATGCGTACCACCGCGTCCAGATGGCGCCCGACGGCGCCGAGATCGTGCGGGCGCTGACGATGGCCATCGATCGTTCCGGCCGGGCCCGCGAGTCGATTGGATACGTCAGCTACCACGGCACGTCCACCGTGCTCAACGACGCCGTCGAATCCCGCTGCGTGCGGCAGGTGTTCGGCGCACACGCGGAGCGGCTCGCCGGATCGTCGGTCAAGTCGATGGTCGGCCATCCGCAGGGCGCGAGCGGCGCGGCCGGGGTGGTCACCGCCGCGCTGGCCATGTCGCGAGGTTTCCTGCCCCCCACGATCAATCTGAGCGACCCGGATCCGGCGTGCGACCTCGATTTCATCCCGAACACCGGCCGCGAGGTCGGCGTCGAAGCGGCCCTGTGCAATTGCCTCGGGTTTGGATCGAAGAACAGCGCCCTCGTCCTCGGGGCAGCTCGATGAGAGAGTGGGGCAATTGGTGATTTGGTGCTTTCGCGATCGATCGCCAGATCCAGTCACGCGATCGCCCAATCGCCGAATGTTCCGATTCACGTCATGCTGGATGTTCTAATCGTCGGCGGGGGTCCGGCAGGCTCGGTCGCGGCGGCTGTCCTCGCGCGCGCCGGCGCGCGCGTGCGTATCGTCGATCGAGCGGTGTTTCCGCGCGACAAGTTGTGCGGCGACACGGTGAACCCCGGCACGCTGGCGACACTCAGCCGACTTGGCCTCGCGCGCGCGATCGACGCCTGCGGTCTGCCGGTCGAAGGGATGTGCCTGACCGGCGCGAATGGCGCCACCGTCGAGGGCCGGTATCCGCATGGCCAGATCGGGCGGGCGCTTCTCCGCAGACACTTCGACTGGATGCTGCTGCAGGACGCCGTCGCGGCCGGCGCGCAGTTCGAGTCCGGCGTCGCCGTGCGGCGACCGCTTGTCGAAGCGGAGCGCGTGGCCGGCGTGCGCGCGGGCGGCCGTGGATGGGAGTGCGACATGCGCGCGCGCGTGACGATCGCCGCCGACGGCCGGCACTCGACCCTCGCTTTCGGGCTCGGCCTTGCACGGCATCCGGCGCGGCCCCGCCGCTGGGCGGTCGGCGCGTATGTCGAGGCCGCCGGACAATCCACCTCGTCCCAGACACTTGGCGAGATGCACGTCCGGCCAGGCCGCTATATCGGCATCGCGCCTGTGCCCGGAGGCCTCACGAACGTCTGCGTCGTCAAACCGTGGCGTCCAGGGGATCGGGCGTTCGGCGACCCACGTGAAATGCTGCGTCGCGAGCTTGCGCGTGATCCGCTTCTGCGGGACCGATTCGCCGGGGCGCGCGCCGCCGGTCCGACGGTGGTGCTGGGTCCGCTGGCGGTCGACGTCCGCCCCTGCACGATTGAAGGGCTGCTGCTTGCCGGCGACGCCGCAGGGTTTGTCGATCCGATGACCGGCGACGGCTTGTGTTTCGCGGTCCGGGGCGCGGAGCTCGCCGCTCAAGCAGCGCTGGCGGCACTTGAACATGGCTGGCACGGCGTTCACGACAGCCTCGCGTATCAGCGCCGGGCAGTGTTCGCTGGCAAGTGGCGATTCAACCGTACGGTTCGCGCGCTTGTCGCGTCGCCGCAAGCGCTCTCTGTCGCGGCGGCCGGCGCCCGCGTGGCGCCCGCGGTGCTGCGGCGCGCCATTGCCTACGCCGGCGACTGTCATCAGTGACGGCGCAGACCGTTCTGCTGCTCGCCCTGATCTTCCTCCCGATGCTCATCGAGGCGTCGGTCGCGGTGCGCAACGAGCGCGGCCAGCGAGCGCGTGGTGGCGTCGAGCCGCCCGGCGACGTGTATCGGATCATGCGCGTCGCGTACCCGGCGGCGTTCGCGGCCATGATCGCGGAGGGCGCGTGGGATCCGGCTCACGCGTGGTGGGCCACAGGGCTCGCGGTGTTTGTCGTGGCGAAGGCGCTCAAGTGGTGGGCGATCGCTGCGCTTGGACCGGCCTGGACGTTTCGCGTCATCGTGCGGCCGGGCGTTCGGCTCGTGGCCAGCGGGCCTTACAGGTTCCTGCGCCATCCGAACTACGTGGCGGTCGCAGGCGAACTCGTGGGCGTGGCGCTGATGTCCGGCGCGCGGCTTTTCGGCCCGCTCATGACGTTGATGTTCTGCGGGTTGATGCTCAGGCGAATCGCCGTCGAAGATCGCGCGCTCGAGCTGGCCGGCCGCAGTACGTAGTGTCCGGCTTTAGCCGGACTTCGGGTCGCCTGAAGGCGGACACTACGTACTACACCGACCTATAATACGAATCAGAATGATGAAGTTTCCGCCCTCGCGTGCGGCGTATGTCTGGGCGCTCGTGGTGGCCGTGGCCGTCCCGTTGTGCGCCGTCCTCGTGGTCGCGCAGGGGCAGCGGCGCGCCGCCGCACCAAAGCCCTCTCCGCCTCCGGCGACGCCGCTCGAGGCCGCCACGCGGCTGTTGTTCGAGGGCAAGTACGACGACCTCGATTCCGCGATCGCGAAGCTCGATACCCGTGATCCCGCCGTGGTGGCGCTGAAGGCTCGCGCCATGATCGCGCGGGGCAAGTACGCGGAAGCCGAAGCCACGCTGCAGCCAGTTGCCCAGCGAGCGCCGTCGAGCGAAGCCGCCCTCGAGCTGGGTGTGCTGCAGAAGCTGCTCGGGCGGCTCGCGGCCACCCAGACACTTGAGCGTGTCGCCTCGCTGGCCTCGTCGGCACAGAACGCGGTCGAGATGGCGCGGGCCGCGCGCGCGCTGCAGGCGCTCGACCGCACCAAAGAGGCCAATAGCGCTTTCATCGAAGCGACCAAGGCGGCTCCGAACAACACGGCCATCGAGTCGGCGTTTGGCGATTTGTTTCTCGAAAAGTACGACTACACCAATGCGATGAAGTCGTACGAACGCGTCCTCGAGCTGGACCCGCGCTATGCGCCGGCGCTGCTCGGCGCGGCGCGGGCGCTCGAAGGTGATGATCCGCCACAGGCCGCTGGAGCCATCAAGCGGCTCCTTCAAGTCAACCCGTCATCCGCCGACGCGTACATCTTCCTCGCGAGCCAGGCCGCCGACGTCGATCATCGTGCCGAGGCGCGTGAACTGCTTGGCAAGGCGCTGGCCGTCAATCCGTCAGGCCTCGAGGCGCACAGCGCGCTGGCTGCGCTTGCGTTCGTGGAAGACAAGCCGCAGGAGTTCGACGCCGAAGTCGCCAAGGTGCTCGCGATTGCGCCCGCGTACGGCGACGTCTATCGCGCGACCGGCGAACTTCTCGCGCGCAACTACCGCTTCGAGGAGGCCGTTGCGATGACGAGACGCGCGCTGGCCCTGGCGCCTCGAGATCCGCAGTCGCTCGCGGATCTGGGCGCGCAGCTCCTGCGCACTGGTGACGAGACCGGCGCCAGGCAGGCGCTTGAAACCTCGTTCAATCTCGACCCGTACAACGCCATCGTGCTCAATTCGCTCAGGATGCTCGACAACCTCGACAAGTTCGAGACGATTCGCGACGGCGATCTCATCATCAAGATGCACAAGGACGAGGCGCCCGTCCTGAAGGAATACGTCGTCCCGCTCGCGCACAAGGCGCTGGCGACGATGGCCGCGAAGTACGAGATGACGGTGAAGGGGCCGATCCTGATCGAGATGTTTCCCAAGCACGACGACTTCGCCGTGCGAACGCTTGGCCTGCCGGGGATGATCGGCGCGCTCGGCGCGTGCTTCGGCCAGGTCGTCACGCTCGATTCCCCGAAGGCGCGGCAGCCTCCCGGCGACTTCCTGTGGGAAGCCACGCTGTGGCACGAGCTTGGCCACGTCATCACGATCCAGATGTCCAATTCGCGGGTACCGCGCTGGTTGACCGAAGGCATCTCGGAGTGGGAAGAGACGCAGGCGCGCAAGGACTGGACGCGTCCGGGCGAGGCCATGTTCGCCCGCACGGTCACCCGTGGCGAGGCCATCAAGCTGAAGGAGCTGAACGAGGCATTCCAGGATCCGAAGCGGATTTCCCTCGCGTACTACCAGGGCCGCCTCGTGGTCGACTACATGGTCACGGCCTTCGGCCAGGCCAGCCTGAACAAGCTCCTGCGCGCCTACGGACAGGGCCTCGACACCAACGCGGCGCTCAAGCAGGTTCTCAACACGGACCTCGACCGCATGCAGTCGGGCTTCGACCAGTACATCGAGCGGACGTTCGGCCAGCTGCAGAAGGCGCTGATCGTACCGAAGGACACCGACCTGGCTCGCGCCACGCTCGACAGCCTGCGGACGCTCGCGCGCGACAACCCGCAAAGCTATCCCGTGCAGCTCGCCTTCGGCCTCGCGCTGCGCAAGGCCGGCGGCAACGACGAGGCGATGCAGGTGTTCGAGCGAGCCTCGGCCCTGGCCCCGACCGCTGTCGGCGACGAGAGCCCGCACGCGCAGATGGCCGACATCGCGCTCGAGAAGAAAGATCGCAAGCGGGCCATCGCCGAGCTGACGGCGCTGTTTGCGGTGGACTTCGAGAACCTTGACGCAGCGGAACAACTCGCCGCGCTCCTCAAGGAAGAGGGCGTCAACGACCCCGCGAAGCTGCGGCCGGTCTACGAACGGATCGTCGCGCTCGATCCATTCCGCGGCGAGGCGCGGTCGTCGCTGGGTCGCGTGGCCCTGCAGCGGAACGATTTCGAATTCGCCGCGCGCGAGTTCCGCACCGCCATCGCGCTCAAGCCGATCGATCCGGCGGTGGCCCATGCCGATCTCGCCGAGAGCTATCTCAAGGCGGGCAAGCGCGACGAGGCCAAGCGTCAGGCGCTGGCCGCGCTCGAAATCGCGCCGGCCTACGCGCGTGCCCAGGATCTGCTGCTGCAGGTGACCGACGCCGGGGCGCGTAAGTGAACAGGGCCGTCGCGGCCGCGGCGCTGGCCACCGTCGCGCTGGTGCCGGCTCTTCAGCCTCGACTCGATGCGCAATTGCCGAGCGCAGCCGACGGCCGCTATGCCGGCCTGCAGTGGCGCTTCGTTCGCATCAAATATCACTACGACGCCGCGATGCTGCGGGCTCGGGGTGATGACATCTTCGGCGAGCCCTGGGGCATCGACTCGCCGGCCGCCGAGCAGAACCTCTCGCGGCGCGTGAAGACCGCCACGACCATTCAGGTCGAGGACCCGATCCTCCTGGCGCTCGACGACCCGGCGTTGTTCGAGCATCCGTGGATCTACATCGTCGAGCCCGGTGCCATCAAGTTCACCGACACCGAAACCGCGCGGCTGCGCGAGTTCCTGCTCCGTGGCGGCACGGCGATGTTCGACGATTTTCATGGACCGTACGAGTGGGAGAACCTTGAGCGCCAGATGAAGCGCGTGTTCCCCGATCGCACGATCGTCGAGGTACCGAAGGACCATCCGGTGTTCAACGCGTTCTACAAGATCGACGGCTACCCGCAGGTGGCCGGGATCGGATCGTTTCTCGCCGGCAGGACCTGGGAGAAGGGCGGCTTCGTGTCGCATCTGCGCACGATCCTCGACGACGCGGGGCGGCCGATGGTGTTCATCAACTGGAACACCGACATGGGCGACGGCTGGGAATGGTCGAACGTCGTCGAATATCCGGGCTACCTGAAGTTCACGACGATGGCGTACCAGATGGCCATCAACGAGATCGTCTATTCCCTCACGCACTGACACCATGGATGTCGTCGCTACTGCCGAGAAGGTCGCCGAAGGCCGGCAGCAGATCCTCGCTGAGCTGCGCAAGGTCATCGTCGGCCAGGACGAAGCCGTCGACGAGGTGCTCATCGCGCTGTTTACGGGCGGCCACTGCCTGATCACCGGAGTGCCCGGCCTGGCGAAGACGCTGCTCATCAAGACGCTCGCCGACATCCTCCATCTCGACTTCAAGCGCATCCAGTTCACGCCCGATCTCATGCCGTCGGACATCACGGGGACCGAGGTGCTCGACGAAGATCAGGGCAAGCGGCGGCTGCATTTCGTGAAGGGACCGATCTTCGCGCAGATCATTCTCGCGGACGAGATCAACCGCACACCCCCGAAGACGCAGGCCGCGCTGCTCGAAGCGATGCAGGAGTTTCACGTGACGGCGGCCGGCCGGACGTATCCGCTCGACCGTCCGTTCTTCGTGCTGGCCACGCAGAACCCGATCGAGCTCGAAGGCACGTATCCGCTGCCCGAAGCGCAGCTCGATCGCTTCATGTTCAACATCGTCATCAGCTACCTGAGCCAGGACGACGAGGTCCGTGTCGTGACGCAGACGACGGGGACCGAGCAGCCGTCGCCGGCGCGCGTGCTGACGGGCGCCGATATTCTGCAGTTTCAGGAACTCGTGCGACACGTCGCCATCGCCGAAGAGGTCGCGCGCTACGTGGTGCGGCTGGTCGATGCGTCGCGGCCCGGACGGCCGGGCACTCCGGAGTTCATCGAGCAGTGGGTGAAGTGGGGCGCGGGACTCCGGGCCTCTCAGGCGCTGGTTCGAGGCGCGAAAGCCCGGGCGCTGATGCACGGGCGCTATCACGTGTCCATCAAGGACATTCAGGCGCTGGCCAAGCCGATTCTGCGGCACCGCATCATGACGAACTTCTACGCCGAGTCCGAGCGAATCGATTCAGACGCCGTCGTCGATCGGCTCCTCGACGCGGTGCCGCCGCCGAAGAGCGGGATGTAGGGGTGCCGGCCAGCACGCGCGATCGGCAGTTTCTCGACCCGGCCGTTGTCGCGCGGCTCGGCACGCTGGAGCTCAAGGCGCGGACGGTGGTCGAGGGCTTCATTTCCGGCCTGCATCGCAGTCCCTTCAAGGGCTTCAGCGTCGAGTTTGCCGAGTACCGGCAGTACATCCACGGCGACGACCTTTCGACGATCGACTGGAAGGTGTTCGCGCGGAGCGATCGCTACTACGTCAAGAAATTCGAAGAGGAAACCAACCTCAACTGCCAGCTGATGATTGACGTCAGCGGGTCGATGGCGTACGGGTCGGTCGGCATCACCAAGTTCGAGTACGCCGCCTGCCTGGCCGCGTCGCTCGGTTACCTGATGAACCGGCAGCGCGACGGCGTGGGACTGACGGCGTTCGACGATCGGGTGGTCGCGGCCCTGCCGGCCAGCACGCGTCCCGGCCACATGCGCCATCTTCTGATCACGCTCAATCGGCTCGTCCCCGGAAGCCGTACCGACGTGTCGAAGCCTCTGCATCAGCTCGCCAGCTCGATGAACCGGCGTGGAATGGTGGTGCTGATCTCGGATCTCCTCGACGATCCCGAGGCCATCATCCGGGGGCTGAAGCACTTTCAGTACCGCGGCTCGGACGTGCTCGTGTTCCACATCCTGGATCCGGACGAGCTCGAGTTTCCGTTCGATCGGACCACGAGGTTCGAGGATCTCGAAACCAGCGAAGAGGTGATGGCGGTGCCGGGGCTCGTGCGGAGCCACTATCTTCGGCAGATATCCGGCCTCATCGAACGGTATCGCCGCGAGCTTGGCGCCGCCGGCATCGACTATCAGCTGCTCAGCACAAAGCAACCGCTCGAGATGGCGCTGCTGGCGTACCTGTCCACGCGATCGAGAACTGCGTGATGACGTTTCTGTCGCCGCTGTTCCTCGTGGGCGCCGCTGCCGCGGTCGTTCCGATCGTCCTGCACCTGCTCAGGCGGCGCCCTGAACAGCGTGTGCGTTTTGCCGCCGTGATGTTTCTCAGGACCGCGCCGGTCGAGCACACCTCCAGACGACGACTCCGCGAGTGGCTGTTGCTGACGCTCCGGGTGACGGCGCTGGTGCTGCTCGCGCTGGCGTTTGCCAGGCCGTTCCTTCGAACGGCCAGTGCAGGTGCGATCGGCACGACGGTTGTCCTGCTCGACACCTCGTTCAGCATGTCGGCGCCAGGCCGATTCGATCGGGCGAAGAGCCTGGCGAAAGACGCGGTCCGAAACGCGACATCCGGCTACGACGTTGCGCTCGTCACCTTTTCCGATCAGGCCGCCGTGGTCGTCCGTCCGACGCCGGATCGTGGCGCAGTGGCGGCCGCGATCGATGCAGCCGCTTCCGGCTTCGGAGCGACGAGGTACCGAGCCGGTTTGAACGCCGCGGGATCGCTCGTCGCCGGACTCCGCTGTGTGATCGTCGTGGTGACCGATCTGCAGGAGAGCGGCTGGGATGCGGGCGAGCACGCATCGGTGCCCGCGGGGACTCGCGTCGAGATTCGCGATGTTGGCGCCCTGCCGGAGAATCTGGCCATCACCAGCCTTCGCGTCGATTCGGACCGCGTGATCGCCACCATTCGGAACAGCGGGTCGCGCGGGCACCAGGTGCGCGCGCGTCTGCGTATCGCCGGCAAACAGGCCGCCGAGGCTTCGGTGACGGTCGAGGCGCGCGGGTCGGCCGACGCCGTGTTTTCGGACATTGGCGCCCGCGTGACGGTGCCGGCCACTGATGGCGGCGCTGCCGCGGTCACGATTGACGACCCTGCCGGCATTCAGGCCGATAACGTGCGCTACGCGCTGATCTCCAGCGCGACGACGCGTCCGTCTGTGCTCGTCGCGACAACCAGCGGGGATCTCGCTCGGGAGGCCTTCTATCTCGAGCAGGCGCTCGCGGCCGGCCAATCAGGCCGTAACGCGCCTGACGTCACCGGCGTGAGCGCGGCGAAGCTGAGCGCGTGGACCCGGGAGCAGGTCGCCCGTCATGCCGTGGTTGTGCTGCTCTCGACGCGCGGCCTCGAACCGCGCGGCCGCGAGACACTGGCCTCATACGTGGCGGCCGGTGGAGGCCTGCTTGTGGCCGCGGGTCCGGACGTCGATGGAGACGTCGTGGCCGACGTGCTCGGCGCCGGCGCGAGGCTGCAGATCGTTGCCGACACGGGAGGAGCCCGCGTCGATCGTTCGAGAGCCGCTGTGTCGTGGACGCTCGCTCCCGCTGATTTGCGACATCCGATCTTTCGGGCGTTTGGCGCCGAGGTGGCATCGCTCGGCCTGGTCACGTTTCGAACTGCAGCACGGATCAGCGGGTCGGCGTGCCAGACGCTGGCCAGGTTCACATCAGGTGACGCCGCTCTGATCGATTGCACGGCCGGCGATGGTCACGCGATCGTCCTCGCGTCCGACCTGGATAACCGGTGGAACGACTTTCCACTTCGCTCGTCGTTCGTGCCTCTTGTGCACGAGATGGTGCGGTATCTGTCGACCCCGGGCGACCGCGCCGCTGAATATGTCGTCGGCGATGTGCCGGCCGGCGTGCCGCCGGTTCCCGGTGTGGTCGCCGCGCCCTCGCCGAGGGGCGCCAATGTCCGTTCGAGAAAAGTCGTCGTGAATGTCGATTCCCGCGAATCGGATCCGTCGCGGATATCGCCTGACGAGTTCCAGGCTGTCGTTACACAGTTAAGAGACGGTGCGGCGCAAGCGCGAGCTGGTGTGGCCGCACAGGAGAGCACGCAGGAGATCTGGCCATTCCTGATCGGCCTGATGATTGCGATACTGGCCGTCGAAGGCATCGTCGCCGCCCGGTCGGCCTGAGCGTTCATGGATCGCCAGTACGAACCCATTCGCCGCCTGCTCGCCCTTGTCCGTGCGCGTTACCGCGCGCTGACGATGTATCGCGCGATTGTGCGCGCGGCGCTGGCGGCGTCCGCGATTGTCGGATTGTCGGTGGCGGCCGCGTCGCTCGCATCGCTGGTGACCGAGACGCCGTGG
>Ga0326726_10000965_pt1 | contig 26684 bp, 18 predicted proteins | sample MHFenrmetagenome_2_FD_207603 | JGI IMG/M metagenome (GOLD analysis project Ga0326726, IMG submission 207603) | Lab enriched peat soil microbial communities from Michigan Hollow, Ithaca, NY, United States - MHF15MN | ecosystem: Environmental > Terrestrial > Soil > Wetlands > Peat | place: USA... | reverse complement strand
GATGACAATAATCGGGTACTTACATCTCTCGGATGATATCTCTCCCCAGCTTGCAAAGGAGGTGGTGGACTCTATCCAAGTCCGCGGTATTTTTCATGCCAGCGACGATGTCAAGGCTGCGCTGGTTGATCGCATTAAATGATCTTACTCTTTTCAGAGATTTTTAGAAATGATGTTTATGTAGATATGGTATTGTGTAACCTGGCAAGAGCATCATAAATCTTCGAATAGATGGAAACCCTAATGCAAAAAAATATTTCTGACCCAGTTACAGCATCTTCAATCCCTGGGAGCTGGGCACCTAAATTCTTCACTATATGGACCGGACAGGCATTCTCTCTAATTGGTTCTGCCCCGGTTCAATTTGCCCTTGTATGTTGGATAACTAAGTCTACTGATTCAGCAACAGTGCTGGCCAATGCAACACTAATGGCCCTCCTGCCTCAGATCCTGCTTGGTCCTTTTATTGGTGCCCTGGTGGATCGCTGGAACCGTCGTCTAATTATGATCCTCGCCGATACGGATATCGCAGCCGCTACTGGTATCCTCATCTTTCTATTCGCAACCGGGAGAGTTCAGGTATGGCAGATTTTCTTTATCTTACTGGTTCGGTCCCTCGGGGGAGCATTCCATAGTCCTGCCATGACGGCATCCACATCGCTAATGGTACCCAAACAACACCTGGCACGCCTTTCCGGGATGAATCAAACCCTGCAAGGCATGCTCAGTATTTTTGCTCCCCCCTTGGGAGCTATGTTAATTGGGCTTCTTCCTATGCAAGGTGTATTGGCCATTGACATAGGCACAGCTGCGATTGCATTTTACTTCTACTGGTCCTTTCCATTCCAAACCCATCACGCCAGGTGGCACTTGCCAACGGTACAGAAAAACAAACTACATACTGGCACGACTTACGCGATGGCTTCACCTATGTGATGAAATGGCCCGGATTACGCGGGCCGATCCTCCTGGCGATGTTGGTCAATTTTTTGCTCGTGCCTAGCAGTTCGCTGACTCCTATTATGGTTACCAAAGTATTTGGGAAAGGTGTGATCGAATTGGGGTGGATGGAAACTTTCTTTGGAGTGGGAATTATCACTGGTGGATTTGTCTTGGGTGCTTGGGGTGGGTTCATACGCAAAATCGTCACGACACTTACCGGAATCATCGGGATTGGAGCAGGAGTGATCATTTTTGGTGTTTCGCCATTTTATCTATTCATTTTGGTCCTTTTGGCTAATTTCGTCATTGGCGCAACCCAGGTTTTTGCCAATGGCCCCCTGGTAGCGATTTTCCAATCAGCGATTGAACCTGATATGCAGGGACGTGTCTTTTCTCTTTTAGGCTCTGGGGCTACTGCAATGGTGCGACTTAGCTTGTTGGTGGCTGGTCCCATATCAGACTGGATGAGAGAGCGTACCTGGTATCTGATAGGCGGCGGGCTGTGCATCCTTGTCACTCTAGTCGCATTTTCAAATAACTCAATAATGAACATCGAAAAGAACCGAAATTCTTTTTCACCCCTATCTGACTCTCAAAATCAAATATAATTAATTGACCTTTTGATCCCTTGGAACTCACAGGGATCTTAAAGACCGATCATTGATTTATTTATGATATGTCAACAGCAAGGCTATTATAAATGAAACTTAATAGGGATAAATCCTCCTTAACCATCCCGGGGGTTATTGCTGTCATGACATTTACGACAATCGGAAGAGGAATAGTTACCGCTCGGGTGACAATCAGCGCAGGTTGCGCGATGGTGGTCGAGGCAGTTGCCGCCGCAAGAGTTAGGATGTGAGAAAGAAGCATTCCAGTTACTGGTATTATGGCAAGAGGTGCAGTTAGAGCCGTAATGACCTGACGGTTCTGCGTGGCAGGTTACGCAATCTGCTGAAAGGCCGCGATAATTACCGCTAGAATGACATTGCGAACATGCCAGGTTGGCGTGTACGCCGTCCATCGGGAACCTGGAATGGTAAAATGTAGCATTCCAGTTATAAGTACTGTGGCATTGTCCGCAGTTTGTACCGAACATCCCGGCATGGATGGGTGGTTCCCCATGACAGGTAACGCATGCGGTTGATAATCCGGCATAACCGCCCCCCGAATGACATTGTGCACAATTCAGGTTCACATGCGCACCGGATAAAGTAAATCCGAAACGGGGATGGTCAAACATTGCAGGAAGCCAACCGCTGGTTGAATGACAGGTGCCACAGTCATTACCGAATTGACCATTATGTTTATCTTGTGTCACGTGGCATGTGTTGCAGTCAGTGGGTGTACCCTGCAGTACATGATTGACATGACAATCAGCACAGGCGACAGTTGTGTGTTGCCCAGTAAGTTTAAAAGCGGAAAGGTTATGGTCGTAAGTTGCCGGTGCCCATCCATTTGTAGTATGGCAGGAGCCGCAGTCGGTGCCTAAACGACCTTGGTGAACATCTTGGATTTGATGGCATACTGTACAGGAGGTGGGCGTTCCTTGGAGCACGTGGTTAATATGGCAATCTCCACAACCAATTATTAAATGCTGTCCGTTCAATTTGAAGGCAGCCAGGTCATGATTAAAAGCGGCAGGTGTCCAGCTTGTGGTGTTGTGGCAGGACCCACAATCCGTGCCTAGCCGGCTCCAATGGACATCTTTCGCTGAATGACAGGATAGACAGTCTTGCGGGGTTTCTTTGAGATCTGCCAGATTGTGATTATTGACATGGCACAACCCACACGAAACCTGGGCATGGTTACCAGTCAATTGGAATTTTACAGAGGTGTGATCGAAATTATGGCTAAGGCTGTCCACGCCGTCATGGCAGGCAAGGCAATCTATGCCAAAATCCAGGATGTGGGTTTGAGTAAAGTTTGCATCAATTTGAGTGTGACAAGTGCTGCAATTGCTCTGGTCATAATTGGCGTAGCCCTGGGTATGGCAATCGATGCAACTGAATGGAGATCCATCGCTTTTATCCTGGTGTGTGGTCAATAAAAACCCGAATGATGCGTGTGAAAACCCAATGTTACTGAGGTCTGTCAAAGGTGGATTCGGACCGCGATGGTCGGGGTGGCAATTACTACATGTCAAGGTGGGATATTCCTGGTGCAAGCTGCCGTGCAAAGGTGTTGGGCCATGCAATTGTACGGCTACATCTTTATGACACACCAGGCATCTATCCGCCATTTTGGATGAACTCCAGAATGGTACATGACAAAGTTTGCATTTCCCCGCAATTTCCACATGCGAGCTCACCCCGCCAAGTGGAGCACCCGTTCGGGCATTACTAGAACCTACACCTCCTAAGAGGGTGCCTGTTCGTGCGTTGAGAGCCCCGGGGCTGAACATCATTCCGCCAGATACTAAAGCAACTCCGACAACTATTAAGATTGTTACAACTGCGGCAATAATACCTGAGGTAGTAAAAAAACCTAATTGTGTATTTTTCATTAATTATTTTATCTATTTCAATAATGTTGCATAATAAAGTGCCGCCCCAACATGAATGAATGCGGCTGTGAAAAGAGCCATCCCAATAGGGATGTGGATAATGTGCCAGACTGCCAGTAAACGCCGAATCCGCGCCAAGCCCGACGCCTGGGACTGTCCGGAAGGTGTCTCAATCTCAACACCATCCAGGGTGCGCGGGATTTGGGTGTAGATGTAACGTCCAATAAACCCGCTAATGACAATGAGGATGGTCAGAAGGGTGGTGGCACCAGCCAAGCCATTGAACTTCCAGGAGGAATGTAGAAGGACCATGTAAGGTCCGACCAGACCGGTGAAAATGTGAAACTGAAGCCATGAAGCCATGCTTCCCCAGCGAGCGGACCGGCTGTGCTTGCGGATGGAGTAAAGAGTTTCTGTCATGAGCATGAGGATAAAGCCCAAGATGCCCAGCAAGTGACCAAATAAAGCGCTCGCAGGGGGAATCGCCCGGGTCCAAAAGACGACGAGAGCGTAGACAGCGCTGATTAGAACAGCTGCTAAAAATGACAGCCATAATCCACTATTTCCGCTGTAACGAGTCATATATCGTGTCATAAAGTATCTCCAAATCTTTCACCGCTCTCCGATCAAAGGAGATCGTGAAAATTCTTTCTCACTATTTTAATGCAATGCTATTTCCAGGAAAGGCTGGAAATCACTCATCTATGTAATCTTAGTCTCCCGGATTGTTACTATCATGGCATTTACGGCAGTCTGATGAGGAATAGTTTCCACTTGGGTGGCAATCAGCACATGTCGCTGAATGATGATTGGTACAACTTCCTCCGCAAGAGTTTGGATGTGAAAAAGTCGAATTCCAATTACTGGTCGTGTGACATGATGAGCAGTTTGTACCAAAATGGCCGGATGGTTCGGCGTGACAAGACGCGCAATTTGTTGAAAGTCCGGAATAGCCGCTTCCAGTATGACACTGTGTGCAAGCCAGGCTGGAGTGTGCTCCATTAAGCGGGAAGATTGTGTGAGAATAGGAGGCATTCCAATTATTGGTAGTGTGACATGATGAACAGTTTGTCCCAAAATGACCGGAAGGTTCCGTATGACAGGACACGCAATCCGTTGAAAGCCCGGTATAGCCATTGCCTGTATGGCACTGTGTGCAAGCCAGGCTGGAATGTGCACCGGAAAGCGGGAGAACCGAGTGGGAATAGGAGGCATTCCAATTACCGGTAGTGTGACACGATGAACAATTGGATCCATAATGACCGGAAGGTTCCACATGACAGGACGCGCAATCTGTCGACAGTCCCGCATAACTGCCGCTAGTATGACATTGGGTGCAAGTCACGCTGTAGTGAGCACCACTAAGTGGGAAAATCGTGTGGGAATAGGTGGCATTCCAGTTATTGGTGGTATGGCAGGAAGAACAGTTGTTCCCAAAATGGCCCGACGGTTCAGAATGACAGGACGCGCAATTTTTCGAAAGTCCGGTATAGCCGTTTCCAGTATGGCACTGTGCGCAAGTCACGCTGGTGTGTGCACCTGTCAACGGAAATGCAGTATGCGAATAAGATGCATTCCAATTATTAGTTGTGTGGCATTGTGCACAATCGTTGCCGAAATGACCAGCCGGTTCGGCGTGACAGGCCGCACATGTTGAGGAAACACCGTTATAGTTGTTGCTAGAATGGCATTGACTACAATTAACACTGACATGTGCACCCGTTAATCTGAAAGAAGAAAGATTGTGATCATAGGTTGCTGGGAGCCAGCCGCTGGTAGAATGGCAGGAACCACACAGGATGCCTAATTGACCCTTGTGAGGATCGTTTGTCGAATGGCAAGTGTTGCAATCAGTGGGCGTACCTTTAAACATATGGTTAATGTGGCAACCAGTGCAGACAACATTGACGTGTTTACCGGTCAATTTAAAAATGGATAAGTTGTGTTCGAAGGTTGCAGGAAGCCAGCCACTGGTTGAGTGGCATGATTCACAATTCGGACCCAATTGACCGTTATGTTTGTCCTTTGCAGCGTGGCATGTAGAGCAGTCACTGGATGTGCCTTTAAAAACGTTGTTGGCATGACAGCTCAAGCAGGTTGCTGTAGCGTGTTGACCAGTCAATTTAAAAACGGATAGATTGTGGTTGTAGGATGCTGGTTTCCATCCAGAGGTGTCATGGCAGGTACCACAATCTTTACCGAGGGCTCCTTGGTGGGTATCTATCTGGTCGTGGCAAGTATCACAATCGGTCGGAGTTCCCTGAAGAACATTATTAATGTGGCAACCTCCACAGGCAATTGAAATATGTTGACCTGTCAATTTGAATGCCGAAAGGTTGTGATCGAAGCTCGCGGGTGTCCATCCATTGGTTTTGTGACACGTTCCGCAATCGGTACCAAGTCGACCTTGGTGAACATCCTTTTGCGTATGGCATGTATAGCAATCGATGGGAGTGCCTTGGAGTACGTTGTTGATATGGCAATCTGCACAAGCGACGCTAGTGTGAAGTCCTTCCAGTTTGAATACGGACTGATTATGGTCATAAGACGCGGGGGACCAACCAGAGGCGGTATGGCAGGATCCACATTTGATACCAAGACGTCCTTGGTGAACATCATTCGAGGCATGGCATGAGTTGCAGTCTTGAGGAGTGGACTTGAGTTGGATCATTGTGCGCGTGTTTACATGGCAATTGGCGCATTGAACTTCGGCGTGTGCTCCGATTAACTGGAATGTAACAATGTTGTGGTTGAAATTATTTCCATAGCTGTCAACTCCATCGTGGCATGCTATGCAGTCCGTGCCGAAATCAAGCGCATGTCTCGTCACAAAGGTGGCATCTATTTGGTAATGGCAGGTGGCGCAGGTATTTTGATCGAAACCGGTGTTGTAAACCTTTTCATGGCAATCGTTACAACTGACTGATGATCCGTCTATTTTAGCCTGGTGAGCTGTTAACAAAAACCCAATCGTATTATGTGGGAAACTGGCTTTACTTAAGTCAATCAAGGAGGAATCTGGACCGCGATGGTCAGGATGACAATCGCGGCAGGCTAGGTTGGGATTGTTCTGGCGCAGAGTACCATGCAACGTTGTAGGATCTTGCCACTGTGCTGCAACATCAGTGTGACAAGCAACACACCTGTCAGCCATGCTGGCAACGCTCCAGAATGGAGCGTGGCATAAATTGCACTTTCCAGAAATTTCCGAATGCGAGCTTACTCCACCCAGTGGAGCTCCCTCTCGTGCATTATTTGATCCTACTCCTCCCAATGGAGTCCCTGGCTGCGCATTGAGGACACCAGGGCTGAACAATGTTCCTCCCGATGCTAACGCGAACCCTGCTGTGATGAGGATCGTCAATACGGCAGCCATGATTCCAGTGGTGGTAAAGCAACCAAGACGGGTATTTTTCATCGTTTATCTATTTCAACTTGGTTCCATTAGACAAAATTGCATCCAAATTAATGAAGTCAATCGTACAGACAGCAATCGGAATGGGAAATAGAAAATAAGCAAGCCTGCCAATAATAATTGCGCTTCCGTCACGCACCCTTCCTTGGAGTGATAAACTATTTCCTTCCAATTATTCACCTCCAATCGAAAAGGTAACTGCATTGCGATATCGATATGGACTTAATTTCACCGATATGATAATTTTGCCCGCCTTGACAAGGGTTGACCGATTTGTGAATTCGTGGGGAAATAAACCACATTTTCAATTAGCATTAAAAAGTACAAATAACTCTAAAGAGGATGACCTTATTAATCGACAGCCATAGTCCCTTGTTTTCGCGGATAGGCAATAAATTTCTCCTCACGTACTTTTCCCCGAGGTTTGATTTCCGACCAGAAATCCATAATGATCTGTCCTAGCGGCGAGCCAGGTTTGAGTTGATTCCGAATGGGGGTTATGTCTACTTTTAACGAGATTATTTCTTGAATTGGTTCTGAAAGCTTTTGATCGCCCATAACAAGCGCCCCTACTAAGGTTTTCTCTCCGATCATCAGCCTGACATGGTTCACATCCCCATTGCATTCCAGGGAGATAGTATTAGGCAATTCATGCCAAGTCTCGCTCGAGCCGCGCGCAACACTGACCAGGTCATCGTCAACCCCGCCTCCGACTGCGCCGATAATGGTGGTCAACACCCCTGCCAGGCGAAGAACGTTAGTAGCAACCTTTCTATTGTAGGTGGTTCTCTTGCCGGTCATATTGATGGCAGCAACCTTTCCTTTATCAAGGGCAGGATGCCATAACGTGTCGATGATTGATTTTCCACTTTGTGGATCGTGGACTTGTGAGACATCTCCAGCCGCGAAGATATCTGGGTTGCTGGTCTGAAGGGTTTCATCCGTAAGAATACCCCGCTCGGTTGCCAAACCTGCACCTTTCGCCAGTTCCATGCGTGGTTTCACACCAATACCCACTGCCACCAATTGGCAGCGGATGGTTTCGCCCGTGGTGGTACGCACACCAACTACTTTACCGTATTTCCCCAGCACTTCCGCGGCTTCAGTTTGGTGGTGAAGAATTACTCCGTGTTCCACAAGGCGATGCTCAATAAGACGTGATTCTTTCTCGTCGAGCACATTAGGCCAATATCGATCCCCTCTTAAGAAATAATGAACTTTAAGGCCGCGTGTTATTAAGCCTTCCACAAGTTCGACCGCTATGATTCCACCTCCCACCACAACTGCAGAGTTAGCATGCCTAGCTAAAGATAAAATGTGACGGGTGTCTTCAAAATCATCGAGTTTGACCACTCCTTTTAAGCCCGCACCTGGTATGGTGAGTGGCACAGCGGTTGAACCGGTTGCTATTAACAGACGATCATACTTTAACGCACCAGATGAATCAATCTCCAACAGGTGTTTTTGGAGATCCAATCGGGTGGCAACTCCCTTGACATAACGAACATTTAACATTTTCCAATCTTTCTTCGAAAAAATGGGGAGTTGATTTTCAGGGATCTCACCGTTTAAATAGTAAGCAATGCCCGGGCGCGAGTAAAACCCATGCGGGTCATCTCCCACCATCCAGATTTCGGCTGATGGATCCATCGTTCGCAAAGTATGCAAAGCTGTCACTCCCGTCACGCCAGAACCAACGATTACGTAGTGGTTCATTAATCTCCCTTCTTGAACAGTTCCGTTCTCTCAAAACTTAGCACTCCACGAGGACAGCGTTTAATGCATTCACCGCAGGTCAAACACTGTGAAGATTCTATGTGTTCCCCCAGCCAGACGTGCCTTCGAACATCGATACCAATGGGACAGTTAAAAGAACAAATCCCACACTGGACGCAGCGTCCTGCTTTTGGGACAACATGCCCGGCCACCAGGACTTCCCGGCGCTGATATTCGCGATTCAAAGAAATTTGTATGCCCATAAGTTGACAACCTACTTTATGTTGTTGGGTTGAACCCGGTAATTAACTTTGCGATATTGCATGGGAAACAAAAAACGGGTCCCCTTCGAGACCCGGCATCTGCAGAAATGATGCGATTACTCGATGGGAATGACGTTGGAAGCCTGGAGTCCCTTTGGACCCTGTTCAATGGAGAATTCAACCTTCTGATTCTCCTCCAGGCGCTTGTAGCCTTCCATCTGGAGGGCGGAGAAGTGCACGAATACATCCTCCCCGTCCTCACGTCCAATGAACCCGAAACCCTTGGTTGCATTGAACCATTTAACGGTACCGACATGACGTTCTTCTGACATTTTGCTTTCTCCAGCTTAAAACTTATTACGCCCATACCGACCCAATCTGGCAAGTCTGGCACATAATGGGCGCAAGATTATCATGGCTATCAGGGAGTGTCAAGGGAATAATGAGCACGAAAGAGGTAAATCAATATGTATCAGTTTCAATCGCCCGTGTTTCAACCGGAATCATCGGTCAGATAGGATATATGGGGGATGTTATTGGATGTCCCCCCATATCTTGTCTTTCCATATTGGTTTTTCCCCAAAATTGTCGGTAGGCACTTTATTGAAAAATCAGTAAATAAGGAATGACTCTCAACATGGGTTTTCGTGGTAAACAGTTACAAATATCTTGATAAATTTGCTTCATGATTGACTTTTCCTGGTGGTTTAGTCCACAAGGTTGCGTCTCGCCGCCATTCAAGCATGGGAAAGAAGGCCATGGATCGAAATTATCCTAATAAACATCATAATTATTCTCCGGGGATGGTTCCTCGATTTTGGTCTTATCTCCCTAGATTAATCTTTATCGCTCATGATTATTGGAATACCGGTCGTCTCAACCTGGTGATGGCGGCTCACTTAGAGGGCATTGCCTTCATTTCGCCCACAAGCGGGTTGGTGTTGGTGGTTTTTGCTGCGTGACCTAAATAATTAGTAGTTTCCGCTCCTAATAATTTATTTATGTCACCATTGTTGTTGGAAACATCGTGAGAGATATTTCTTTGTGGGTTAGCCTGACCGTTGCTGTTACTTATCCTATCTCGGTGTTTTCAAACAATAATCTGCAAATTCAGACATGCCTACCATTAGGGGGTGCGCATTTTGCATCTCATTGCGGGATTCTCCAAGAGCAGAACATGTGTACTATATTAAATGATGGGTAATATCCATATATATTACTCCTTTCCCCAAATTACTTCTACGATTTTACGACCGAACCCTAATTATTCGTTCCTCGAAAATATACAAAATCGCACTCATATTATTGCTTGTGTCTACGACGTGGTGAAGAAAGCACATGATACACACTGGTGTTGAAGAAAGTTACGCGCATGTCTAAAAATTCTTTTCTTTCTAACCAATCACTTCATACAACCTTTGTCGACTTGGAAAAATCATTTGTTCAGAGTCTTTTTAGCACATTATTATTCCCCCCTAGGAAATTATTTTGTCCCCCTTTCGTAGAGAATATCATCCCCGTAAGGGGAAAGGAGTTTCATAGGATATAAATGTAATCATGGCACACCCCTAACTTCTATGAAAGATGTTTGGTTTATAATATGCTTAATAGCTTTTAAAGACTAGACAAGTGGTTGAACCCAAGTAGAGTGATTGGACATTCCCTAGGCTTAAATCTGTTTTATATTCCTCAGACACTTGCCATATAATCGATTTCTTTTAGTATTAACTACGATTCTTGATTGTATTGAAGCAATATTGAAAAAGAAATCTAGGCATTACATAATGTTGAATTTGAAAAATAGAAATGATCAAGTTCCTCCGTCAGGAGAAGCATAGATGGAAGGCAAGATCACGAAAGTTTTATTGTTGGACGACGATCCTAATCTGCGCGGTGTACTAAGCGACATTTTAAAGGTTAAGGGGTTTGAATCCATCCCGGTTGAGACAGGCGAGGCTGCGGTAGCATGTGTCAAACAGCAGGATATTGACGTCGTCCTCATCGACATTAAATTGGAAGAGATATCAGGTCTGGATGTTTTACGTAGCATTAAATCGGTCTCCCCGGAAACCGAGTGTATCATGCTTACAGGTCATGCCTCGCAATCAACCGCAATCGAAGCAGTAAATTTGGGCGCGTATTCATATTTTCAGAAACCATACGAGGTAGACCAGCTGCTGGTTGCCATCCGGCGTGCTTCCGAAAAACACACTTCTGGAAAAGCTCTGTATGAACGGGAAGCTCGTTTCCGTTCTCTTATTGAGAACTCATCCGATCTAATTTGCATCCTGAACCCGGATGCGACACTATGTTACATCAGTCCGTCTCTCGAACGACTTCTGGGGTATACGACCGAAGATGTCGTTATTGGGACTGGTCTGCAGGATTATATCCACCCTGATGAAATGCCTGCCTTTATTAAAACGTTCCGCAATCTTGTCAAGTCACGTAACCCCGCTCCAGTTTCGATGCAATTGCGTATCCACCATAAAAATGGTACTTGGCGCATTCTGGAGGGCACAGGAAGCTACCAGGTAAATGATCCCGCCATAAAAGGCATCATAATTAACGCTCATGATATTACCGAGCGTAAACAAGCCGAGCAGGATCTCAATCGCATGGTGGAACGTTGGGCTATTGTCTATCGTGCTGGAGAAGCGATTGGAGCCAGCCTCGACATAGAGCAGGTATTCGCCGCAGTCCATCATGCTGTGGAACAGGTGATGCCCTGTGAAGATTTCGTGATTAGTTTATATGACGAAACTCGCAATGAAATGAGGGGAAACTATATACTTGAAAACAAGAAAAGGATTTCGCCAAATCCTTATATTGCGGATCATGGGTTGGGAGGACATATCGTTCATTCAGGACAGTCCTTGATCTTAAACAATCCGGAAGATATCATGGAAAGTGGGATCAAATTAGTGCCCTATGGTACTGGGATCGAAACTGCCTCGATTTTAGCTGTACCACTGATGCAAAAAGGGAAAGCCACAGGCATGATTTCGGCTCAAAGTTATCAACCAGGCGCATATGCAGCCACAGATCGAGAACTGCTCGAAATGTTGGCTACTCATGCCGCTGTCGCTATAGACAATGCGCGCTTGTTCGAACAGGCTCAACAAGAGATCTCAGAGCGAAGGAATGTCGAGGTGGATTTACTCCGCTCACAGAAAGAGACTGCACATGCTAACCGCTTATTATTGGCTCTTAACCTGGCAGCGCAGACTGTGCAACGTGCTCGTACAATTGCCGAGGTCTATCAGGCTATCCAGACACAATTGAATCAGCTCGGTTACCATACGACAGGGTTTGAAATTGATGAGGATGATCAATCTCTTCATATATCTTATATAAACTATAAAGTTGATTTGATACATAAGGCCGAAAGAGCAACTGGTCTTTCGCTCCAGAAATTTCGGTTCCATCCGGGAAAAAAAAGCATATATCAGCGTGTAATTGACCATGGCGAGACTATTTTAGTTACCGATCCGACCCAGGCTGTTTCTGATACTTTACCGAAGAAATATCACTCACTCGTTCGTTTCTTATCGTCTCTTTTTAAATTAGGTCAGTCGATTTTCACTCCCCTCAAGGTGGGTGATGAAGCAATAGGCATCTTGGCCGTCACTGGTCCTGATATCTCGCCTGCAGACAACCCAGCTATTGCAGCTTTTGGGAATCAGGCAGCCATTGCTCTCCAGAATGCCCGTCTTTATGAGCAGGCACAAATAGAGGTAATCGAGCGTACGCATGCAGAAGAGGCTTTGGCAGCTTCTGAAGCGGAATTGCGTGCCTTGTTCGCTTCGATGCAAGATGTCGTAATGGTAATCGATCGCAATGGCGTATATCTTAAAGTTGCTCCTACCAATCCCGAGTTGTTGGTCGTTCCAGCGGATGGGCTGGTGGGGAAGACCTTGAGGGACATATTCTCGCTTGAACAGGCGGAGAACTATGTCCGCGTTGTTCAAAACGTCCTTGATACAAAACAAACCACCCAAATCCAATATGATCTCATCGTTGAGGGAAGAACTGTTTGGTTCGAGACATCAATCTCACCGATGACGGAAAATGCTTCTCTCTGGGTGGCGCGCGACATTACTGAGCGCTTTATGGCAGAAAAAGCTTTGCTTGAGGCTGAAAAGAACTATCACAGCTTATTTGAAAACGTACCAGACGGAGTGTATCGAAGTACCCTGTCCGGAAAATACCTGTCGGTCAACCCTGCGTTGGTTAGAATCTTTGGTTATTCCTCTGCGGATGAATTATTAAACGTTGATATCTCTCGCGACCTGTATTTATCTCCTGGAGCGCGCCAATCTTGGGCCAACGTTTTACTACAAAAAGGTGAGCTACGTAATGCAGAGGCAACCTTGCGTCGAAAGGATGGTCAGCAGATAAGTGTTCTTGAAAATACCCAGGTCGTCCGCGACTGGAAGGGAAATGCGCTCTATTTTGAAGGAACACTAACAGACATCACCGAGCGTAGGAAGGCTGAAGATGCCTTACGGAATAGCGAATCGTCCTTACAAGCGGTTCTCCAATCCACAGCGGACGGAATTTTAGCTGTCGGGTCAAGAGGTCAAGTTCTTTATGCAAATGAACGTTTTGCCGAGATTTGGAGGATTCCCAGGGATGTCATGGACAGCAAAGATGATTCCCTCCTTCTTAAGAGCGTTCTCGACCAACTCTGCGAACCCCAAATATTCCTAAAAAAGGTACAGGAGCTATATAAGTCCAAGAAAGAAAGTTTCGATACGATTAATTTCAGGGATGGAAGAGTTTTTGAACGCTTATCGCGTCCATTAATACAAGGATCTAAAATCCAAGGGCGGGTCTGGTCATTTCGAGATATCACAGCCCGAAAACAGGCAGAAGAGCAGATCCGTTTAAGTGAAGAGCGCTACCGCATACTCGCTGAGAATATGAGCGACACGGTCTGGCTGATGGATATGAGCCTCCGAACAACCTATGCCAGCCCGTCAGTAACTCGTTTACGCGGTTTTACCATCAATGAACTCAATAACATCCCCCTGGATCATCAATTTCCCCCCGATTCATTACGGCGGCTTCTTCAATTGTTTTCCGACATCTTATCCCCCGAAAACCTTGCGAAACCTGACCGACTTGTATCACGGAATATCGAATTAGAGGTCTATAAAAAAGACGGGACCAAGTTTTGGAGCGAAGACACTTTCACGCTTATCCGAAATACAAAAGGAGAGCCATTTGGTATCTTGGGTTCCGGCCGCGATATAAGTGAACGCAAGGTTGCTCAGGAAGCACTTCAGAATAGTGAAAAATACTTCCGCGCCTTAATCGAGAACAATACCGATGCTGTCGTACTGGTTGACCCGCGTGGGTTGATCCTGTATGAGAGCCCAGCCTATGCTAGGATGTTGGGTGGGAGAGCAGGGACACGTCTTGGTAAAAGCGGGTATGAATTTATTCATTCTGATGACAAAAGCAGCGTGGCTCAGACACTCAACGCTTTGGTCAAACAACCTGGGGGAATCCGATTAGTCACGTTCCGCAACCAACACAAGGATGGTTCCTGGCGTTGGATCGAAGCTACTGTCACCAACCTCCTTAATGAAACCGCGGTTCAAGGTCTTGTTATAAATATGCACGACATCACTGAACGCAAGCTGGCGGAAGAGGAGATCCACCACCGCGTGGCGGACCTTGAGGTATTGTACGAAAACGGTTTAAGCGTGAGTGTATTACTTGACCCAAAGAGTATTGCAGAAAAGATGCTGGTAATTCTGTCGCAAAAACTGGGATGGCACCATGCGTCTATCCGGCTTTACCATTCTGAAAATATGCGCCTCGAATTGCTGGCTCTCAATGAGCCCGATCTGGATCCTGATGCAACTCAGGTAGAAATTGATCGTTTGAATAAAGTATTTGCGTCTCCAAACCAGGGATTTAGTGGCTGGGTAATTAAACATGGTAAGGCAATCCGCATTGGTAATGTACAGGCAGATGAGCGCTACTTTTCAGCCTTCCCTGGTATTTGCTCAGGACTTTATGTTCCCCTAATGATCGGGGAACGAGCCGTCGGATCCATCGCAGTGGAAAGTCGGCAGCCGAACCGTTTCAGTAAAGAAGATGAATACTTACTTCAAACGTTAGCAGCTCAGGCGGCGATTGCTTTTGAGAATGCGCGTTTGTACCAGGAGGCAATTAAAGCTACTAAACGCAAAGACGCCCTGCATCAAGGGGGAATCGAAATTGTGCGTGCAGGGCAGGATATAGAAGCACTTTGTCTGGCAATTCACCATGCAGTCCAGCAGGTTATGTCAGCTGAAGCATTTGTCGTTTCTCTCATCACAGAAGACGGTCGCGAGGTTGAGGCTCCCTATTTGTATGATCGAAACATTCGCCATCCAAATACCAGAATGCCAAGAAATTCTGGCATAACTGGTCGCGTGATAAAAAATAAAAAATCGCTTCGAGTAAATGATGTACAGAAAACCGGGGGAGTGAAACCAATTATGAAGGATGGAAAGGAGCTAATCCGGTCAGTCCTGTCTGTACCACTGCTGGTACAGAATAAAATCGTTGGTGTGATATCTGCGCAAAGCCGAGATCCGGATGTTTACAGTGCTGAAGACCAGATCTTCATGGAAACCCTGGCTTCCGAAGCAGCCAACGCTTTTGAGAATGCACGCCTATATCAGGATGTCGTAAACGCTGCGGAGCGTCGCGCTGTGCTCTACCGTGCCGGTCAGGAAATTTCCGCGGCAGGCCTCGACCTCGAACAAGTCTACCATTCCATCCATCAGGCTATCCGGCAATTGATGCCACTGGATGTGTTCATTATCATCTTGGCGGATGAAACCCGGAAGATGCTCCACAATGTCTACCTGTTTGATCTAGGTGATCGCTTCCCAGCCTCTGATTCCGATTGGGGTTCAGGCTTGGCTGGGTGGGTCATCGAGGAAAAAAAATCCCTGCGTATCCGAGATTATCTCAAGCAAAAACCGGTGAAAACCACCCGGTTCGGTAAGCCGGGTACTCCGCGCTCTATAATCGCATTACCTCTTAATTCCGGGACGAAAATTGTCGGTGTCCTATCAGTTCAGGATTATCGTCCAAATATATATACAGAAGAAGACGAGATTCTCCTGAAAACACTGGCTGCATACGCAGGTATTGCCATTGAAAATTCCCGCTTATTCGAAGAAACCCGGCACCGTCTTGCCGAACTTGAATCTCTATCCCAAGTTAGTGTCTCACTTACGAGTGCCGTAGAATTACAGCCTCTTCTGGAAAATATCCTTGCAGGAGCAAGAAAGGCAATTCCTTCTGCTGAAAAAGGTACCATCCTCCTAACGGAATCAGACGGATTGCTCCGTCTCCATGCTGTCTCTGGGTATTCAGACCCCCGTTTAATCGACTTATTTCTCCCGAATCAAAATGGATATGCTGCACGGGTTGCTCGGGAAAGAACCCCCTTGAAGATAGATGATGTCCATGCCGATTATGAAATCCCATTTAAAGGTGAAATAGAGGAGATCGATGCTGTGCAAAGTGGTATTGCAGCACCGTTGATTGTTAAAGGGAAGGTGATAGGTGTTATCTCACTCGACAACGCTTCGCGAAAAACTGCGTTTGCGGAATCTGATTTGAGCCTCTTGGTAACTTTTGCCTCCCAGGCTGCAGTAGCAATAGAAAACGCGCGGTTATTCTCTGAGACTCAGCAGCGTTTGCACCGCCTCTTTGCATTGCACTCGATTGATGCTGCCATCGGCGCGAGCGTGGATACAAACGTTACACTGAATATCGTGCTTGAAAATATCATGACTGAATTAAAAGCAGATGCTGCTGCTGTTTTGTTGTTCAATCCTCTTACAAGAATGCTCGAGTATGCATCCGGGCGTGGCTTTCGTGTTCATGCAATCGAGGGGCAACGATTGCGGCTGGGAGAAGGTTTGGCGGGGCAAGCTGCATTACAGCGGCGAGCCATCAATATTACCGACCTCCAAAAGACTGAGGAGGTTGCTCAGGTGATGGAACATCCCGTTTCAAACTCAGCCTCTGCGCTGGTGAAATATCTGGAGGGAGAGAATTTCATTGGCTATCATGCCATCCCTTTGATTGCCAAGGGTCAAATACAGGGGGTATTGGAAATTTTTCGCCGAACTCATATGCAAGTTGATCAGGAATGGATCAGCTTCTTTGAAATGCTAGCCGGGCAGACTGCCATTGCAATAGATAATGGTCGCCTCTTTGTAAACCTGCAACAATCCAACCTGGAACTGACTCTGGCTTATGATGCGACCATTCAAGGTTGGTCTCAGGCATTGGAATTGCGAGATGAAGATACTGAGGGACATACACTACGCGTTACCGACCTGACTTTGAGACTGATCCAGGTTATGGGAATAGAAGAAGTTGAAACGGAGCATGCACGTCGGGGCTCCCTTTTACACGACATTGGCAAGATCGCAATCCCAGATAGTATTCTCCTCAAGCCTGGTCCGCTCGATGAGCGCGAGTGGAGTGTCATGCGCCAGCACCCTCAGTATGCTTATAATTTACTTTTCCCCATTACCTACTTGCGCCCCGCTATCCACATCCCATATTGCCATCATGAAAAATGGGATGGAAGTGGATACCCTCGTGGTTTGAAGGGTGAGGAAATCCCAATCGTTGCCCGAATATTCTCAATTGTTGATGTATTTGACGCTTTGACTTCAAACCGGCCCTACCGTCCTGCCTGGACGCGTGAGAAAGCTCTGGAATATATTCGCGAACAAACCGGGAAGCATTTTGATCCTAAAGTTGTGAATGCTTTTATGACCTTATTGGCTGGAGAGAAATAAAAGTATTGTGAAGGCTACTGCCTATTGATCAAGTCACTGATAAATTGACTAAATCGACGTTATTTTTCAACTTGACTTAATACCAATTTAGGATGCTAGAAATGAATAACAAGAGGAGCGATATTCTCTCCTCGATCCATAATAATATTCCTTAATAAAACTTAGTTGTGCACTCAGCTCGAATTGTTACATCTTATCATTTTCTTTTTGCCAGGGAATTAATAAACCTGATAATAATGATTTAATCGGCCTGCTATTGATAAAGCAAAAAATCTTATTAGGAATTTACAATCTAGGTTTCCACAAACAATAATTTACTTTGTATGAACTAGAGCTAACTGAAATATACGGGCTTGGAAAGATCGCCATAATTCTATTTTCTTTCTGCAGTTAGCGCGCCGATCGCGTTTCCACCTTCCAAGTGCATATACATTGCTATTATGGTATCTTCCATTAATTCTTTCAACCGTCGCCGTTCCACTCCTACTTGGTTAAGCGGGTTGAAAACAACTGGTCTTCCCACTACCAGGTTTCCAGATCCATGGATCGTCAAGGGATAGAATTCCAACCGTTCTCCAGTCTCAGCGTAATACCTTTCCCCAAGTCGGACAAAACTATGCTGGAACGGTTGCATTTTGGTTACAGGGTCTTTTGGCAGGCGATAATCCTCGGGGAAGACCAATAAAAACTTTCCTTCCCTTAGAACACCCATACTCATTTCAAGGGTTTCGCGCATTCGCTCGTAATCGTTTGCATAAACAGGAATACAACCAAGCGAATAAAATAGCGGAACGCTTATGCGGCATAATGCCCTGGCTACCCATCGGCTGATGGGTAGTTCGAGGTGCAATTGTCGTTCCACGAAATCCGATTGCAGCCAGATTGGAGCAAGATCTTTATCCATCATGTCTGCAATCACCCAGGGATGGAACCGCAACGGTATCGAACATGCTGCTGCTATTGGGCCAGTGGCATCCAGATGATTAGCGATGAAGACGGCTGGTCCGCGCCTGGGTAGGTTTTCCTCCCCGACCAGTTTTCCCCCCCAAAGAAACAGATCCAAAACTCCTACGATAAATTGATACAATCCATCTTTCATAGAGTACCTACAGCATGTTCAATCTTGGTCGATATTGTAAAGCCTCAGCCAGGTGAGCTGGGATTATATCCTCGCTCCCAGCCAAATCCGAGATAGTTCGTGCGAGCTTCAATACACGATGATATCCGCGCGCTGATAATTGTAACTGATTCATGGCTGTTCGCATAAGTGCCTGACCAGTCTCATCAAGGATGCAGAACTTACGCAGGTCTGCAGGACGCATGTCTGCATTGCAGGTAACATGTGTCCCTCCATCACTGCTGAACCTGATCCTTTGCCTGTTGCGAGCAATTTCAACCCTACCCCTAACCGAGACTGATGACTCTCCTAATCTTTTTTCCGAGAGTTTATCGTACTCGATGCGAGGTACTTCTACGTGGATGTCTATCCGGTCCAGCAATGGTCCCGAAATGCGTTTTTGATATTTGGTTACCACCATTGATGAACAAGTGCAAGGTTTAATTGGATCTCCGTAATATCCGCACGGGCACGGATTCATTGCACCCACTAATTGAAAACTTGCAGGAAATGTTAGAGAGCCTTGCGCCCTGCTGATGGTTACGAACTTGTCCTCTAATGGCTGGCGCAATACTTCCAAAACACGCATTCCGAATTCAGGGAGTTCATCAAGAAACAGCACACCATGATGTGCCAGAGAGATTTCTCCCGGATGAGGCCAGTTTCCGCCTCCCACCAAACCCGCATGACTGATAGTATGGTGAGGTGACCTGAATGGACGATTGCGCAATAAAGGCGTTTCGGCAGGTAGCTGGTCAGCTACTGAATAAATGCGGGTCACATCCAGTGCCTCGTCAAAGGTCATTTTTGGCAGGATGCCCGGGAGAGCGCGAGCCAGCAGTGTCTTGCCTGCTCCAGGAGGACCCATCATCAATATGTTATGCCCACCGGCAGCAGCAACTTCCAGAGCCCGCTTAACATGTTCCTGACCTTTGACTTCACCGAAATCAGTGGAGAGGTATAGCGGGCTCTCTTCGATCTCTCGACGTGAGTAGGCAGGGATGGGAACGCGTCCGGACAGATGGTTGTAAAGCATGGCTAAGGAAGAAACGGGGATGATTTCAAGATTTGGGATAAGCGCAGCTTCAGCTGCATCGACTTCTGGTACAACAATCCGCTTGAACCCTGCCTGTCGAGCAGTTGCAGCCATTGGTAATACACCACGAGCGTGTCTGACGGTTCCATCCAGTGAGAGTTCTCCTACCACCATCGTCTCTCCGACGGCATTCGGAGACAACATCCCAGAGTAAACCAGTACCCCTAGTGCTATAGGTAAATCATATGCCGGTCCCTCCTTGCGCACAGAGGCAGGAGCCAGGTTGACTACCAAACGCTTACGGGGGAAAGGCACCCCAGCGTTGCGTACCGCCGCCTGGACGCGTTCTCGGCTTTCCTGGATTGCTGCATCTGGCAGGCCAACGATGGTCATACCGGGAAAGCCGGAGGTGTAATCCACTTCTACCTCCACAACTACCCCATCCAAGCCGATTACAGCACAAGAATAGACTCGCGCAAGCATAATTAGAGTATAGATAGGATTGAGAGTAAAGTCAACTCATAAAAATCCGTCAAGCAGTATAAAATCTGCAGAAATGGCGGATGATGTACGAAAAAAAGTAAAGTGTAGCTGTAAAATTCGCTAGAATGAGGTTGTGTAGGGGATGATTTGATTGAAATTTTAGTCACATATTAATTGCTGGTAATCCCCCTGCAGGACTTGCTGCCTTCACAGCTCTGATAATTGCAATTGCCAATGCTTCAGCGGCAAAGGCTCCCACGCTACTCACATCGGCTTTCTTACTTCCTGTAGAAAGTGCGAATATTGTGTCCCCGTCCAGCATGGTATGCGACGGTCGGATTGCCCTTGCCAGCCCATCGTGTGCCATCTGCGCAACTTTGGTTATCTGCGGTTTATTGAATTTGGCATTGGTGGCAACTACCCCGATGACAGTATTACTACCAATTGCCAGGTTTAAAATTGTTCGTCCGGGAAATGATTTCATAACTTTCAAAGTATCAGCAAACTGGCCTGAACCACCCAATTTCAACGGTCCAAGTTTGGCAGGACGCGCTCCCGCAATGATCTGCCCGGTCACCGGGTCTAGCACATCTCCAAAGGCGTTGACTGCCACGATTGCGCCGACGGAGACGCCTCCACCAATCTCAATGCTGGCAGTACCTAGACCTGATTTCATTGCCCCGATCTTCCCAAAAATTTTACCTACAGTTGCCCCGGTTCCTGCACCTCTATTTCCTTCAAGAATCAACCCACCCTTTGCAGCAGATACGGCAGCATAACCCATTTCAGCGTCCGGGTGTCGGACAATTTTACTAATTCCAAGATCAAAAAGGATTGCTGCGGGGACAATGGGCACACGCATCGCACCCAATCCATATCCAATATTCTGCTCTGCTAGATATTTCATCACTCCGGAGGCAGCATCCAATCCAAAGGCTGATCCTCCAGCAAGCACCACCGCATGGATTTTGTCCACCAGATTAATGGGATTCAGTAAATCAGTTTCACGTGTACCTGGTGCACTACCGCGCACATCCACTCCACCGACCGCACCCTTGCGGCAAAGGATGACCGTACAACCTGTCAGGGCTTCATCATCCTGAGCCTGGCCAACTTCAATCCCTGGAACATCAGTAATCGCGTTATTAAATTTCATTTGTTATTTTAGGCTGTGGATTAAATCAAGGAACTCGTCCCACTCTTCTTTAAAAAAATGGAGAGTCACATTGTTCAGTTCCAAGTGATAAGTGGTTTCGCCATCAGGTTCATCTGCTTTCCAAGCCAAATAGTTATCGGTTTCAGCCAGGGTTTCGGTCTTTGGTTCTGGGGGATCTTTGGACATTGAAATTCTCCTTTAAAATCTCGAGTACGCAAAGAATTGGGGCATACGCGGAAAATTTATTTGGGTTTCTTGGCTTTTTTAAGATTTTGCATGGTTGGATTTGGTTGTTTTAATTCTCTTCGGAGTAACTTTTGCCACCAGGAACGAATTTTATGGACCCATTTTAGCGTACGTCGAGGTGGGATGATATCCTCATCAGGAGGCCAGGGGTCCCTGTCAATTAGCTTACGCAATGTATACCGCCCAACAAGCTGAAGGGTTGCTAACAAGGGAGCGGCAATGATGACGCCCAGGATGCCAATCAGGTTAGCTGCGATAATCGCTGCGATTAAAACAAACGCAGGATGGACTTTCAGCGTATTGGCCATCAAGCGAGGTGTCACCAGGTTGTCAAAAATCTGATCAATCACCAGAGCAGTAATAATCGCAACTGCTGCATATCCCAGCGGTGAGAGCCCATATGGGGAGCTCCCCTGGAAATAAGTTACCAACCCAAGCACGATCCAGTTAATGGCTGGTCCGACATATGGGAGGAAGCTAGCAAACCCTGCTATAAGTGCTACTCCGATGGCGAAATGAACCCCCAGAATGCTCATACAAATTGTGTAGGCTATCACCTTTGAAAAGAAAACGATGATCTGCCCCCGTAAGAAAGCATTCCAGATGTACCCAAGTTTTTGTCTGAGCCGGCGTATATCTTCAGTATAACCTGGGATATCAACATGGATAATCCGGGTTCGAAGACCACCACTTTCCATAAGGAAGAAGTATGAGACGACCACGATAAATGCCATCCAGCCTATGGTTGAAGCTGCGCTGCTTGCAAGTGTCCCGACCAGGCTACCTAACTTCCCCAAGGCCGGCTCAACATAAGAAAGAATCGCCTGCCCTATGGCCTGCCAGTCTATGGTTGAGAAGTCAAATTTTAATGGTCCAACCACATATATTTGATGGGAGAGACTGTCAATAAAAACAGGTACCTGATTCGCATAGTTCTGAACAGCAGAGATCAAGTTCGTTACCTGACCAATCAGCCCCACCCCACCCCAGGTTAACAAAGCTAGAAGTATCACAATAAATATTAGATAAATTAGATTAACTGACATCCCCCAGGAGAGTGGGGATTTCTTACTTATTAGTGAAGCGACTGGTAATAATAGATACGCAAGAATGAACGCGACAAGAATAGGGCCGAGGATAAATTTAAATCGTACGAGCAATGCCCCGAGAATAACCACAAGGGTCAGCGTCACCACAAGTTTCGCTGTGGCACCCCACCTTGGAGAGGCAGGGGGCTGAGTCTCATCCATACTAATTCTCCAGAGTTATATTCTAACTTCAAGGGAAGGTTTTTACAACCTGGGACCGCTTATAATTATCTCCATGCGTCCAATAAAGTGTGCCATCCTCATTTCGATTATCATGCTGGCCTCCTGCTCATCCCCCCAACAAGCGTCGCAGATAAGCGTCATTTCACACCCGGATGGAAATCTTTATGTCGGTGACCAGGTTAGTTTCGAGGTTCTTGTCCCCTTTTCAACGGATGAAAATAACACCAGTGTTGAAGTGGCATTTGCTGGTCAGAAACTGGGGAGTGCCCCGTTCGCCCAGTACGGTATTGGTGGACGAAGTCAGGCTACCTTGTGGTGGGTATGGAACACGCGCGGCTTGGAGCCTGGTAGCTATCTCCTGACATTTACACGCTTTCCTGGAAATACCACTTGGACTGAAACTTACATGCTTCATCCAGCCAATCAGGTGCCTCCGCCTGAACCTCAAGCCCATTGGGTTACTACTGCAACTGTCTGTTGCAACCTATATTATATTTCCGGGACAGCCGCGGAACGAGATATCGTCCTCCTCGGTGAGGAAGCTGACCAGCAATCAGCTGCTGTTTCCGCTCAAATGAACACCACCCTAAGTGAACGAATCGATATTGTTTTTATGTCCCGTGTAGTTGGTCACGGCGGGTTCACTTTAGATGCGGTCTACGTCTCATATCTCGACAACAATTACATAGGCAACAATATGCCTATTTTATTTCACCATGAATTTGTCCATTATTATGATAGCTCCTTGGGAGGCGATTATCGACCTTCAATGCTTGAGGAAGGTTTGGCAGTTTATCTGACTGGTGGACACTTTAAACCCGAACCGCTCGGACAGAGGGCGGCAGCTCTGCTTGACCTGGGCTGGTACATTCCGCTATCAACTATCGCCAATGACTTCTACAGTCAACAACACGATGTTGCTTATTTAGAAGCTGGGTCACTCATCAAGTATATGGTAGAGACCTATGGATGGAATACATTCGATCAATTCTACCGGTCAATTCATGTCCCGAATAACCGGTCGGTAGTTGACGTAATTGATTCAGCCTTACAAGAACATTTCGGTATGTCGTTAATGGACCTGGAAAATGCATATCTTATTTACCTGCATTCCCAGTCGGTCACCACGGAAATTCGTACTGACTTCCAATTGACAGTGACTTTTTTCGATACCGTCCGTCGCTATCAAGAAGCGCTTGATCCATCCGCTTATTTCCTTACAGCATGGTTGCCAGATGGTTCGATCATGCGTCAGCGTGGGATTGTTGCAGATTTCCTGCGTCATCCTGAAGGTTGGGAGAACCAGATATTCGGGGCGTTGCTCGTCCGCTCACAGAAAGAATTATTTAACGGAGAGTATAACCATACTGAACGGACTTTGCGATGGACGAAATGGTTGATGGATATTATGTCACCTTAAAAAAATCTCAGGCGACTTTTAACCGCCTGAGAAAATCCCCTAGATGTTTCCTCAAAACCGTATTAAGGGCAAGCCCCTCCAAACAAAGGAACCAGCCAGGGAATAACACTGCACCACAGACTGAATTGGTCAATTATCAGAATAACCCCTACGCAAGCGCAGATGATTAACAATATTACAATCACGATGATCAACCAGATTGGGAACTTTTTCTTTGCAGGTACTGTTGCCTTTAAGGCTGGTCCAGCAGGTGCTTGACTGGTGAACACATCAACTGGAGCCGTTGAGGGTGGAGAAATGGGAGTTGGTACAGGTGCCGGAGCAGGAGCGGGAGTTGGAACCGGTTTTCGGACGGGGGCGACCGTCATTTGGGCTTGAGCTGAAGCGACAACGGTTGCATTAGGGTCGAACGCAGTCTCGAACATCAATACGATGTTTTCACCCAGTGTAACTGTATCACCTTGTTTTAGCTCTTGAGGAGTGGTAATGCGCTGCCCATTAATAAAAGTCCCGTTAGTCGACCCCAGGTCCTGAATTACGTAAGCGGTGTTCTGCAGAATCAATTTGGCATGTTTACGTGACACTTCGGGATCGTTAATGGCGATGACATTGCTCGCATCACGTCCGATTATGATTTCAGGCGCTTCGAGCGGATAGATTTTTCCAGTGCTTGGGCCGGAATGCATAACGAACTGGAATTGAGCAGCCATAGTGCCTCCTTAATATATCCTGTTGATTGATTCCTGAACATAGTGTACAGAATTTGGTTGAAAATGTCAATTCACCAATGTTACTTATTCCAATTATCGTGACGACATACATTCTAGAGGAAGTGGAAATGATAAGATTCCTGAGTGTGCTTTTGTAAATGGGATTATATGGGAAGCAAGAAATATCCTTTGCTGCATAATAAATGCCTGGGAATACCTTTTACATTATTTATAAATAAATATCCTGAATGACATATCTGCACAATCTAATTCTTGCGATATGACAAGAAACCTGTATAATGGAGGGGGATATCCAATATGGAAATTGCTTTAAGCGATCGGGATGGAAAAGAATGAAATCGCGCAATGCAATATTAAGTGAAGTACGCAAGCGTCTGGAATTAAATAATGTCCATATAGAAGAGCAGGAGCGATTACTCGACCTGGTTAATCTTTTAATGACGATTATGGATGAAAAGATGTTAGATGATGAGTCAATGTCAGGACATCTTGTGGATGCGCTCGCGGAAAATGGGAGTTTATTGTTAATAATTGAACGACAGGCAGCAGAACTGGATGCACTCAAACGTATTACAGTAAATCTGACTTCCAGCTTGGAACTCCAGGCGGTACTGGATGGTGTGGTTAGAGAAGCCATGCAACTGGTCAAGGATGCCCAGGATGCTCATATTTATTTATTCCAGGAAGATAAACTGATATTTGGGGCATCATTGAAAAATGACGGTGAAGATAATGTTCAAATCTCTGAGCCACGCCCGAATGGGTTGACCGGTACAGTGGCGCGCGAGAAAAAAATAATTATTGTTGAGGACATGACGAATAACCCGATATACAAAGGGATGCCAAAAACTTGGTGCGGTTCGATCATTGGTCTCCCGTTGATGATGGGGAGTCGTGTTGTTGGAGTGATGAACCTCGCCCGCACAACCCCAGGGGAATTCAACCAGTCAGAAATCCGACTTCTGACCCTACTGGCCGACCAGGCTGCCATCGCGATCATAAATGCGCGGTTACATTCTGCTGTTAGTCACCAAGCCCATAGCGATGCATTGACTGAACTCCCCAACCGCCGTGCACTGGATGAACGACTTGATAAAGCAATCGCTCAGTCTGTCTCTTCCGGGAATTCGTTTTGCGCTGTTATGATGGATCTGGATGGTTTTAAGATAATCAACGATACCTATGGTCATAAGATTGGCGACGAAGTATTACAGCAGGTCGCCAATTCAATGGAAAAATCCCTGCGCTCAACAGATTTTCTAGCTCGTTATGGTGGCGATGAATGGACCCTGGTCCTGACCGAGACAAATCTGACCCAGGCACAGGTGGTGATCCAGAAAATTCAGAACGGTTTGCGGAATAATCCTGTCCACCTTCCGGATGGAAAAACAACTACTATTGGTGTTTCTGGTGGGGTTGCCCTCTATCCGGTTCATGCGGATACAGCTCCAGGGCTGATTCGTGCCGCTGACGAAGCGCTTTATAGAGCAAAAAAGAACAGCCGTGGTAAATTCCTGGTGGCACACAATGGAGATGTCTAGACTTTCTCCA